>Ga0209344_10001725_pt1 | contig 27247 bp, 26 predicted proteins | sample Cruoilmetagenom6_FD_187293 | JGI IMG/M metagenome (GOLD analysis project Ga0209344, IMG submission 187293) | Oil polluted marine microbial communities from Coal Oil Point, Santa Barbara, California, USA - Santa Barbara Oil Seep Sample 6 (SPAdes)... | ecosystem: Environmental > Aquatic > Marine... | reverse complement strand
CGCGTCACCCGCGATGGTACACGCCCGCGAAGAGGCGGCCGAGTTCGCCGCGATTGCCCAGGCGCTGAGCGTCAATATCGGGACGCTCGACGCCGATTGGGTCTGCGCGATGGAGGAATCGGCAGGCGTGATGACCGCCGCGGGCAAGCCCTGGGTGCTCGATCCTGTCGCAGTCGGGGCCACGTCACTGCGGCGCGATGCCGGCGCGCGGCTTCTGGCGCTGCGGCCCACGGTGATTCGCGGCAACGCATCCGAAGTGCTGTCACTGGCCGGGGCCGATGCCACCGGGCGCGGCGTCGATGCATCCGACGGGGTCAATGCTGCCGAGGCAGCGGCGCGGGAACTGGCCACGCGCACCGGCGGTGTCGTCGCCGTGACCGGCCCGGTTGACTACGTGACCGACGGCACGACCGCCTGGCGCATCGCCAACGGCGCCCCGGTCATGCCGCAGGTAACGGCGCTGGGCTGTTCGCTCACCGGGATCGTGGCCGCGTTTGCGGTAGGCCAACCGGCGCTGCCCGCCACAGTTGCCGCGCTGGCCTATTACGGTCTGGCTGGCGAACAGGCCGCCGCCCAAAGCACCGGACCGGGCAGCTTTCAGCCTGCCTTCCTCGACGCTCTGGCCACAATGACGCCAGAGGCCCTGACAGCAGGTGCACGGGTGACACGGGCATGATCTCGGGCATCTATTTCGTGACCGACGCAGCGGCAGAGGCACCGGTTACGGCACAGGCTCTGGCCGCCGCGCGTGCCGGAGTGCGCTGGGTCCAGTTGCGGGACAAACACGCCAGCGATTCAGCAATGATCGCGCTGGCCCGCGATCTGCGCCGCGTGCTACGGCCCCTTGGGGCCCGGCTTATCGTCAATGACCGGATCGACGTGGCCATCGAGGCCCGCGCCGATGGGCTGCATATCGGCCAAAGCGACGGTGATCCGCGCGCCATCCGCGCCCGGATCGGCCCGCAGATGATCCTCGGGCTGTCGGTCGACAAAACAGACCAAATAGACTCTATCCCCGCCGATTCTGTCGATTATCTGGGTGTCGGCCCGGTACGCGCGACTGCCAGCAAGCCAGATCATGCTCCCCCCATCGGATTCGGCGGGTTGCAACAGACGGCGACGGCCTCAACCCTGCCCGTGGTGGCGATTGGCGGGCTGATAGCAGCAGATGCCGCAGCGGTCAGTGCGGCGGGCGCGCAGGGCATGGCAGTCGTTTCGGCGATCTCCCGCGCCCCGGACATGGAACATGCGGCCCGCACGCTGGTAAATGAATGGAGCAAGACGTGATTCCCAATATCCTCAGTATCGCTGGTTCGGACCCATCCGGCGGGGCCGGCATTCAGGCAGATATCAAGGCGATCTCGGCCAATGGCGGCTACGCGATGGCGGCAATCACCGGGCTGACCGTGCAGAACACGCGTGGCGTGACGCGGGTCAGCCTGACCGCGCCTGATCTGGTTCGCGACCAGATCGCAGCGATTCGTGCCGACATTCACATCGATGCGGTCAAGATCGGCATGCTGGGCGACGCCGCAATCATCAAGGCGGTGGCCGAGGCGTTGACCGGCGTGACAGCACCCATCGTGCTCGACCCGGTGATGGTGGCCAAAGGCGGTGACCGCCTGCTGGAGGCTGCTGCGATGGCAGCTCTGCGCGACCGACTCTTGCCAATGGCAGCGGTAATCACCCCCAACCTGCCCGAAGCCGCCGACCTCCTGGGCCAGCCAGAGGCAAGGGACCGCGCCGAAATGCAGGCCCAGGCTGCCGCATTGCTGTCCCTTGGGCCAAAGGCGGTATTGCTGAAGGGCGGTCACCTGTCGGGCGGGGAGAGCCCCGATTTGTTGCTTCAGGCAGGCGACAGCGCGTGGCTCGAAGGCACGCGAATCGCCTCTGGCAACACCCACGGCACCGGCTGCACCTTGTCCTCGGCGCTGGCGACGCTGATCGCGTCAGGTTTCGATGTTGAAGAGGCCGCACGCCGAGCCAAAACCTATGTCACGGGCGCGATCGCCGGGGCGAATCAGCTGCACGTCGGCTCCGGCCACGGCCCGACGCATCATTTCCACGCATTGTGGCACGCGCCTGACTAGGCCGGGCTAGGCGGCACGGGCAAACAGATTAACCATGCCTTAACCAGCCGTACGGCACTCTCCCGCTATGGCTCAGTTTTCACATTTTGCCGAAGCCCCCCTGCCGCTCTTCAGCGGTGACGAGGCCGTTGCGGCAGATATTCCGCCCGGTAAGCAACCCTCCTACATCCGCGATCACCGCGCCCGCCTGCGTGACCGGTTCCGCAATGGCGGGGCGCAGGCCATGCCAGATTACGAAATGCCGGAACTGGTCCTGTTTCGCGCCATCCCGCGCCGGGATGTGAAACCCTTGGCGCGGCTCCTGCTGGACACTTTCGGTGATTCCAACGGTGCCATTTCCGCACCGCCCGCCCGGCTCGCGAAGGTGCCCGGCGTAGGGGAAGCGGTGATCACCGAGCTCAAGATCGTAGAGGCCGCCAGTCAGCGTCTGGCCCGCGCGCGAGTCATGCAAAGACAGGTGATCTCATCCTGGGATGCGTTGCTGGACTACTGCCACGCCACCATGGCCCATCGCGGGACAGAACAGTTTCGCCTGTTCTTCCTTGATACCAAGAACACCCTGATCGCGGACGAAGAACAAGCCAGCGGAACCGTCGATCATGTCCCGGTCTACCCGCGCGAAGTGGTCAAGCGGGCGCTGGAACTGAATGCCTCCGCGCTGATCCTGGTCCACAACCACCCCTCCGGCGATCCGACACCATCGCAGAGCGACATCGACATGACCCGCCAGATTGCCGACGCGGCACAGGTGATGGGCATCACGCTGCACGACCATCTGATCATCGGAAAATCCTGCGAGTTGAGCTTTCGCAGCGAAGGGTATCTCTGACCGACCGGATACCGACGCAATACCGACGTGATACCGATCCCCCCTGATCAGCGCCTCAGCGGACCCAGATTTCGACCCGCCGATTGGCACGACGACCCCATTCGCTGTCATCGCAGGCCATCGGCATCGCCTCGCCAAAGGCCTCCAGATCAAGCTGCAGCCGCGATGTATTCAGCGTCTCGGCCCGGCGCAGCACAGCGTCACGCACAGCCGTCGCGCGTCGTAACGCGATCTGCTGATTGATCTCCGCCGACCCCTCGCCATCGCTGAACCCGACAAAGACCAGCCGCCGCCCATCATAATATCCGCTCTCCAACGCTCGCGCCAATTGCGCCACGTTAGAGCGCGACTGCGCATCAAGTCGCACCGACCCAGGCTGAAAGCGGAACGTCGTGCTCAGACGTTTCAGCGGCGCCAGCGTGCGGACCATGCGCTGCAATTCTTCCAACGAGATCTCATCGCCCGCGCGCATCACCGCATTGGCAAACCTGTCACCCTGCGCATCGATCTCGATTTCTTCGGGCAGTTGATCGACAAAGCCCGCACGCCGCACCACCAACTGCGCCGCCGGATCACGGGTAAATGACAGGAATTCACGCACCAGCTTGGGAAAGCGGCGCGCAGGCAGGTAAAGGAACATCGGCGCAGACAGCGGATAATCCTCGGTTTTGACCGCCCGGCGCGTTGCCCGCATGGAAAATCCGCACGCGCCTTTCAGTGCCAATTCGAACGTCAGTCCCTTTTCCGAACGGCTGCCGACGCCCAACGCAAAGGGATCGCGCGCCACTGCCGCCGCCAGTTCCACCCCGTCCCCGTGCCGGATCGCCCCCGGCAGCAGGCCCGCCGCACGTCCGCCCGTCATCTGGTCTTCGGTCGCCTGCCCCAACCCACTGCGTGGGTCATGCAAGTGCACCGCAATCGGGGCATCGGGCCCGCCCAGCTCTGCCCAGTTGTCAATCTCACCGGTCAATACCTGCGCCAGCTGCGGCGTCGTGATGGTGGTCACGTTGTTCTCGGCTGCCACCAGTGGCACCAGTGCATCAAGCGCCAGAACACGGCTGCGCCGAGCGTCGGTCAGATCTCCTAGGCCGGAATCGCGACCACGCCGGACCTCGTCGGGCCGGGCCTCGCGCAAGGACATCACCACATCGGCCTCGTCGGCCAGCAAGTCGGCGAACGCTTCGTCAGTATTGGTGAGGTGAAAAAAGAACCGCCCCCGCACCGCACCGCTGTCGCGGTCCGTCAGGGTATAGACCGTACGCCGGTCATCCTCGGTGTGGCGCGACGCTTCCAACCCGCTCTTCAACGCAAAGGCCTCTATCAGCGCGGGCATGAGAACCCGGCCAATTGTCGGCGCCCCGGATAACCGCAATTCGGCGACGTAGTCTGACAGGCTGGGACAACCCGGCCCGGCGCACAGCACGCCCGAGCCATCTACCGTCAACTCGCCATAGATAGTGTCGACCCGGTAGAATTCACCGTCAAAGCCCAGCAAATCGCCCGAGATTTCCACCTCGCCATCACGCGACGTCAGCGTGACGTCCTGCGCCAGAGCACAAAGCGCGCCACCAAAAAGAAAAAGTGCGGCGACAATCGCCGCACGCACAAAAGTCATTGATGTACCCTCGGTCGTTGCGAATTAGTTCTGCGCGATCTTCAGGTCATTCAACAGGTTTTTCAACAACAGAAAGTCACCGACGGCGTTACATTCCGGCATTGCGAGGGTCAGTGTCTGGACCTTGAGCCCGCCATCCTGCTGCAACTGGATAGATTGTGCCTCGACATCGCGCCCGCAATTGTCCTGTGTGACCTGCGCCTCGACCTGCAATTGAACGTCACCAGCGCGAGCGGCGATACTGCTGGGAAAAGTGTAGATTTCGGCCTGATAGGCATGCGGCAGATCGCTTGCACCCAGCCGGGTCAGAAACCCGCCCTCACCGCCAACCGCTTGGCTCAGATCATGTGGCGCTTCGGCCCAGACATGCCCCGCATCGCCGTAGTCGGCGCCGTATTCCATCGCATGAATCTGCAGGCCGCTGTCACCCTCCCACTGCACCGCGACGCGGTCATAATATTCAAGAGAATCCACCGATGCATTGGCCACCGCGCCCTCACCGTTTGGAAAGGCCACGATAAAGACCGCCTCGGTGCTGAGCGCGGGTACCACCATTTCGCTGATACCGCTTTCGTCCGTCACTCCGGTGACCATCAGGCCGTTATGATGCAGGGTGAATCGCTCATTCGGCATGCAAGGAACATCAAGCGTCAGCGCGACCATCGCCCCGGCAGAGGCTTCGGCGGATAGCGCATAGTCACAGCCAAAGACCGGCGCGGGCTCCTCGCTGGGCATGGTCGTGATCGGCTCTACCGCGGCAGAGGCCAGCGTGACGGGCTGCGCGGGCAATGCCGCCGCCTTCAGGATCGCTTCGGGCGCGGTCGGCAGTGCCGAGGTGAAGGTGACCGCACTGATATCCAACTCATCGGCAGAGTCCTCCAGGTCAGCGGCGGACATCCCATCTTGTTTATCCAGCGACGTGCCCGTGTTGCTGGACGCCTGCGGAATGGAACGTGCTTGGGCGGGGGTCGGATTTCCGTTGGCCTGAATGAAGTATCCGAGCGCCAGCGCGGCTGCCAATGTGGCGCATCCGCTTGCGACCAACTTGATCTTGGGCATTGCTATCTTGGGCATGTTCAGGTCTCCCTCACCGAGAATTTCGGTTGCGGAAAGTAATCTAGGGAGACAAAGCGGCAGGCATGTGACCCCGAAACGGAGTCATTTAGGCCAGAATGCGGCATCTTGCGCGAATTTTAGAGACCGCAGAACGGCTGGCGCCCAAGGTCAGACCTTAGGCCAGCCGCCCATGACAATGCTTGAATTTCTTGCCCGATCCACAGGGACAAGCTGCATTTCGACCGGGATTGCCCCAAGTCGACGGATCGTTCTCGTCAAATTCCGGTGCAGCGTCTTGCTTCGCTGGCGAGCTGTCGTCTGAGGTTTGGGCCGCGGCAGATTGAGCCTCCAGCGCCGCTTGTTGCTGCGCCATCTGTTCCATGATCGCCTGACGGTCTTCATCCGTCATAGGGCGCACCTGCGACAATTGCTGCGTCACGGTATGGCGCAGACTGTCCAGCATCGTCTCGAAGAGTTGGAACGCCTCGTTCTTGTATTCGTTGAGAGGATCGCGTTGCGCATACCCACGGAACCCGACAACGCTGCGCAGATGCTCCAACGTCAACAGATGTTCGCGCCATTTCGTGTCGATGGTCTGCAGGAGGATCTGCTTTTCCACCAGCCGCATGTTGGCAGGGCCGAACTGCGCCGCTTTCTGCGCCATCATCTCGTTCGCGGCTTTCTCGATCCGTTCCGAGATATCCTCGTCGTCGACGCCTTCTTCTTCGGCCCAAGACTGAACCGGCAGATCCATGTTGAGCTGCTCCAGAAGGGCCTCGTGCAGCCCGGTCATATCCCACTGTTCGGCGTAGGATTTGGGCGGCATGTACTGGTCCACCAAGTCGTCAATGACCTCGTTGCGCATATCCTTGACGATTTCGCTGAGGTCCGAAGCCCGCATGATATCAAGCCGCTGCTTGAAGATCACCTTGCGCTGCTCGTTCATCACGTCGTCAAATTTCAGCAATTGTTTACGAATGTCGAAGTTGCGGCCCTCGACCTTGGCTTGGGCGCGTTCCAGCGACTTGTTCACCCAAGGGTGAATGATCGCCTCGTCCTCTTTCATGCCCAATCCTGACAGCACCTTTTCCAACCGTTCAGAGCCGAAAATGCGCATCAGATCGTCATCGAGCGACAGGAAAAACGCCGACATACCCGGGTCGCCCTGGCGGCCCGACCGACCGCGCAACTGGTTGTCGATCCGACGGCTTTCGTGCCGTTCGGTCGCCAAAACAAACAGGCCGCCTGCGTCGATCACCGCCTGTTCGTCGGCGGCGTGCTCGGCTTCGATCCGGGCCCGAATTTCCTCTGGGTCGCCATCGGGATCAGCGGCGATCGCCTCGAGCACCTTCTGCTCGACATTGCCGCCCAGCTTGATGTCAGTACCCCGACCGGCCATGTTGGTCGCAATCGTGACACCACCCAGTTTGCCCGCATCGCCGACGATCTGCGCTTCCTTCTCGTGCTGACGCGCGTTCAGGACGTTATGCGGGATACCTGCCTGCGTCAGAAGCTGGCTAAGGATCTCGGATTTTTCGATGGATGTGGTGCCGACCAGCGTCGGCTGGCCTTTCGCATGGGCTTCCTCGATCGCCTTGATCACCGCCTTGTATTTTTCGGCAGTGGTCCGGTAGACCGCGTCGTCCTTGTCGATCCGCGCAATGGGCCGGTTGGTCGGCACTTCGACCACGCCAAGACCGTAGATTTCGGCAAATTCCTCGGCCTCGGTAGCGGCAGTACCGGTCATGCCGGCCAGCTTGTCATAGAGCCGGAAATAGTTCTGGAAGGTCACCTGCGCCAGCGTCACGTTCTCTGGCTTGATTTCACAGCCTTCCTTGGCCTCGATGGCCTGGTGCAGCCCGTCGCTCAAGCGTCGCCCGGCCATCATCCGGCCAGTGAATTCGTCGACCAGCACCACCTCGTTGTCACGAACCATGTAGTCCTTGTCCTTGGTGAACATCTTGTGCGCACGCAGGCTCTGGTTGACATGGTGCACGATGGTCGTGCTCTCGGGATCATAGAGCGACTGGTCCTCGGGCAGAATGCCACGTTCAACCAGCAGGTTTTCGAGAAACTCGTTGCCTTCGTCGGTAAAGGTCACATTGCGCGCTTTTTCATCCAGCTTGTAATGCGACTCGTCCAGTTCGGGAATCAGGGCATCGATCGCGACATACAGATCGCTGCGGTCCTGCGAAGGGCCCGAGATGATCAATGGCGTGCGCGCCTCGTCAATCAGGATCGAATCGACCTCGTCGACGATGGCATAGTTGTGGCCGCGCTGGCTCATGTCATCAAGATCGGATTTCATGTTGTCGCGCAGATAGTCGAAACCCAGCTCGTTGTTGGTGGCGTAGGTCACATCGCAGGCATAAGCGGCGCGCTTCTCGCCGCTGGGCTGTTCCGGATAGACAACGCCCGTGGTCATGCCCAGGGCAGAGAACACGTTTGACATCCACTCGGCGTCCCGCTTGGCGAGGTAATCGTTCACCGTGACGATATGCACGCCCTTGCCGGTCAGCGCATTGAGATATGCGGGAAATGTGGCGACCAGCGTTTTGCCTTCGCCGGTCTTCATTTCCGAAATATTGCCCTGATGTAGAAAAATCCCGCCCATCAACTGCACGTCAAAGGCCCGGAGCCCAAGCGCACGGCGCGCGCCCTCGCGGCAGTTGGCGAATGCTTCGGGCAGCAGCGCATCCAATGATTCACCAGCCAGCGCCCGTTGACGCAGCTCTGCCGTTTTTTCGATCAGGCCCTCATCGCTGAGCTGTTCGATCTCGGACTCCAGTGCGTTGATCTTCTCGACCAACGGCCGCGTCGCTTTTACCTTGCGATCGTTCGGAGTGCCGAAAACCTTGCGCGCGACAGTTCCTAAACCCAGCATATTCAATCCGTTCCGGTGATTTGACGTCTTGTGAATGGCAATGACTTGCCCCTCTACCATTGCGCGCCTACAACGTGGCACATAGCAGCGGGAATGCCTTGATCCTAAGGCGATGTAAGGTCCTGCTGGCAGAGTGTCAACGTCGCGCACCCACGCGGCCCGAGTGCCTTAGCAAGGCAAAGGAAGCCCCCCTCATGTTCAACCGCCTCACTGCGATCTTCGCCGCAACCCTGCTGGCCGCCACACCTCTGGCTCTGCCTGCCTGGGCAGATCAAGACACCGAAGGCGCGCCAACTGCCGAAACTGTCGTCGCCACGGTGAACGGGACAGATATCACACTGGGTCACATGATCGTTCTGCGCGCTGGCCTGCCCGAACAGTTCGCGCAACTGCCGGCAGAGGTTCTCTACCGGGGTATTCTGGACCAACTGGTGCAACAGACCCTGCTGCAACAGAAGATGACCGCCGAAGTTTCGCTGGCCGGACGGCTGGCGCTGGAAAACGAAGGCCGCGCCATCGCGGCAAGCGAAGAGATCGCACGCATTACCGGCAACGCGCTGAGTGATGCGGCAATCAAGGACGCCTTTGAGGCGAAATACCTCAACGCCCCGGAAAAGACCGAGTACAAGGCGGCGCATATCCTCGTGGAAACCGAGGAAGAAGCTGCGGCACTGGTCGCCCAGCTGAAGGACGGCGCGGATTTCGCCGAGCTGGCCAAGGAACATTCAACCGGCCCCTCCGGTCCGAGCGGTGGTGAACTGGGTTGGTTCAGCGCCGGCATGATGGTCGAGCCGTTTCAGGACGCCGTGGAAGCCTTGGAAGCAGGCGGCATATCTGATCCTGTGCAGACCCAGTTCGGTTGGCACGTGATCCGCCTGAACGAGACCCGAATCAAGGTTCGTCCCGATCTGGAAGACGTCCGCCCGGAATTGGAAGAAGAGTTGCAACAGGCCGCCATGACCGCCCATCTCGAACAACTTTTGGCCGATGCCGAGATTGATCGTACGGCAGGAGATGCCCTTGATCCTTCCGTCCTGAACCAATTCGACCTTCTGGAAGAGTAACACTGATGGCCAAGATCACATCTGTCTCGCCGCTGGCACCAGCGGCCTTTCCCGACCTCCCCGTGATCAACGGCGTGCGTTTCGCCACCGTCGCGGCCGGGGTGCGCTACGCCGGGCGCACCGATGTCATGCTGGCCGAACTAGCCCCCGGCACGACGGTGGCAGGTGCCTTTACCCGCTCGGCCACCCGCGCGGCGCCGGTGCTCGATTGTCAGGCCAAAATCGGCACGCATAGCGACGCCGGCGCCGCGATTATCGTGAATTCGGGCAACGCCAACGCCTTTACCGGGCGCAATGGGATCGAGGCGACCCACGCGGTAACCTCTGCGGTTGCCGCCACGCTGGGGCTACCGGAATCGCGTGTTTTTTCCTCTTCGACCGGCGTGATCGGTGAACCGCTGCCACACGAACGAATCACCGCCAAACTTGAAGAATTGAAAGCGGCACTTGATCCCGGCGGAATCGCTGCGGCGGCGCAGGCGATCATGACCACGGACACCTTTGCCAAAGGGTCCACGACCGATGTGACAATCAATGGCAAAACGGTCCGCATCGCGGGCATCGCCAAGGGGTCGGGCATGATCGCGCCCGATATGGCGACGATGCTTGTCTATATCTTTACCGACGCCAAGGCCGATCTTTCAGTGCTGCAATCCATGGTTTCGGCCCTGAACGCCAAGACCTTTAATTGCATCACCGTCGACAGCGATACATCCACTTCCGACGCGTTGCTTGTCGCCGCGACGGGTACATCCGATGTCGAAGTGACTGAGGAATCGGTAGGTTTCATGGAAGGCCTGCGTCGCGTCATGCTCGACCTTGCACACCAAGTAGTCCGCGACGGTGAAGGGGCAACCAAGTTTGTCGAAGTGTTCGTGACCGGCGCATATAGTGACGACGACGCCAATACCCACGCAAAATCGATCGCCAACTCGCCACTGGTCAAAACCGCAATCGCGGGCGAGGACCCCAATTGGGGCCGAGTGGTCATGGCGGTGGGCAAGTCGGGCGCGCGTGCCGACCGCGACGCGCTATCGATCTGGTTCGGGCCACATCTGGTTGCGGACAAGGGATGGGTCAGTCCCGAGTATTCCGAAGAGGCAGCCGCTGCCTACATGAAGAACCAGGATCTTGTGATCCATGTCGATCTGGGCCTCGGTGGTGGTACCGCGCGTGTCTGGACCTGCGATCTGACGCACGGATATATCGAGATCAACGCCGACTATCGGTCGTGATGTTTCTTTGGGTGCGTTGCGCCAAAGCCATCGGAGCGCATGAATGAAAACCGTGCTCGTCTCTGCCGTCGCCCTGATCGATGTTGATGGTCGCGTCCTGCTGGCCCAGCGTCCCGAAGGCAAATCCATGGCCGGGTTGTGGGAGTTTCCTGGCGGCAAGGTCGAGCCGGGCGAAACGCCCGAGATGGCGCTGATCCGCGAGCTTCAGGAAGAGCTTGGGATCGACACTTGGGCCAGTTGCCTGGCGCCCCTGACCTTTGCCAGCCACAGCTACGATGATTTTCACCTGTTGATGCCGCTCTTTGCGTGCCGAAAGTGGCAAGGAACGCCGCAAAGCCGGGAAGGTCAGGCTCTGAAATGGGTTCGTGCGCGCAACCTCAGGGACTATCCCATGCCCGCCGCCGACGTCCCGCTTGTTCCGATTTTGCGCGACTGGCTGTGAATGCCTTGCGCGACATTCCGCGCGTTGGCACCGAAAATACACGTTAAGCGCGAAAAAGTGCACTTCCTCTTTCCAGAGATTAAGTTATGATTAACCAAGGGTCTGTTAAACCATAGTATCTGGTGTGTTTGTCTAAAATCTTCAATGTTACGTCCGTATCTGGGGGGATATGACATGCTACAAACGATTCGACTGGGTAGTTGCGTTCTGGTTCAAGGCATTTTCGTACGCCTGCTCCCTGATGGGCGCGTGCAGGTTCGCGATGGCGACCGGATTTATTCCGGCCGACCCGTATCAAAGGCCGCCGCCTGAACTGATTTTCCGTTTCGCACGACGTGATGAGGGGCAGACCGCTGGTCATGCCCTTTTTTTGTGGCCAATCGCTCCTTCGCCCCGCCGGATGCTCCCAAACGAAAAAGGGACACAGCCATCGGCCATGCCCCTTGATACTCTCCGCGTCGCTATGGACGCACGAAACGCTTTAGTCGAGCGAGCGTTCGACCTCTTCGCGTTCAAAGATCTCGATCACGTCATTCGGACGGACATCCTCGTAGTTCTCGAACGCCATGCCGCATTCCTGACCGGACTGCACTTCGGCAACCTCGTCCTTGAAGCGCTTGAGCGTCTTCAGCGTACCTTCGTGGATCACCACGTCGTCCCGCAGCAGGCGCACCCCGGCCGAGCGGCGCGCAACGCCCTCGGTCACAAGACAACCGGCAACGCGGCCGACGCCCGTGACCTTGAACACTTCCTTGATCTGAGCATAACCGATGAACTTCTCGCGGATCTCCGCACCCAAAAGGCCAGAAGCCGCTGCTTTCACATCGTTCACCAGATCGTAGATGATCGAGTAATAGCGAATCTCGACGCCCTTCTGGTTCGCACTCTGCCGCGCAGGCGCGTTGGCCCGCACGTTAAAGCCCAGAACCGGCGCGCCGGATGCTTCTGCCAGACCGATATCGCTCTCGGTAATGGCACCGACGCCCGAGTGCAGCACGCGCACGCGCACCTCGTCGTTGCCGATCTTTTCCATCGCCTGCGCGATTGCCTCGGCGCTACCTTGCACGTCGGATTTCACCAAGATCGGCATCTCGACGACATTTTCGCTTTCCTTGGCCTGCGCCATCAGCTGATCCAGCGTCACCGCTGCACCTGCCACCGCGCGGCGCTCTTTCGAGGCTTTCTCACGGTATTCAGCGATTTCGCGCGCCTGCGCCTCGGTCTCGACGACGTTCAGAACATCGCCCGCCTCCGGCGTGCCATTGATGCCCAGCACTTCGACCGGGACCGATGGTCCGGCTTCCTTGATGCGCTCGCCGTGATCGTTGATCAGCGCGCGCACCTTGCCGTACTGTTCGCCCACGACAAAGATATCGCCCTGACGCAGCGTGCCCTTCTGAACCAGAACCGTGGCAACCGGGCCGCGACCCACGTCAAGCTGCGCCTCGATCACTGCACCTTCGGCGGCCCGGTCCGGGTTCGCCTTCAGTTCGAGAATCTCGGCCTGAAGCGCGATCGCCTCCAGCAATTCATCAAGGCCCTGGCCAGTCTTGGCGCTGACTTCGACATCCTGCACGTCGCCCGACATCGCTTCGACGACAACTTCGTGTTGCAGCAGATCTGTGCGCACCTTCTGCGGATCGGCAGCGGGTTTGTCGATCTTGTTGATCGCCACGATCATCGGCACTTTGGCCGCCTTGGCGTGATTGATCGCCTCGATGGTCTGCGGCATGACCGCATCATCCGCAGCGACCACCAGAACAACGATATCCGTTACCTGTGCACCGCGTGCCCGCATCGACGTAAACGCCGCGTGGCCGGGTGTGTCGAGGAACGACAGGATCGCACCGCTTTCGGTCTTCACCTGATAGGCGCCGATATGCTGGGTGATCCCGCCAGCTTCGCCAGCTACGACCTTGGCATCGCGGATCGCGTCGAGCAGCGACGTCTTACCGTGGTCCACGTGGCCCATGATGGTGATGACGGGCGGACGCGGTTTCAGATCTTCGGGCTTGTCCTGAATCTGGTCGATCACGTCTTCGACGTCAGAGTCGGACACACGCACGACGCGGTGGCCGAATTCCTCGATGATCAGTTCGGCGGTATCGGCGTCGATCGCCTCGTTCTGCGTGACCATCATGCCGTTGCTCATCAACGCCTTGATCACGTCGCCGACGCGTTCCGCCATACGAATGGCCAGCTCCGAAACTACGATAGTTTCGGGCAACTGGACGTCGCGCACAATCTTTTCGCGCTCTTGAGTTCCGCCCATCGCCTTCTGACGCGCGCGCTCTTGCTTGCGCTTCATTGCGGCCATGGATTTCTGACGGCCACCTTCGCCACCCGAAAGCGCCTGGTTCAGCGTCAGCTTGCCGGACCGGCGGCTGTCGCCACCCATGCCCTTGCCCTTGGCAGGACGCTGATCGCGGTCACGGTCATGCTTGCGCGCAGGCGCTGCGTCTGGCCGGTTCATCGGCGCGCCACGACCAGTGGGAGCCTCTGACGGAGTCGGCGGGGTCGGTGCGGCGGCAGTCTGCTTGGCGGCCTCGGCTTCGCGCTTGGCGCGTGCCTCTTCTTCGGCCTTGGCTTTCAGCGCCTCTTCGCGCTCCCGCTCTTCGCGTTCCTTGGCCTCTGCCTCTTCGCGGCGGCGCATGCGCTCTTCTTCACGCGATTTCTCTTCGGCTGCGCGTCGGGCGGCCTCTTCGGACTCACGTGCCTTGGCGGCAACGAGAGCCTTCATCCGGCGCTCCAGCTCAGCATCTGAAATGCCTGCGGGACGCCGCGAAGGGTCACTCGCGGGGGCCGGTTTGGGGGATCCTGTCGCACCGGGCGCAGCACCAGGCTTGGGCACCACAACACGTTTGCGCTTGGTTTCCACCACGACGTTCTTGGTCCGGCCATGGCTGAAGCTCTGCTTCACGTTCCCCGCACGGGGACCGCCACGCACACCCAAAGTTTTCTTTCCGTCGTTGTCGCTCATCTGGTCTTCTTTCCTTTCCGATGGCCGCTGCCATCGTCCGAGACGCGCAGGCCTTTCAGCCTTGCCGCCTCCTCTACAACACGTTGCGCCAAACCACCAGCATGCAGTGCCGCATGAATAGTGGTTTGGCGCCCAAAGGCCTGACCCAGCTCATCCGCTGTCAGCCATCCTATGAATGAGCCGCCATACGGCGTGCTCAGCTTTGATTTTCCACGTTCGGATCCGTCGCTGGCCTGAAGCAGCACTTCGGCCTCTTCCTTGGCCAGCCAGTCCTTGACCTTTTCGTAGCCTGCAACGGCATGCCCGCCCTTGCGGCAAAGGCTGATCAGTTCGACCACCCGGCGCGCCAGCATCCCCTCGACCAGCGTCGGCAGATCCTGCGGTACAGTAACCGCCTGACGGGCCGCACGGGCGAAAAGACCCTTGGTCGCCGCCTTTTCCAGCGCGGCAGGGTCGCACGCGACCCAGATCCCGCGGCCGGGAAGCTTGTGTGCCAAATCAGGCACAATACCACCATCGGGGCCGACCACAAAACGCACCAATCCGTACTTCGGCTGCACCTCGCCCGTGGCGATGCATTTCCGCTCAGGACCGTCGTTTCGGTCTTTGGGTTGCCCAGCGCGCCCCATCAGGTTCAATCGAGGCCTGAGATCAGGCCTCGCTCTCCTCGGTAGTGGCGTCTTCTTCGGTTTCGTCCGCCTCGACCTCCAAATCGGCGGGATCGACCCAGCCTAGCAGGATCCGCGCGGTCATCACCATATCTTGCGCTTCTTCCAGGGACATATCGAACGGCTCCAGAATGCCCTCGTCCTTGGTGCGCTCACCATCCGTAACGGTCCAGCCACCGGCGAGTTCCCAGTCAGCGCAGGTCGCGAAGTCCTCCAGCGTCTTCACACCATCCTTGGCCAGCGCCAGAATCATCTGGGGTGTCAGCCCTTCGAAATCAACCAGGCTGTCTTCGACACCCAGGCTCCGCGCCTCATCCAGTGCGGCCTTGGCCTGCGCCTCGAGAATGTCGCGCGCCCGTGCCTGGAGCTCGTTGGCGGTGTCCTCGTCGACGCCGTCAATCACCAGCAGCTCGCCTTGCTCGACATAGGCAACTTCTTCGAGGCTGGTAAAGCCTTCGGACACCAGCAACTGCGCAAAGAATTCGTCCAGATCGAGCGTCTCCATGAAGAGCCCGGTACGTTCCTCGAACTCCTTCTGGCGGCGCTCGCTATCCTCGGCCTCTGTCATGATGTCGATATCGAGACCGGTCAGCTGGCTGGCCAGACGCACGTTCTGGCCACGGCGGCCAATCGCAAGGCTCAGTTGATCCTCGGGAACGACGACATCGATCTTGCCTGCTTCCTCGTCCAGAACCACCTTGCTGACCTCGGCGGGCTGCAACGCGTTCACCAAGAAGGTCGGCTGGTCTTCGTTCCACGGGATGATGTCGATCTTTTCACCCTGAAGCTCGTTCACCACGGCCTGAACACGGCTGCCGCGCATACCGACGCAGGCGCCAACCGGATCAATCGAGTTGTCATAAGAGATAACAGCGATTTTGGCACGGCTGCCGGGATCACGGGCAACGGCCTTGATCTCGATGATGCCATCATAGATTTCCGGCACTTCCATCTTGAACAGCTCGGCCATGAACTCGGGCGCGGTACGGCTGAGGAAAATCTGCGGGCCGCGGGCCTCGCGGCGCACGTCCTTGATATAGCAGCGGATGCGGTCGTTCGGGCGGTACGCCTCGCGGCCGATCTTCTCATTGCGACGCAGGATCGCTTCGCCACGGCCCACATCGACGATGACGTTGCCGTATTCTTCGCGCTTGACCTGACCGTTGATGATCGTGCCGGCGCGGTCCTTGAATTCTTCGTACTGGCGGTCACGCTCGGCTTCGCGAACCTTCTGCAGGATAACCTGCTTGGCGCTCTGCGCGGCAATGCGGCCCATTTCAACGGGCGGCACTTCCTCGACTAGCGTATCGCCGATCTGCGGGTTTTCCATGTACTGCTTGGCCTGCTCTACGGTGAACTCGGCCTGATAGTTTTCCAGCTCATCGTCCGCGACCACGGTACGCACACGAGTAAAGGTGGCACGACCCGTCTTGCGGTCGATGTTCACCCGGATATCCATCTCGGCGCCGTAGCGCGACTTGGCCGCCCGGGCGAGGCTTTCTTCCATTGCCTCGACCACCAGAACGGGATCAATCATCTTTTCGCGGGCCACGGCCTCGGCAGTTTGCAGCAGCTCCAGCTGGTTTGCGGAAGTAATTGCCATGGTCTCAGTCCTCCTCGGAACCGGTTTCGGTCTCTATTTCGTCGTAATCATCTTCGTTGATCGTGCCCGCCGCCTTGCGCTGGCGCAGCATTTCCTTGATCAACTCATCGGTCAGGACCAGCTTGGCGTCAGCCAGCCAGTCGAATTCCAGCCCGATGGTGCCTTCCTCGACATTGATCAACACCTCGGTGCCCTCGACGCCCGCCAAGATCCCCTTGAACCGCTTGCGGCCGTCGATCATCTCGTTGGTTTCGATCTTGGCTTCGTAGCCTTCAAACATCTCGAAATGCTTGAGCATCGTCAGGGGCCGGTCGATGCCCGGGCTGCTGACCTCCAGCGTATAAGGGTCGGTCAGCGGGTCCTCGACATCCAGCGTCGCGCTGACAGCGGTCGAAATCCGCGCGCAATCATCAACTTCGATACCGCCCTCGGGCCGTTCCGCCATGATCTGAAGCGTATGGTATTTGCTGCCCATCAGACGCACGCGCACCAGATCAAACCCCATGTCCGCCAGGACGGGGGTGATGATCTCGGCCATGCGGCGGTCAATCGCCGCCTTTGCAATCAAGTCGTTGGTCATGAGTTTCCGGCAGTCTTCCAAGCACAAAAAAACGGGCTCGCGGCCCGTCAAGATATCCGGTGGAGCCTTTCGGAGTGGACCCGATAAGCGCCGCTGTTGAAGGGGATATACGCGGGCGATGCTGAGTCTGCAAGGGGTATCCGTGGCAAAAGCCCCAACAGTCGGAACTTGTGCCACCTCGCGGCATTCAGTTCAGCCCTGTTCAGACGTCCCGACAGTCCGCAGCGCGAGCGCCTCCACCAGTGAATGCTGCGCCAGCATCACCCAGAATTACCCGGTGACCATCCCGTCCATTACCCGCACCAACTCGGCGCTGATCCCCGGCTCTGACAGGGCATGTCCGGCGAGCGGGATCATCTTCAGCGTGGCATTTGGCCAGGCAAGTGCCAGAGCATACGCCGTCTCCGGCGGGCAGATCATGTCGTAGCGCCCCTGCACGATCGTGCCCGGAACATTAGCCAGACGGTGCATGTTGGCCAAAATCCAGCCGTCATGCTCCAGAAAGCCACTATTGATGAAATAGTGATTCTCCAGCCGCGCAAAGGCCCGCGCATATTCTGCCGGGCTGTCACTGCCCTGCCCCGAGGAATGCACCGAAGCCAGCGCATTTTCCCAAGCCGACCATGCCTTTGCATGGGTTGTTTCGACACGCGCATCACCGGAAAACAGCCGTTGGTGATAGGCCTTGATCAGATCGCCGTGCTCATCCTCTGGGATCAGCCCGGCAAAACGCGCCCATGTATCGGGCCAGAACCGTCCCGCGCCGCCGCCATAGAACCAGTCCAGCTCGCGCTGCGTCATGGTGAAAACTCCGCGCAGCACCAGATTCGCGCAGGTTTCGGGGTGGGTGATGCCGTAAATCAGTGCCAGCGTCGCACCCCAGCTGCCACCGAACACGATCCAGCGGTCGATGCCCAGATCGATGCGGATACGCTCGATATCCGCAACCAGATGCCAGGTGGTGTTCGCCTCGACACTGGCATGCGGTCGCGACCGTCCACACCCGCGCTGGTCAAACAGGATCACCCGGTAACGCTCGGGATCGAAATAGCGCCGCATCGCCGGGCTGCACCCGCCCCCCGGCCCGCCATGAAGCACCACAACCGGCTCGCCATCCGGGCGTCCCGATTGCTCTACATAGATCTGGTGGCCATCGCCCACATCCAGCATACGCCGGTCAAACGGTTCGATCGGCGGGTAGAGATATTGCAGTGCGCTTTTTTGGCCCGAGATTTTATCCATGATCATCCTATATAAGGCAGCAGGGACAATTGAGCACATGGAGACCAGAATGCAAGCCGCGCCATCCACGATTGACGAGGGCGAAGTTGCCAAGTTCGAAGCGATGGCCGCCGAATGGTGGGATCCGAACGGCAAGTTCAAGCCATTGCATATGCTCAATCCGTGCCGTTTGGACTACATCACGTCCCAGATCGCGGCAGAATTCGACCGCGACCTGAAGACAGACAAACCCTTTGCAGGACTGCGCATTCTTGACATCGGCTGCGGCGGCGGGCTGCTGGCCGAACCGATGGCGCGTCTTGGCGCTGATGTGGTGGGCGCGGACGCGGCAGAGGGCAATATTCCGGTGGCTCAGGTGCACGCCGAACAATCCGGGCTCGATATCGACTATCGCCACACCACGGCCGAGGCGCTGGCCGAAGCAGGTGAGGCGTTCGATGCAGTGCTGAACATGGAAGTGATCGAACATGTCGCTTCGCCGCCCCAATACCTGACTGCCTGCCGCCAGTTGCTGAAGCCCGGCGGACTGCACCTCTGCTCAACCCTCAACCGAAATGCCAAGAGCTATGTCGTGGCCATCATCGGTGCCGAACATGTGATGCGCTGGTTGCCCCGGGGCACGCATGACTGGTCGAAATTCATCACGCCTGACGAGTTGTTTGAACTGTTGCGCGAGGCCGGTCTTGATCCGGTGGACCGCAAGGGGTTCGTGTTCAACCCGATCACATGGAGCTGGTCATTGTCGGACCGCGACCTGAGCGTGAATTATGTCACGGCGAGTGTGAAGCGTCAGGACTCGTGAAGCCGACGATTCGGCATCGGCAGATCCGGGCGGCATTGCCAACTTATTTGCACCCGCCCGAATGCGGCCTGACCCAAGCCCGTCAGGCCGTCATTTCAAGCGCGTAGATTTGCCAAAGATCGAAGGCATCAGTTCTGGCGTGGCGGTATGAGGTGGCGGAAAGACGATAGCGGCGGGGACGCAAGACCGTGTTGATCTGGTCATGGGCCCCCAGAAATCTCTGCGCCTGTCCGGGTGACTTGAACCGGCCTATGAGTTTCTCTCGCTTTCGAGTCGGCCGATGGGATCCTTCGATCCGGTTGTTCAAGCCCTTGTGCGCCCGATGATCGGCCTTCGCGGCAAGGTTGCGGATCGGTCTGATGTAACTGCGCAGCTTGTCGGTGATCACGACCCGCGGCGCGCCAAATCGGTCGATCAACCGTTTCAGGAACCGTCTGGCGGCCTTCGCATTGCGTTGCTTTTGCACGAGAATGTCGAGCACATTCCCACCCGCGTCGACGGCTCGCCAGAGCCAGAACTTCACACCATTGATCGGAACAACGACCTCATCCAAGTGCCATTTGTCACTGGTGCCAGGTCTGTCGCGCTTGATGCAATCGGAGAAATGACGGCCAAACCGGTTCACCCAGTTCCGGATGGTTTCCCGGCTGACTATCACGCCGCGTTCGGCAAGCAGATCCTCGACATCTGCGGTGCTGAGCGCAAAACGATGATACGCCCAGACCGCATAGGCGACGATTTCACGAGGGAAGCGGTAGCCTTTCAGGCGAGGCATCGTGCAAGGTATCTTCATCCCGGCTGACTATGCGAAAGCCCACGCCCAAACAAGTTGGCAATGCCCGTCAGCCCTCCGGCTCCAACCGCGCCCGCAATCCGCGCAACACCGGCAGGATCGCGCGCACGCGGTCCTCGCCCAGCTCTTCGACCACATCGCTGATCAGCGGGGCAATTGCCGCCAGCGCCTCTTCACGGGCCTTGCGTCCTGCCGGGCTGATCGCGACCTGCTTGCGCCGTGCGTCATCCCAATCGGGGCGGATATGTACGTAACCGGCCCATTCCAACTTGCTCAGCGTGTTGGTCATCGCCCCGCGCGTCACGTGAAAACTTTTGGCCAGTTGCGCCGGGCTTCTTTCGCCTCCGACACGCGCCAGATGGTTCAGCACCGAAAAATGCGACACCTCCATGCCCTTGGGCAGGACGCGGGTTAGCTGGTTGCGGATCAGCTGATCATTGGTCAACACCTCGCTGAAGAGCGCCACGGCAAGAGATGTACTGCTTCGGTTCGTCATGCCGGACCCCGAAAAACACGATCATGGGTCAATGCCGGAATGCGCTGTCGGGCGCTGGCCACCGCATCCATGTCGAGATCCGCGAGGACAAAACCCGGATCGGTCCCCGCATCGGCAATTACCTCTCCCCACGGGGCTACGGCCAGCGCGTGACCGTAGGTCTGGCGCGGCTTGCCCTGCGTCGCCTCATGCGTACCGGTCTGGGCCGGGGCCAAAACGTAACACCCCGTCTCGATCGCGCGGGCGCGCAGCAGGGTTTCCCAATGCGCCGCGCCGGTGACAGGTGAAAACGCAGATGGAACGCTCAACACTTGCGCACCTGCCTGTGCCAACTGGCGGTAGAGATGGGGGAACCGCAGATCGTAGCAGATCGTCAACCCCAGGGCGCCGAATGGCATCGGTGCCAGAACCGCCGCGCCCCCGGGGCGGTAGCCAGCTGATTCGCGGTAGGACTCGGTGTCCGAGATCGTCACGTCGAACATGTGGATCTTATCGTAGCGCGCCGCGACCTTGCCCTCCGGCGTGATCAGGAATGAACGGTTGGCAAACCGCCCGTCCGAGTCGTCCGTCTTCAGCGCAAGCGAGCCGATCAACAGCCAAATTCCGCACTCTCGGGCCACTTCGCGCAACGCGGCAAGTGTCTGATCCTCGGCCTCGTTCTGCAGAACCGCCATTTGTTGCGCACGGCTGGCCGAAACGCAGTTCGTCACTTCCGGTGTCAGAACGAATTCCGCACCAACCGCCACCGCGTCACGAATCAGCGAGAGTGTGACCGGCAGGTTGCTTGCCGGGTCGTCGCCGCAAGTCAACTGGAGGACCGCCGCCCTCACGCCGCCAGCAGCGCGTCTAGTTTGCCTGCACGTTCCAGCGCGTTCAGATCATCGTAACCACCGACATGGGTATCGCCCACGAAGATCTGCGGCACGGTACGCCCACCATTGGCGCGCTGCATCATCTCTGCGCGTCTGGCCGGTTGTGCGGCAATGTTGATCTCGGAAAAGTTGACGCCCTTTTGGGTTAGCAGGCGCTTGGCTGCGTGGCAAAAACCGCAAAGCGGCGAGGTATAGATTTCGACGGGTTTCATACAGGGTCCCATAATTGCAAGAGTTCCCCCAATATCTAAGCTTCCTTGCCCGCCCGTGCCAGTACCAGTATCCGCACTTCACGCGCCCCTGCTGACAAACACGCCTCGGTTGCCGCTGCCAGGGTCGCACCAGACGTCATCACATCATCGACCAACAGCACGTGTCGTCCCGCCAACCGGGCCCGGCGCCGTGGGTGCGCGCGGATGGCGTCCTGCATGGCAGCGAACCGCGCGGCACGCCCCAACCCGCCCAGACTGGGCGTAGCGCGAGGCCGTATCAGCAGATCCGGGCAATAGGCCAGCCCCAATTCCCGCGCCACCGCGCGCGCCAGAAGCGCCGATTGTTTGTAGCGCCGCTTGAGCATGCGCCGCCAATGCAATGGCACCGGAGCCACCAACATGCCTTCGCGGAGCAATGGCTGTGCGGCGCGCGCCAGCCATAGGGCAGCGGGTTGAACCACATCCTGCCGGTCGCCGTGCTTGAGGGCCAGTGTCAGCTTGCGCGCGTTGCCCTCGTAGATCAACGCGGCTCGGCCCTGCGCCCACGGGCGCGCCAAAGCCATGCAATCGTCACAGCGAACCCCGCCTTCTGCGCCACCGCTGGCCATCAGCGGGATGCCGCAATCGTCACAAACCAGCCCCGCAATAAACGGTGTGTCGCGCCAGCATGGGCCACAAAGGCCAAAATCGCTGTCTACCTGGCAGCCGCAGACCGTACAGCGCGGCGGATAAATCAGCCGCAGGGCAGATTGTATTGGCGCACCCATAGCGTTATGTGCCCTCCATGGCACAGCCCCCGACACTGACCGACCGTTCGGCGCTGAGGCGCAACCGCGCTCGCGCCGCCCGCGCGCCTGCGGATTTCCTGCACATGGCTGCGGTGGACGAGATCAAAGATCGTCTGTCACTGGTTAACAAATCCTTTACCGCGCCTGCGATCGTGAGCGGGCAGGCTGCCTGCTGGCAAGCGGCCTTTCCCGACGCGACCATTGTGCCCGATGACGAAACGCTGGACCTGAATCCGGGCGCGCATGATCTGGTGATCCACGCGCTGGCATTGCATTGGGCCAACGATCCGGTCGGCCAGATCATCCAGTGTCGCCGCGCCCTGCGCCCTGATGGTCTGCTGCTGGCGGTCCTTTTCGGCGGCGAGACTCTGCACCAATTGCGCGCGGCGTTGGCACAGGCCGAATCCGAAGTAACCGGCGGCCTGTCACCACGCGTGGCACCAATGGGCGAAATTCGCGATCTCGGCGCATTACTGCAGCGTGCCGGTCTGGCGCTGCCAGTGGCCGATACGGTGGCACTGACGGCCTCCTACACCGGCCTGCATGCGCTGATACATGACCTGCGCGCCATGGGCGAAACCAGCGCGCTGACCGCCCGCCCGCGCCATTTTACCCGCCGTGCCGTGCTGGAACGGGCCGAACACCACTATCGACAGGCTTTTGGCGATGCGGACGGGCGCATCCCGGCCACCTTCGATCTGGTCTTTCTGACCGGCTGGGCCCCCGATGCTTCGCAGCCCAAGCCTCTGCGACCCGGTTCCGCCGCCGCCCGGCTTGCTGATGTGCTAGGGACCGATGAAACCCGCCTCGATGATTGACCCCGTAGGCAAACACCTTATGTCGTGACCAACATGTCGTGGCCATCCGGCGAAGTGACAGAAACGAGGAGCCCCAGATGCGCGATTCCAGCCCGACAGCCAGATGCCCCGCCCACGCCCCTACCGACCATCCCGCGATCCCTTCGGCAAAAACCGGCGTGTTGCTTGCCAATCTGGGCACACCCGACAATCACGACTACTGGTCTATGCGCCGCTATCTGAATGAATTCCTGTCGGATCGCCGGGTGATCGACTATGCGCCGTGGAAATGGCAACCCTTGCTGCAGCTCGTGATCCTCAGCAAACGCCCCTTTACCAGCGGTGCGGCATATAAATCCATCTGGAACGTCGAAAAGGACGAAAGTCCTTTGATGACGATCACCCGTGACCAGACCGCTGCTATCGCGGACAGCCTTCATGCCACGTTTGGCGATCAGGTGATGGTCGATTTCTGCATGCGCTACGGCAACCCTTCGACCATTTCCAAGGTTCGCGAAATGGTGCAGGCTGGCTGTACACGCATCCTGTTTTTCCCGCTGTACCCGCAATATGCCGGCGCCACCTCAGCCACCGCGAATGATCAGTTCTTTCGCGCGCTGATGGCGGAAACATGGCAACCGGCGGCGCGTACGGTCCCGGCCTATTTCGAGCATCCCGAGTACATCGAAGCGCTGGCGCAATCGGTCGAGACCGCCTATGCCGCCGCCACTGACAAGCCCGAAATGCTTGTGGTGTCCTATCACGGCATGCCGCAACGGTATCTGATGCAGGGCGACCCCTACCATTGCCAATGTCAGAAAACCACGCGCCTGCTGCGCGAGCGACTGGGCTGGGATGAGAGCAGCATCACCACAACATTCCAGTCCGTGTTCGGCCCCGAGGAATGGTTGAAACCCTATACCGTGAAAGAGGTCGCGCGCCTGGCCCGCGAGGACGGTAAGAAGAACATCGCTGTCATCGCACCGGCCTTTTCCGCCGATTGCATCGAGACGCTGGAGGAAATCAACGAGGAAATCCGCGAGAGCTTTGAAGAAGCGGGCGGCGAGGCGTTCACCTATATTCCCTGCCTCAACGACAACCCGGCCCATATCTCCGCGCTCTGTTCGGTGATCCGCGAGAACCTCAAGGGCTGGATAGACTAACGCCAGCCGGCCCGGATCGCGTAGCTACTGGGTATTCAGAACAGAAAAAGGCGGTGGAAACCCACCGCCTTTTTCATTGTAGAAACGTTGTCTGACTTAGTCAGCGGCAACCACAGCAGCCACAATCGCCAGCAGAACCAGCGGAATCCAGATGCCTGCAGCCGAAGAGCTTGCTTGTGCTTCTTCAACGATAACCGGTGCTTCCATTACGGGCTCTTCGTAGTTGCCGGCAAAGCCGGTCGAAGCAGCAGCAGACAGAGCAGCGGCGAGAACGAGTTTCTTCATAGTATCCTCCAGATATTGGCCCGGCATCACACATCGCAACGCCAAGCACCCAAGACTTTTACCTCGTAGTAATTTTCTAATCAGCAATCTGCTCTGAATGCAAACCCAACTTTATGATCCGGCAACACAAATCGCCCTGATTTCGTCAAATTAGCAACACCTGAGTGCCAACACGGGCCATTCCGAAGAGTTCTGCGATATGTTGGTTATACAACCCGATGCACCCGTTCGATGACCGCCGGCCAATCTTGCGAGTGTCGTGGGTGCCGTGGATGCGGTAATAGGTCCAGCTGAGGTAAAGTGCGTGGGTTCCCAACGGATTATCCGGGCCGGCGGGCACGAATTTCGGCCAATCCGGGTTGCGCTTGAGCATGTTGGGCGTCGGACGCCATTCCGGGCCTTCGACCTTGCGCACCACCTGGGTACGTCCACGCCGTGTCAGATCTTCTGACAGCGGCACCGATGACGGGTAGAGTTTATAGGTGACACCATCCTCGTCCCAGTAATGCAGCGCGCGGCTGTCGACATCGACCAGAATCGCGCCGTTTCTCAGGTTCGAGAAATATGGCTGCCAGTCCAGAGCCCGAAAACTGGAAATATTGCGCCGTACTGCTTCAGTTACGTCGCGCTCGATCTCGACCGTACCGGCACCGTCAACGTCCTGAGCCAGGGCCGGTGCCCCGATCATGGCGGCACTGCCTGCCAAAAAATGACGCCTATTCAGTTTGTTGGAGAATTTCATTGGCATGCTCGTCTCCTAAGGGTCGTAAATTTATCAGATTGGGTAGATATATGGCGCGAATGTCGCAGTCGCAATTCAAACCATTGTGTCACGGCAAAGTTCCGGCCATGTGGGTTTGAAACGCAACGACGGGCATTGTAGAGCTTTTCGAAACAAACCAACGGGGTGGACCCACCATATGGCGCGTATTCTGGTACTTCTATTGTCGGCTGTTCTGGCACTCGGGGCCTGCGCGGCACCCCCGCCACAGCAACCGACGCTCGGCGCTGACGGCAAACCGTTGCCCAAACTCTACCGGATACGCGCAGGTGATTCGTCGCGCATTCAGTTCCGCATTCTCGATTCGGTCAATGCGCTTCGCGAGGCAGCCGGGCAACCGCCGGTCGTACTCGATGCCAAGCTCAATGCCGCCGCCGCGACCCATTCGCGCGACATGTCGGTGCAGAATCGTCCCTGGCATTTCGGCTCTGACGGGTCTTCGCCGATCGATCGGGTCCGCCGCGTTGGCTATGAGGGCGAACTGGTCGGCGAGAACATCTCCGAAACCTACGAGACCGAGCTGGAAACGCTCGCCGCCTGGATGGATCAAGCGAACACGCGTGGCGTGATCCTGTCGCCTGAGGCCCGCAGAATGGGCTTTTCCTGGCTTCAGGAGGACAATGGCAAGATCTGGTGGACGATGGTGATGGGCAACTAAGCCTGTCCGGGAAAGCAGCCTACCAGCGTATCCAGCTAAAGCACACAATCCGGCAGCCAGACCTATCTTCTAGCTGCCGCGCGCATTCGGGCCTCACGGGTTAATGGTGATGGGCGTCCCGTTCCGCACCATGGCGTAGATCCATTCAATCTCGCGATCTTTCACCGAAATGCATCCAGCGGTCCAGTCAGGGCCGGTGCCCTTCTTCTTGTTCGGTCGTCCGTGGATGAAAATGTCGCCACCAGGGTTCTTGCCCCGTGCGCGCGCCTGCGCGCGATCCGCAGCATTGGGATAGGAAATCCCGAGGGACAGGTGAAAATCACTATTCGGATTGCGCCGGTCGATCACGTATGTCCCTTCCGGCGTCTTGCCATCTCCGCGCTCGGTCTTATGCCCAACGGGCGCGAACCCCAAATCGAACTTGTAGCTCTCCAGCACCTTGTCGTGGTGTAGCAGATACATCTTGCGCGCGCCCTTGTTCACCACGACATGGGTGATCTCTGGGCCGTCATATGTCTTGAATTTCGACGAACAGCCCGAAAGGCCGACGACCACCAGCGCAAGCGCGATGAATTTCAATATTCGCATGGTTTTCCACCCGTTTTATGCCTCGGGTGCAGCATAGCTTGGTTATGGGGGTGTCAGATAGGGGGATTTTGCCTGCTTACTTGGAATTCAACGTGAAATCCGCGACCAGCTCGATATGAGCCGACCAGCGGAACTGATCAACCACCCGCACCCGGCCCAGAGCATATCCCGCCGCCACCAGCGTGGCCGCGTCACGCGCAAAGGTAAGCGGATTGCACGACACATAGGCGATGCGCGCCACCTGTGCGCGGGCCAGTTCAGCTACCTGTGCCTCGGCACCCGCGCGCGGCGGATCAAGTACGGCCGCGTCGAACTGCGCCAACTCGTCTGGTAGCAACGGCCGGCGAAAGAGATCGCGCGCCTCGGCTGTGACCTGTTTCAGACCCTGCGCCTTGCGCCAGCCTGCCTCGAGCGCGTGGATCATCGCCGCGTCGCCCTCGACCGCATGCACCCCCGCACCGCCCGCCAGCGGCAACGTGAACGTGCCACACCCGGCGAAAAGATCGACGATGCGTGTCGCGCCCGCCGTGTTCGCCATCACATCGGCCAGCAATGCGGCCTCACCCTCTGCGGTCGCCTGAAGGAATGCGCCGGGGGGTGGTGTTACATGCGCGGCACCAAAGACCTGATCGGGCGTGCGCCGCTGCGCCACCGTCTCGTCTTCCCAACTGAGTCGCGCCAGATCATGCGCCTCGGCCAGTTGCGCCAGCTCAATGCGCAGCGG
>Ga0209344_10001724_pt1 | contig 27271 bp, 24 predicted proteins | sample Cruoilmetagenom6_FD_187293 | JGI IMG/M metagenome (GOLD analysis project Ga0209344, IMG submission 187293) | Oil polluted marine microbial communities from Coal Oil Point, Santa Barbara, California, USA - Santa Barbara Oil Seep Sample 6 (SPAdes)... | ecosystem: Environmental > Aquatic > Marine... | reverse complement strand
AATAGGATTGGTATTTATTTGTGATAAAAGGACTGCAAAATTAGTGATTTTTTTCTTAAGGAAAGAATGTAAAAGGTCTTTTGTGTACTGTTCACTTTCATAATGGCCAATATCTGCCAAAAGTACTGTGTTTTCGGCCTTAAAGAAATCGTGGTATTTAAAATCTGCGGAAATAAAAGCGTCAGCTCCGGCATTTATTGCGGCCTCAATGGCATAACTTCCGCTTCCTCCGAGTACGGCAACTCTTTTAATTGAATTATTCAACAGTTTCGAATGACGCACACATCCTGTTTTCATGGTTTTTTTCAGAAATTGCAGAAATTCTTTTTCATCCATCGCTTTTTCAAACTCACCGACCATTCCCATTCCCAAATGTTGGTTTTGGTTTTCAAGCGTAGTAATTTCATAAGCTACTTCTTCGTATGGATGGGCATCAAACAAGGCTTTTAAAATATTTTTTTGAAGATGTTTCGCAAAAGTAATTCCTATCTGTATTTCTTCCTCAAAGTGGATTTCACCTATTTTACCTATTACAGGATTTGAAGCATCATTTCCCTTAAAACTGCCGTTTCCTTTCACGTTGAAACTGCAATTTTCATAGTTGCCAATGTTGCCGGCGCCCGCTTCAAAAAGAGCATTTCGAACTTTTTCAGCATCTTTTGAAGGGACAAACGTGATGAGCTTTTTAATGGTTTCAGTTTGCGGAATTAAAACCTTCCTATTCTTCAATCCAAGCTTTTCACAAATCATTGCATTCACGCCATTCCAGGAATTATCGAGCGCAGTATGGTTCGAAAAAATAGCGATGTCGTTCTTTATCGCTTTTTGGACCACACGTTCCACATAGGTTTTTCCGGTAATTTTTTTTAATCCCGAAAAAATAATAGGGTGGAAACTTACAATCAGACTGCAATTTTTTTCTATTGCCTCATCCACTACATTTTCCAAAGTATCCAGCGTTACCAAAATACCCGTAACCTTCGCATTTGCATCGCCCACGAGCAAACCGGTATTGTCAAAACCTTCGGAGTAGGAGAGTGGTGAGAGTTCCTCAAGCAGCGCTATAACATCTTTTACCTTCATTTTTTTACATTTTCAGTAAAGATAACAGTTTGTAAAATTTTTGTGGGTTCTATTTTTATTTTAAAGTAATCCTCATTTTCTGCGGAATTAGTACTTTCGTTAAATGAACTTGCTTCGGAAACTTCTCTTTCCCTTTTCGCTGTTGTACGGTGGCATTACTGCACTTCGGAATTATCTTTACAATATCGGATTCCTAAAAAGTAAATCGTATAATTTACCTATTATTTGTGTGGGAAATCTTTCCACAGGCGGCACGGGCAAGTCGCCTATGGTGGAGCTTTTGATTTCTTTTTTGAAACACGAAAATAATCTTGCTGTGTTGAGCCGTGGCTATAAAAGGAAAACGAGCGGTTTTCGCGAAGTTTTGCAAAGCAGTGCTGTGGAAGAAGTAGGCGATGAACCACTTCAAATCAAAAAGAAATTTCCCGATATAACTGTAGCCGTTTGTGAAGATCGCCAAACTGGAATTGAAAAACTTCAAAATAATGCAGATGTGATATTGCTTGATGATGCTTTCCAGCATCGAAAAGTAAAGGCTTCGCTGAATATTCTTCTCACCGATTATAATTCGCTGTACGCAGATGATTATATGCTTCCGACGGGCAATCTTCGGGAACCGAAATTTGGTGCGAAGCGTGCCGATATTATTGTTGTAACAAAATGTCCTGAAAATATCAATGAGCAAACCATTGAAAATATTAAGCGAAAACTGAAACCAAAACTTAACCAGAAAATTTATTTTTCGAAAATTGGCTACGCTTCCGAAATTAAAAACGGAGAAGCACAGAGGTCGCTTTCGTATTTAAAAAATCGAAAATTTCTATTGGTTACAGGTATTGCCAATCCAAAACCGATGGTTTCATTTTTAAGAAATAAAGGTTTGGTCTTTGAGGAAAAGACTTTTGCAGACCATCATAATTTTACAATTTCGGAAATAGAAGAACTTAAAAAACACTCCTTAATCCTTACAACCGAAAAAGATTTTATGAGATTGGAAGGGCTTTCCGGGGCGACAGAAATTTATTTTCTGCCTATTGAAACAGTGATATTGAGTGATGAAGAATCAAAATTTAAAAGAAGTATTGAGTGCGCAATAAAAGAGAAACGATAATTACTTCACTAAAAAATCGTTGCTGCGCAGAACTCTGTTTATTTTTTCAAAGAAATCTTCGGCGTTGAAGGGTTTTGGAATAAATTCGTTAAAACCTGCTTTGTAAAAATCCTCCAGATTTTCTTCAATTGTAATTGCCGTTAACGCAATAATTGGAACTTTTTTATTGAATTCGCGTATTTTTTTGGTAGCCTCAATTCCACTTATTCCGGGCATATGGATGTCCATCAATATTACATCAAAATCTTCTTCCTTAGCGTGTTTTATAGCATCCAGACCATTATCAATCACCGTACAGATCATTTTCTTTTTCTCGAGAATCTTTTTGGTAATCATTTGGTTAATTTTATTATCCTCAACAATCATAACCGCTTTATTCTCGAATATGTCGTTCTCCAAAACCACCTCTAAATTATTTAGATCTGTAGGTTTGGTTTCAGTTTCAGCAATTTCATAATTTATGTTGAACCAGAACTTGGACCCTTCGCCCAACTTACTTTCCAAGAATATCTTGCTGCCCATAAGTTCCAAGAGGTTCTTTACAATGGAAAGTCCCAAGCCAGTTCCACCATATTTTCTGTTTATTTGAAGGGACCCCTGTGAAAAGGATTCAAAAATGGTGTTCTGTTTTTTCTTTGAAATACCATCTCCGGTGTCCTCCACTTCAAAATGGACAACTACTTTTTTAGCGGTTTTTTCAGCATTTTTAACACGAACCCAGATATCGCCATTCTCAGTAAATTTTATGGAATTGCTAATTAGGTTTATAAGAATTTGCGATATTTTTAAGGAATCACCCAGCACATCCTGGGGCAAAGTGGGATCATATTCGTAATGGATATTGTTGTTTTTTACCTCCGCAGATTTTTTTAAGGCAATCAATACACCATCTATACGTTTCTTCAAATTGAAAGGCGCTTTTTCTATTTCAACCTTATTTGCTTCCAATTTGTTGAGATCGAGTATGTTGTTTATTAACGAGAGCAGATATTCCCCCGAAAATTTTAATGAATTCAAGTGTTCCTTTTGTTCTGGTTTGGGGTCTTCCTCTAAAAGTAAGTGGGTTAAACCGGTAACAGTGTACATAGGCGTTCGAAGCTCGTGCGTAATGGTGGATAGGAATTGTGCTTTGGCTTGGGAAGCTTTTTCAGCATTTTCCTTGGCTTCCTGAAGCTCGGTATTTTTATCCTGCAAAAGTTCGTTTGCTTTTGCTCTTAAATTGTTATTCTTATAAAGTGACAGTGTTAAAAGCGATAATATCAAAATTAAAGCAATACTGAGCCATCCGGTAAGTTTGCCAAAAAAGAGTGATTTTTCCTGTTTGCTGAGGTCGTTCTGTTGGCTTGCTATAATTTCATTTAGGTCGCCAATTGCAGATTCTGCCTGTATGCCACGTTCTATTGCTTTTAGGTGAATTTGCCTTAACGAATCTTTCTGGGTTAGGTAATATTTAAGTTCCTCTTCTGCCTTGGCACCTTTTTTTTCTGCAATTAGTATTTGTGAATTAATGCGATAATTTTCCACAAGAAATTTTGTGAAGCCCTTTTGTTGTGATATTTCCGATATCGTGATTAATAAATTTTTCGCCTCTTCCAATGGGTTGGGATATACGGAGGGATCTACCATGGAAAGTGCATCGGCCAGGTAGCTATATGCGCTTACCTCTTGGTAAAGCATTCCTTGCTCTTTAAAATTTTGAGCCGCGGGTTTTAAGTAGGAAATCGCCTTTTCGTAATTGCCCAGGCGGATTTCCAATAATCCTTTTCCATACATAACATTTGCCAAACCATTTTCCTCCTTGAGGTCGGTATAAATAGAGTCAGCTTTGTTCAGATAAATTTCGGCTTTTTCAAGTCGCCCTTTTGAAACTAGTATTATTCCGTATAGATTATAGGCTTTTCCGAGCTTGTAGAAATTCTTATAGGTTTCCCCGTTATCTATTGCTTTTTGGGTTTCTTCAAGTGCTTTGTCAAAATATTCCAAATTGTAAAAAAGCTCTGCAATGCTTAATTCCACATCGGGTTTATAACTTCTATAATTTGGGAGCATTGCCAGCTTATTGGCGTCGTTTAGATTTTTGACGGCCTCCATAAAGTTTTCTGTCTCTACGGCTTTGTTTGCATCGTATTGTAACTTCTTAATGGTTACAATAGTATCTTGTATTTGTATAGGAAATGATTTGATGGAAACCAGCAAACACAAAAGAAGGGGCAAGAAAATCTTGTATTTTAAAATCAGTTGGCGCATCGGTTAGTTTAAAGGGGCGATAAATATAGTTATTTCACGGAAATTCTATCAATTAAATCTATAATTCTGGCAGAATAACCTATTTCATTATCGTACCAACCAATGATTTTCACCATTTTACCGATTACTGAAGTCATTCCCGCATCAAAAATACAGGAGTGGGTATTGCCAACAATATCTATGGAAACTATTGGATCTTCGGTATATTGAAGGATTCCAATAAGTGAATTTTCCGAAGCTTTTTTAAAGGCTCTATTTATTTCTTCAATAGTTACTTCCCTTTTTACATTTAAGGTCATATCTGTCAATGAACCATCTGGCACGGGAACGCGTATTCCACAGCCGCCAATGGCGTCAGAAAGTTCGGGGAAAATTTTGGTCAAGGCTTTCGCGGCTCCAGTTGTTGTGGGTACAATGGACTGGCCTGCAGCCCTAGCTCTTCTTAAATCCCGATGGGGTTGATCGTGCAGGCTTTGATCGGTTGTGTAAGAATGGACTGTGGTTATATAAGCCTGTTCAACACCGCAGAGCTCATCGATTATTTTTAGCATCGGGGCGGCATTGTTGGTTGTGCAGGAAGCATTTGAAATAATCAAATCCTGGGCATTTAAAATATCGTCATTTACGCCAATAACCACCGTTTTTATATCATCATCTGAAGGTGGGACGGAAAGAATTACCTTATTTGCGCCATTTTTCAAATGATTTTCAAGTTGATTTTTCATTTTGAACTTGCCCGTGCATTCAATAACAATATCAATATTTTTCCAAGTTAATGCTTCAAGGTTTTTTTCCGAAGTAAATCTTACTTTGTTTTCAGCAACAATAATTTCGTTTTCCGTATGTGATATTTCCTCCTTTAAAACCCCATGAATACTGTCATACTTTAAAAGATGGCTCAGGGTTTTTGTGTCGGCCAAATCATTTACGGCAGCAACCTGAATTGTAGGATGGTTCAGCAACAACCTGAAAAGGTTTCGGCCAATGCGGCCAAAACCGTTAATGCCGACTATTGTTTTTTTTTCCATTTTCAGAAATTAATTTTAGGTAAGATGTTTTTGCGCTTTATAGGAAGAACGCACCAAAGCACCGCTTTCCACGTGTCGGAAACCCATTTCCAGACCAATGGTTTCATATTTTTTAAATTGTTCGGGAGTAATAAATTCTTTTACTGGAAGATGCTTTTTGGAAGGTTGCAAATATTGGCCAATGGTCAAAATGTCCAGCCCAACATTTCGCAAATCATCCATGGTTTGCAAAACCTCTTCTTCCTTTTCACCTAAACCGAGCATAATTCCACTTTTGGTTCGCGGCATTCCAGCATTTTTCAAATAATTCAAAACTTCAAGACTGCGCTCGTATTTTGCCTGTATGCGTACTTCACGCGTCAGCCGTTTCACGGTTTCCATATTGTGGCTCACAACTTCAGGTTTTACGGCTATTATTCTGTCAATATTTTTAGTATTTCCCTGAAAATCCGGTATCAAGGTTTCCAAGGTTGTTTCGGGATTCATTCTCCTAATTGCCTTTACGGTCTCAGCCCAAATTATGGAACCCATATCCTTCAAATCGTCACGATCTACAGAGGTTATAACGGCATGCTTAATGTTCATTATCTTTATGGAGCGTGCTACTTTTTCGGGTTCGTCCCAATCTACGGTTTGGGGTCGGCCCGTTTTTACGCCACAAAAACCGCAGGAACGGGTACAAATGTTTCCCAAAATCATAAAAGTGGCCGTGCCTTCGCCCCAACATTCGCCCATATTTGGGCAACTGCCAGAGGTGCAAATGGTGTTTAGTTTGTACTTGTCTACCAATCCGCGCAATTCGGTATATTTTTTTCCGGTGGGAAGCTTAACGCGCAACCATTTTGGTTTTGGCGCTGGTTTCGGGATTTCCAATGTTTCTGTGCTCATAAGGGAAACAAAAGTACGAAATTGAAACACGAAAAAGGAAGAAAGAAAAAAGAAGAAAGCGAATTAAAGGGAAAATTTTGAATTTAAATTTTTTAAGATTTTTGCGTAATAATTTCAGCCAAAAGTTTTCGGGCGCGAAGTAGGCGCACTTTTACGTTGTTAAGCGGTTCTTCCAGAGTTTCAGAAATTTCATTGTAGCTCATTTCCTGAAAATACCGAAGATTAATTACTTCCTGGTAATGTGGTTTTAGCTGTTTTATGTAGCGAAGCAACTCGGCAAGATTCTGTTCCCGAATTAATTTATCCTCGGGAGTGGGTGAGTGGTCAGGGATTTTTTGTACCTGCTCGTTGGAAGTATCGGTGGTGTTTGTATAAATTGAAGCGTTTTTTTTACGCGTTTTGTCTATTTGGATGTTTTTTGAAATAGTAATAAGCCAGGTCGAAAATGTGTATTTATCGTCGAAAGTCTCTATTCTGTCAAAGGCTTTTGCAAAGGTTTCAATGGTTATATCCTCTGCCTCGTGCTCGTTGCGAATTCTTTTCATTTGAAAACCAAACACCTCATTCCAATAAAAATCCAGCAAAAATTTGAAAGCGCCCTGTTTCCCTTTTTTTGCCCTTTCAATATGAAGCGTTATTTCGTCTGAAGTTATTTCCATCGCGAGTTTTTTTCGCCGCTGTTGGAAATAAAGATACTTAATTGCGTGAAGACTAAAAACAATTCATAAAAAGGAATGAACGCAACCAAATCCTGCTCCTTCAGTTTTTTGGCGGCTTTGCCAATAATAATGTACTGTAAAAGAAGCCTAATAAAAATTATTGCCAGCGCTAAATACCAAAATTCAGTAAACAAGGCCGCGATGCCAAGTAACCAGAAAAAAAGATTTCCCACATAATAAAGGCCCAATAAAAATCGGTGTTTGGGTTTGTAAAGTTTTGCCGTGGAGTAATGTCTCTTTTTTTGGATGAGCCATTTCTTCTTTTTTTTCTTTGGCTTTGAATATGTAAAAGCATCCGGTTCGGTACAAATGGCAATGTTTTTTGCGGTCGCAGCTTCGTTCACAAAAAGATCGTCATCGCCCGAAGGGATTTTTATGTGGCTCATAAAGCCGTTGTTTTCATAATAAAGATCGCTGGTGTAGGCCAGATTGCGCCCCACGCCCATATATGGCGTACCTGCTTCGGCATAGGAAAAATATTGAACTGCGGTCATCATTGTTTCAAAACGGATCATTTTATTTAGAAATCCGGGTTGTTTTTCATAAGCGCCGTAGCCCAAAATCAATTGTTTTTCTTCTGAAAAATTTGAAGCAATCGTTGCCAACCATTCAGTTGAAGCGGGATAGCAGTCGGCATCGGTAAAAACCAGCCGTGTGTTTTTTGAACGTTTAATTCCTAGGGTAAGTGCGTATTTTTTATTGGCCCAAAAAGCTTCGTTATTTTTTACGTTTACAATCTGAATTCGTGGATCATTTTCGGCAAAACTTTCCATGACGTCCAGTGTTTCATCTCCGGAAGCATCGTTTATAAGAATAATATCAAAGTTAGGATGGTTTTGATTTTGCCAAAGGGGAATGTGTTTTTTTAAGTTTTCAGCTTCATTTTTGGCACATATAATAAGTGAAATTCGGTGATTTTCCGAAATCTTTTTCCCAGAAATCTTTAGAAAAGAAAATTTTGAAAAAAGCAGGTAATAAGCACAGTTAATCAACGCAACCGCGCCGAAAACGTAAAGTAGCACCATAAGAATTTACGATTGTAGTTTTATGAATAAAAAGCGATTAGATATATTACTTGTTGAAAAATTAGGAAGATGCGTCAATTTTATGACTGTCTTCCTTGCAGCTGTCAAACTGGTCTGGAGTTTTTCCACAAAAACCACAAGCTTCACCTTCTTTATTCAAAAATGGGCTTTGGCTTGCGCAGGTTCCGGCAAATTTTCCATCCTTTTTTGCCCAGAGTTTTATCGCGATGCCGGCAACGCCAAGCAATAATAATGTTAAAGTGATAAGTAAAAGTTTCATCCTTGTAAATTAGGCCACAAAAATACAATCTTTCTTATTGTTGTGCTTGTATTTTAAGTATTTTTAGCCTCAATTTTAAATAATTTAACGATGCAAAAACCAATTACTTTTTTGGCCTTATTGATGATTTTCTGTTTGTTGATTTCCTGTAAAAATGAATCAGGAAGTGACAAAGAAATAAATGAAACCACCGAAATCGCGGAAAAACCAGTTGTAAAAAGAGCTGAAAAAAGGAATTTGACTCCAGAGGATATTGAAAAAATAAACAGCGTTATGGCGCGCATTAGCGTTGAACCCGAACTTAAGAAAATGGCTAGTTACACTGTTAGTGCGGGGTTAACAGATATTCTTTCCAACGACAAAGGACCTTATACGGTTTTTGCTCCATCAAATGCGGCTTTTGAGTCTTTAACTGTAGAAAAAAGAAACTATTATTCAAATCCTGATAATAAAGGGAAGCTTGAAGAATTATTAAAATCTCATATGGTTGAAGGAAATATGGACAGGGAAACCTTGCTTCAATCAATAAACAAAAGTGGAAAAGCTAGTTTAAAGACTTTGGGAGGGAATACTTTGACTGCGACAAAATCTGGTGACCAAATTACAATTTCTGATGGAAAAGGTGTAAAAGTGAAAGTAATAAAAGGCAGTATTGTAGGCTCAAATGGAGTTATTTACGTAATTGATGGTTTGTTGAACCAGAATTAAAATACGTTTACTTCTGCTTCAATAAAAATTCCTGACATTTCCTTAACCTTTTTTTGAATTGCCATAGCGAGTTGCCAAATTTCTTTGCCGCTTGCGTTTCCATAGTTCACTAAAACCAAAGCTTGGTTTTTGTGGACGCCGGCATCACCGAAACGCTGTCCTTTAAATCCTGCTTTTTCAATCAGCCAGCCCGCGGGAATCTTGAATGCCGTGGGTGAAATTTCATAAAAAGGTGCATCGGGAAAATTTCTTCGGAATTCCTGAAATGTTTCGGCATCCAAAACAGGATTTTTGAAGAAGCTTCCACTATTTCCCAACACTTTTGGATCGGGAAGTTTTGATTGGCGAATGGAGATTACAGCTTCGGAAATGTCTTTAATAGTGGGCGAGTCGATATTTTTGTCGGCTAAAATTTTCTGGATATCCCCGTAAGAAATGCTGGTTTTATGCTCCTTTTTTGTCAATTGGAAGGTAACACTGGTGATGATGTATTTTCCTTTTGCTTCATTTTTGAAGATTGAATTTCGGTATTCAAAAGCACATTCGGCTTTGGTGAATTCTCTTTCATTTAAGGTTTCTATTTCAAGGGTATTGCAACTTACAAAAGTATCCTTTAGCTCAACGCCATACGCCCCAATATTTTGAATAGGAGCGGTGCCCACATTCCCCGGAATTAACGACAGGTTTTCCAAACCGCCAAAGTCTTTTGCAATACAGAACTGCACAAATTCATGCCAGTTTTCACCCGCCATTGCTTTTACAAAAACTTCGGTTTTGGTCTTTTTAAGAATTTCAATTCCCTTTAAATTTATGTGAAGTACAAACGCATCCAAATCGTCCGTAAGAAGCATATTGCTGCCTCCGCCGAGAATAAAAAGTTCTTTGGATGAGTTTTCTGAAAGTGCCTGTTTCAGTTCTTCTATTGATTCAACTGAAATAAAATAGCGGGCACTGCATGCTATGCCAAATGTATTGTGGTTTTTAAGCGATTTGTTTTCTTCAATTCGCATCAATCCTTATATTTTTGAAGCGCTATTTTTAAGATTTCCACTGCCCTGATGAGGCTTTCCTTTTTCAATACATATGCAATGCGAACTTGGTTCAACCCAACGCCGGGACTGGAATAAAAACCTGCGGCAGGGGCCACCATAATGGTTTCGCCATTGTCGTCAAATTCTTCCAAAAGCCATTGTGCAAAAGCATCGCTATTCTTAACGGGAAGCTGGACTATGCAGTAAAATGCCCCTTTTGGTTCACCCACTTGTACGCCGGGAATGGCTTTAAGTGCAGCGACCAAAGTATTTCTTCGGTCCTGATATTCAGTAATCACTTCGTCAAAATACTTTTGTGGGGTCTGCAGTGCTGCCTCACTTGCAATCTGCGCGAAAGTTGGAGGGCTCAATCGGGCCTGTGCAAATTTTAGCGCAGTGGCAATAACCTGTTTGTTTTTTGAAACCAAACAACCAATGCGCGCACCGCACATACTGTATCTTTTTGAAACCGAATCGATAATAATCCCATTTTCGGCCAAACTTGGTTCCTCAAGAATTGAATAATGTTTGTAGCCGTCATACGTAAATTCTCTGTACACTTCATCGGCAACCAAAAACAAATCGTGCTTTTTTACAATTTCGGCCAAGGTTTGTATTTCTTCCTTCGAATAAAGATAACCAGTGGGGTTTCCAGGGTTGCAGATAAGAATTGCCTTTGTTTTTGGGGTGATTAACTTTTCAAATTCCGAAATGGGAGGCAACGCAAAATTGTCTTCAATTTTTGAGATTACGGGAACAATCTTTACGTCAGAAGCTGTTGCAAAACCATTATAATTTGCATAAAACGGTTCGGGAATAATTATTTCGTCGTCGGCATCGGCAATGCTTCCCATTGCAAAAAGAAGTGCTTCGCTTCCGCCCGTTGTTACGATAATATCGTTGGCTTCAACTGGAATGTTGTTATTCTTGTAATAATTTGCAATTTTTTCACGGTATTCCTGCGAACCTTCAGAACGGGTATAAGCAAGAATCTCCAAATGGTGGTTTGCCACTGCCTCCATTGCAATCTCTGGCGATTTAATATCTGGCTGGCCAATGTTTAAATGGTAAACGGTTTTGTTTGCTTTATAGGCTTTTTCGGCATAGGGCACCAACTTTCTGATTGGTGATTCGGGCATGTTTTTCCCTTTGTGTGAAACTGAAGGCATAATGAATTTGTTTGCGGCAAAGTTGCAAAATATATTTTATAAATCCATTGTGCGCATAACAACATTCCTCTTTTTTTTATATCTTCAAATGTTTTCAAAATGCACTTTAAATTTTGCGCAAACTACCCCTACTTATTGCTTTTGTTTTCATTTCTGCTTCGTTAGTGGCGCAAACAGGTTTTTTTTTAAAGCATAACAAAAAAAGGGATAAAATTCCTTTTAAAGTGGTCAACAATTTACCGATAGTTCAATTGGAAATTAATGGTACTCCGCTTTCTTTTATTTTGGATACTGGTGTAAAATCTACCATTCTTTTTAGTTTGGAAGAGGCAGATAGTCTTCAGTTGCGAAATACCACACCTGTTATGTTGCAGGGTTTGGGTACTGGTGGGGCCGTGGAAGCTTTAAAGAGTTTGAACAATAAAGTGAAAGTTGGCAATGCAATTGATAACGATCATAACCTTTATATAATTTTTGACAGTACCTTGAATTTTTCGCCCCGTATGGGGATACCGGTTCACGGTATATTAGGAAATGATTTTTTTCAGAATTTTATAGTGAAAATTAATTATACTGCTGAAGTCATAACCATTTATGACCCCAAAAAATACCGATTAAAACCCTGCGGAAAATGTGAAGATTTGCCTTTAAACTTTGTGAAAGGTAAACCCTATATTTCATTACAGATAACATCTGAAAACACCAATGAAGAAGTAACGCTTTTGGTAGATTCGGGCTCTAGCGATGTTATGTGGCTTTTTGATAGCGAAAACTTTATAAAGGAATCTCCCAAAAATTATTATAAGGATTTTTTGGGTCTCGGACTAAGCGGCAATATTTTTGGCAAGCGTACACGAATTCCGGGCCTATCGGTAGGGCGCTTCAGTCTGACAGAAGTTAATACATCTTTTCCCGAAGAGGAAGCAATTTTGAAGGCGCGCTATTATGAAGAACGGGATGGTAGTTTGGGCGGTGGTTTTTTAACCAGGTTTACCGTTACTTTTGATTATGGCAATAAAATGGTGCGTTTCAAAAAAAACCGCAACTTTAAAGAACCCTTCAATTACAATATGAGTGGTTTAACTTTAGAACACGCCGGTGTTGAACTTGTGAAAGAAGAACGGCAGGCGCCTGTAAATACCAATAGAGCGAACCAAAATGAAAGTTTAACGTTTAATAGCATTTCAGTAACTACCGAAGTACATTTTTCATTGGTTCCAAAATATGTAGTCGCAGATGTGCGAGAAGGTTCCCCCGCCGCATTGGCCGGAGTTGAAAAAGGCGACGAGGTTATTACCATAAATGGGAAACCTTGCTATCAATATAAATTGTATGAATTGATTGAAATGTTCTCATCAGATGAAGGAAGAAGAATTGCTATGGAAGTTAAACGAGGTGAATATATTAACAAGGTAAGATTTTACCTGAAAAGTGTATTTTAAAAAAAAAATCCTGCCGAAGCATTTGCTTGGGCAGGATTATAATTAATAGTAAAATTGTTTAGCTTTTTTCAAGAACACTGGTGGAATCGCTCTTTACTTCGCCTTTTATTTTTAAGGCTACCATTGGCTCGCTGGCATTAGAATAAACTGTCACCGTTTTTCGGATGGGTCCCACACGATTAGTGTCATATTTCACCTCAATAGTGCTACTGGCGCCTGGAGCAATTGGGCCGTTCGGTTTTTTGGGAACGGTGCAACCACAGCTCGATTTTACATCACTTATAATAAGTGGGGCATCTCCAGTATTGGTAAACTCGAATACGCGAACGCCGTCACTGCCTTTTTCAATGGTGCCGTAATCTACGGTGTCTTCCTTGAAATTGATTTTTGCTTGTTGCGCTTGTACTGAAAAACCTATTAAGGCGACAAGAGCTAAAAGAGCTAATTTTTTCATGATTTTGTTTTTTTAATGTATGCTAAAGTATATAACTTTTAATCAACCTGCAAAATAACTTATTCACTTTTATTATCCTACAGATATAATTACTTTTGCATCTCACTATACAAATACCAGACCAAAGTATGGCTTTAGACGCAAAATACAATGCAAAACAGATTGAAAACAAGTGGTATAGCTATTGGACGGAAAACCGTTATTTCCATTCCGAAGTTGACGATAGAACGCCATACACTATCGTCATTCCGCCGCCAAACGTAACTGGAGTTCTGCACATGGGCCACATGCTCAACAATACATTGCAGGATGTTTTAATTCGCCGTGCGCGTTTGCAGGGTTTCAACGCCTGTTGGGTTCCGGGAACGGATCACGCTTCCATCGCCACAGAGGCCAAAGTAGTTTCAAAATTAAAGGCTGAAGGAATTGACAAAGCAAACCTTTCCCGAGAAGAATTTTTGGCACACGCTTGGGAATGGACGCACAAACACGGGGGAATAATTTTAGAGCAGCTTAAAAAACTTGGCGCTTCCTGCGATTGGGAACGTACCAAGTTTACCATGGATGAAGATATGTCAGCCTCCGTGATAAAGGTATTTGTGGATTTATACCGTAAAGGAAACATTTACCGCGGCTATCGAATGGTAAATTGGGATCCGCAGGCAAAAACAACTCTTTCCGATGAAGAGGTTATTTATGAGGAAAAACAAGGAAATCTATACTATTTAAAATATAAAATAGAAGGAAGCGATGATACGTTGACCATTGCAACAACTCGGCCCGAAACCATTTTGGGCGATACTGCAATATGCATCAATCCAAACGATGAACGATTTGTGCACCTTCGCGGAAAAAAAGCCATTGTGCCCGTTTGCAATCGTGTAATTCCTATTATTGAAGACGAATATGTAGATGTGGAATTCGGAACAGGTTGCCTAAAAGTAACGCCCGCACACGACGAAAACGATAAAATGCTGGGCGATAAGCACAACCTAGAAATAATAGATATTCTGAATGATGACGGAACTTTGAACAGTTTCGGTCTTCATTTTAAAGGCAAGGATCGCTTTATTGTTCGTAAGGAAATAGTAAAGGAACTGGAGGAATTGGGCGTGGTTTCAAAAATAGAAACCCATACGCACAAAGTTGGAACAAGCGAACGTACCGGAGCGGTAATTGAGCCGAAATTGAGCGACCAATGGTTTCTTAAGATGAAGGAGCTTGCGCAGCCAGCTTTGGATGCCGTACTTGAAAAAGACGTAAACCTTGTTCCCGAAAAATTTGTAAATACCTACCGCCATTGGATGGAAAACGTGCGTGATTGGAACATCTCCCGTCAACTTTGGTGGGGCCAGCAAATTCCCGCTTATTTTTATGGCGATGGAAAAGAGGATTTTGTGGTTGCCGAAACAATTGAGGAAGCGCTACAACTCGCAAAGGAAAAAACCAGCAACCAACAACTAACAACCAGCAACCTTATACAAGATCCCGATGCTCTTGACACTTGGTTTTCATCCTGGCTATGGCCCATAAGCGTTTTCAACGGAATCTTGGAGCCGGATAATAAAGAAATAAACTACTATTACCCGACCAACGATCTGGTTACCGCGCCCGAAATTCTTTTCTTTTGGGTAGCGCGAATGATTATCGCCGGTTATGAATATAGAAACGAAAAACCCTTTACAAATGTTTATTTAACGGGAATCGTTCGAGATAAACAACGCCGAAAAATGAGTAAATCCTTAGGAAACTCTCCAGATCCGATAGATTTGATGGATACTTATGGCGCTGATGGCGTGCGCGTGGGGATGCTTTTAAGTTCTCCGGCTGGAAACGATTTAATGTTTGACGAAGACCTTTGCAAACAGGGGAGCGCCTTCGTAAATAAAATTTGGAACGCCTATCGTTTAATTGATGGGTGGGGAGTTGATTTGGACAAAGAACAATCGCAAAGCGACATTATTGCTTTGCAATGGTACCGGAGCAAATTCCAAAAAACGCTTGCGGAAATTGAAGATCACTACGGCAAATACCGCATCAGCGATGCTTTAATGTCAACCTATAAACTGGTTTGGGACGATTTCTGCTCCTGGTTTTTAGAAATGGTAAAACCTCCTTTTGGTGAAAAAATTTCTGAAAAAACCTATTTGGAAGTTATCTCCGTTTTGGAAGATAATTTAAAGATATTGCATCCCTTTGTGCCATTTATTACAGAAGAAATTTGGCAGCACATTACGCAGCGCGATATTTCCGAGGCTTTGATAATTTCAGAATGGCCAAAAATGCAAGCTTTTGATGAACGTATAATTAAAGACTTCGATTTTGCTTCTGAAGTTATTTCAGGAGTACGCACAATTCGGAAAGAAAAAAATATTTCATTTAAGGATACAATTTTGCTTTCCGTTCTCAACAATGAAAAGGCTTCAACAGATTTTGATACTGTAATTGCGAAGTTGGGCAATATTTCAGACTTGAATTATATCTCAGAAAAACTGGATGGAGCGCTGACTTTCCGTATAAAGAGCAACGAATATTTCATTCCTATTTCGGGCGCTATAAACGTGGAAGAAGAAAGGGCGAAGCTTTCCGAAGAACTAAAATATACAGAAGGTTTTCTAAGAAGTGTACAGGGAAAACTGAAAAATGAACGTTTTGTAAGTGGCGCCCCAGAACAGGTGGTAGCTTTGGAAAAACAAAAAGAAGCAGATGCCCTGGCCAAGATTGAAACCCTTAAAGCAAGTATTCAGGGTTTGAATTAACTGAAAATTCGGGCCAAGTTTAGCAGTTTGCTTATATGATCAATTTTATAAAATTGTCTTAATTTATTCTAAATTGAGGTTAATTTGTTCTTATTAAAGAAGTTAACAATTGTATCTTGTTGGAAATTTAAGTTATTATGGACCAATCAAAATACGATCAAATGCAGTCGATGCTTCAAAAATTGGAAGACATCAAAAACAGTCAAAAAAGTATTATTGACAAGATTAACCACGTAATTACCGATCTTTTCCAACATCCCGATAAAGAACTCGAAGAGGCTATGGAGGGTGCCCATCAACGTGCGTCAGAGAACGTTGATAAAATTCGAGAGGCTATTGACGAGTACGAAATCAAATTCAACAAAGCCCAACAATCGTAGCTATTTTCGATACAAAAAATACTGATTAACGGCCTCTATATAAAGTTGTTTAGCCTCGTTGGTTGTAAGTCCGCGTGTTTGGAAAAGGGCATTGGTTTTAAAAGCTGAAATGTGCGGTTTGCCGCCCGTTGGCGTGTCGTCATCATTAGTGGCTCTTTTATAGTAGGCATACAACCGTAATAACACGTCTGCTGGAAAAGGTTCCGTGTGTTCATTTATACTTTTCACGGCATTTTTAAAGGCTATATCGAGCTCTTCGGATGTCATTATTTTTCAGCAATTATCGATATTCCGCCCTTAACTTTTTGGTTAATGGCTACTTTTATTTTTGCATCCAGCGGAAGAAAAATATCTACGCGCGATCCAAATTTTATAAAACCACTGTCGGTTGCCTGTTCCACATTTTGATTTACTTCGGCATAGTTCACGATGCGCTTTGCCATTGCCCCTGCAATTTGTCTAAACAAAACATCACCAAAAGTGTCATTGTTAACTACAACGGTGGTGCGTTCATTTTCCTCAGAAGATTTTGGGTGCCAAGCCACTAAATATTTCCCTGGGTGATATTTACTGTAAACAATCTTTCCGCCTACGGGATATCGCGTTACGTGCACATTTATTGGGCTCATAAATACTGAAACCTGTATTCTTTTGTCATTGAAATATTCCTTTTCAAAAACCTCTTCAATCACAACAACTTTTCCGTCCACCGACGATATTACGTGTTCCGGATGTACTAAAAAATTCCGCTTTGGATTTCTGAAAAACTGCAGTACCAATAAGAGAAGTATAATAAGAGAGATTATAATTCCACCCCTGATTGTTGGGTTTTCAACAAATACATTTGCCAAAAGGCTAAGCCCGATAACAATTACCAGTGCAATAAAAATAATCTTAAAACCTTCTTTATGAAACATTGTCAATAATTAATAAAAATGCATAAACAAATGGGCTTGCATAAATAATACTGTCCAGCCTATCGTACAATCCGCCGTGTCCCGGCATTATAATTCCACTATCCTTTACTCCTGCCTGTCTCTTAAATTTTGATTGGATTAAATCTCCAATAGTACCAAAAATGGAAACAATTATCGCCATCCCAATCCAGACCCACAGTGGATATTTTTCAACATCTAAGGGGCTGTAAGTTTGTAATACCTTAAAGATAATAAATCCTGCCAAAAGAGCGCCGAGCATACCACCAACAAAACCTTCAATTGTCTTTTTTGGCGAAATACGTTCCAATAGTTTATGTTTTCCAAAGTTTTTACCAATCAGATAAGCAAACGTATCATTACACCAAACTAAAATAAAAACAGCTACTATTATTTCTGGCATAAATTTACCATCAATATTCATTATAGGTATAAGGGTAAGAAATACAAATCCGCTGATAATATATAATATCACTGTTACGTATTTTTTCTTTTCAAACATGGGGATTTTGCTGGTCCATAGAACATCTTTTAAAAGAAAAAGATTTACAAAACCGCTTAAAATCAAGAAAAGATAAACCGCATTTTCATCAAATACGTTATAGCTTAAAAAATAAAATGCTAGTGCAAGCAGGAAATAGGCGAGATAACTGGTTAAGTGAACTAATTTTAAATATTCACTTAAAGTAATTATGGCAAGTACGAAGAATAGCCCCATAAACCATTCGCGCGAGGTAAACATTGCAAAAATGATGATCGAAATGTATAATACGCCCGAAAGGGTCCGTATGAGAATTTCCTTCATATTATAAGTCTTCCAATAGCAGCAAATATAGGTTTTTTGTGCTACTTCCATAACTCATAAAATCCTTTTCTTTTTCGGTTTCAAAGTCTTGAATAGTAGTAATGTTACTAGGAATGTAACTGGAACTTTGGTTTTTTATAATGCGCAGCCCCTCGCTAATTGTGTCTACAATTTGGCTGGTAGTGGCAAGAATAATTACATTGAAAGGGAGCTCTTTCAGTTTTTTTTCCTTAATCTGATTGGATGAAAGCAGTATGGAACCGTTGGTTGCAATTAGCGACTCACACTTGGAGAGGAAAAATTTTGAATCGGTATTTTTGACGAAGTTGAGGTTGAAGCCGTCAAACTTTTGGCTCAGTTGTTCATTTACACAAAAAACATCCTGCTCGTACCAATCATTTTCTACCATTATATTATCGAAAGCTTCCGTAACCTCATTCCAATTTTCACAGTAAATAAACTTTCCGCCATTATTTTTAAAATTGTAGGTAAATTTTTCGTCAATGGGAAGTTTTTGCTCTGGGTAATAACTGCTCTGCTCGGCTTTTTCGGCTCTTTTGGCCTTATCGTCCGATTTTTTAAAATTTGGATTTAAAATTCTTTTGAGTAGACTCATTAAAGAATAATTGAGGAGTTTATATATAGGTTAAACATCAAATATATAAAATCTATTTTGAAGTATTGTTTCCTACAAAACAAAGTTTATAGGCAAAGCCAAAAATGGCAACATTAAGTTGTTGCCACTCTTGTCGCTTCTTCTGGCTTTTCAAAAGGACGGTCGCCAAATATTTTTTGAAGGTTGTCTTTGAAGATCACTTCTTTTTCGAGCAATACATTTGCCAAATCCGTTAATTTATCCTTGTTTTCTTCTAAAAGCTTAACGGCACGTTGGTACTGGCTTTCAATAAGCGCAGAGATTTCCTTGTCAATCAATTCGGCAGTTTTCTCACTGTAGGGTTTTGAGAAGTTATATTCAGACTGTCCACTGCTATCGTAATACGTGAGATTTCCTATTTTATCGTTCAATCCATAAATAGTAACCATGGCTCGTGCCTGTTTTGTTACCTTTTCCAAGTCGCTTAAAGCGCCGGTTGAAATTCTATTGAAAATCACTTTTTCCGCAGCACGGCCACCTAAAGCGGCGCACATTTCGTCCAGCATTTGCTCTGGGTGGATAATGAGTCTTTCTTCGGGTAAATACCAAGCAGCACCCAACGATTGCCCGCGGGGTACAATGGTTACCTTTACCAAAGGTGCAGCGTGCTCAAGCATCCAGCTGACGGTTGCGTGGCCCGCTTCGTGAAACGCAATTGCACGTTTCTCATCCATGGTCATTATCTTATTTTTCTTTTCAAGTCCGCCCACAATTCTATCAACTGCATCAAGAAAATCTTGCCTGCCAACAGATTTTTTACCGTTTCTGGCAGCAATCAATGCGGCTTCGTTACAAACATTGGCAATATCTGCCCCCGAAAAGCCTGGAGTTTGTTTTGAAAGGAAATCGGTGTCAAGATTTTCATCCTTTTTGATGGGGCGCAAATGCACTTCAAAAATCTCTTTACGTTCACGAACATCTGGAAGGTCTACATAAATCTGTCTGTCAAAACGACCGGCGCGCATCAGTGCTTTGTCCAATACATCGGCACGGTTGGTAGCGGCAAGTACAATTACATTTGTATTGGTCCCAAAACCGTCCATTTCGGTAAGCAGTTGGTTCAAGGTATTTTCACGCTCATCATTACTACCGGAGAAGTTGTTTTTTCCACGGGCACGGCCAATAGCGTCAATTTCATCAATAAAAATAATAGCCGGTGATTTGTCTTTCGCCTGCTTAAAAAGATCACGAACACGGGAAGCTCCCACACCAACAAACATTTCAACAAAATCTGAACCCGAAAGTGAGAAGAAAGGAACTTTCGCTTCACCGGCAACAGCTTTTGCCAAAAGTGTTTTACCTGTTCCCGGAGGTCCTACCAATAAGGCACCTTTAGGAATTTTACCTCCCAAGGAAGTGTATTTGTCTGGATTTTTAAGGAAATCTACAATTTCCTGTACCTCTTCCTTGGCCCCTTCCAATCCGGCAACGTCTTTAAATGATGTTTTTACATCTGTCTTTTCGTCAAAGAGTTTCGCCTTCGATTTTCCGATGTTGAAAAGTTGGCCACCAGCACCACCACCGGCACCGCTGGACATTCTTCGCATAATAAAAATCCAAATTGCAATAATGATTACAAAGGGTAGAATACCCATTAAAATATCGCCCCAAACATTATTGTCTGTTTCGAAATTTAAAGAAGTGGGCAGGTTGTTTTCCGCTTTTATTTCCTGAAAATCATTTTGGAATAGCTGAAGGTCACCAAATTCAAATTGATAATCTGGATCATTTGGGCCAGGTGCCAAAAAAGATGGAGTATTTCCTTTTTTGGAATGAACGTCTTTTTCTTTTGCTGCTTCGGTAAGATAAACCTGGGCAATTTTTTTATTTATGACGTCAACTTTATCAACATCACCATTCTTTAAAAACTCCTCAAATTTTGCCTGATTTGTTTTTTCAGGTTGTGACCAGCTACCGCCACCAAAAATTTGAATACCAAAAAACAAAAGGATTATTGCCGCATAAATCCAATAGTATGAGGGTTTTGGTCTTTTTGATTCGTTCTTTTTATTTTTATTTTCTTCAGCCATAGGGCAAATTATCTTTTAGTGTGTTGTTTCTATTTTAACCGATTTTGCATCGCCCCAAAGCCCCTCAATATCATAAAACTCGCGGATATGCTTTTGAAAAACGTGTACCACAACGTGCACATAATCCATAAGGATCCACTCCGCGTTGTCGCTGCCTTCAACGTGCCAGGGTTTTTCTTTAAGTGCTTTGCTAACTGATTTTTGAACGGAGTTTACAATGGCGTTAACCTGAGTGTTGGACGTACCATTGCAGATTATAAAATAGTCACAAACGGTATTTTCTATTTCTCTAAGGTCAAGAATTTCTATATCGTTTCCCTTTACTTCTTCAATTCCTCGTATAATTTGAGTAATAAGTTGATCTGTTCCTGCTTGTTTTTTCTGCATTAATTATTTTTCTTTTCTTTTTCGCAAAGTTATTACTTTTTTGTTTCTTGATACGCCATAATAGCGTAATACTAAACATATTTATCGTTTTGAACATAATCAAACTTAATGCCATCGATTCCACCAATTCCTACTTAAAGCAATTGGCAAAAGAAACATTCTTGCAGGACGAAACGGTTGTGATCACAAACCATCAAACTTCCGGTCGCGGGCAAATGGGAAATGGATGGATATCGAAAGATGGCGAAAGCCTCACTTTCAGTATGTTTAAAAGGTTTGATTGCTTGTTGGTTGAAAGGCAATTTATAATTTCAATGGTCGTTTCTCTAGGAATAATTGAAGTTTTAAAAGCGTTGAATGTTCCCGATATTTCAATAAAATGGCCTAACGACATATTGTCAGCCAAAAAGAAAGTTGGCGGAATCTTAATTGAAAATGTTTTGGAAAGCACAAGTGTAAAATACTCCGTAATAGGAATTGGAATTAATGTGAATGAAACTTCTTTTTTGAATTTACCACAGGCCAGTTCTCTTAAATTGGAAACTGGTATAGCTTTTACTTTGGAAGAAGTACTTCAATTAATTTTGAAAAATGTTTTCAAAAAGCTACAAAATCTTTCAGAAAAGAATTTTTTTGAAATGAAACAGTATTACGAAAGTAATTTATTCAAAAAAGAAACAGTATCAGTTTTTGAAACTCCCGATGGTTCAAGATTTAACGGAATAATAAAAGGGATTTCGGAAATCGGCGAACTTTCGGTTAAAACCGAAAATGACGATTTGCAAAATTTTCAATTGAAAGAAGTAAAATTGATTTATTAAACTTTTTCCAAATTCGAGGCCAGGGTATCAATAAATTTTGAAATCGGGCTTTTCACCATCATCGCCATCATCGTATTGAATTGCCCTTCAAAAAGCAATTCCACGGTTGAGGAATTTTCGGAAACTTCTTCTATTTTTCCAGTCAGCGTAAATGGAATTTTATCGCTGATTGCTCCCAAAACAACTTTGTTCGGTCTTTCAACTTCTTTTACTTCCAGCGCTATTTCGGGCATTCCTTTTAATGCGAATACAAAAGATTTTTCGCTTAAAACTTCAAATTTGCTGATGTTCTCTGGCATCAAAGTTTCAAAATTCTTTACATCGGTCAAAAAATCGCAAAGTTCTGTTGCTGATTTTTGTGTTGTTACTTTTTTGCTGTTTAGTTTCATTGAATTTCTTTTTATTCTTTATTGCTATTTTTTATTTTAACACTGAAAACTGAAAACTGACCACTATTTCCCCCAGCTCTCAGGATTCTTCCGCCATTCGGAAAGCAAAACAACTTCCTCCGCATTTATAAATCCTGATTTTTCGGCCTCTTCCAGCAACATTTCATAGTTGCTCAAGGTGTTCAAGGTAACATTTGCATTTTTAAAATTATCTTCCGAAGTTTTAAAACCGTAGCTAAAAATTGCGAGCATTCCTTTCACATTTGCATTCGCTTCCTTTAAAGCTTCAACGGCCATCAAACTGCTTTTTCCGGTACTGATTAAATCTTCAACTACAATTACATTGGTGTTTTTTTCCAAATGTCCCTCAATTTTATTTTGACGTCCGTGGCCTTTAGCTTCTGGGCGAACGTAGCAAAAGGGAACGTTCAAATAATCGGCCACCAAAGCGCCCATTCCGATTGCCCCTGTGGCAACCCCGGCAATCATTTCGGGCTTTCCGTAGAGCTCCTCAATTTGCTTTGCAAGATTTTCACGAATGTAATTCCGTATCATTGGGTAGGAAAGCGTAATTCGGTTGTCACAATAAATGGGAGATTTCCAACCCGATGCCCACGTAAAAGGGTTTTGTGGTTGTAATTTAATTGCATTAATTTGCAATAGTAAGGCAGCGGTTTTTTGTGCCGTTTCTTTGTTTAATATCATTGTGCAAATGTATAAAGTTTTTGTAAAAGATATTCCCATTATTCTTTCTACTGAAGAAAATATTGGGGAGCATTATACCACCATCCCTTTAAAACAGGCGCGTTTTAAAAAGTTGGTAAAAAAAATAAACAATGGCGAGCTGCTCTATGTAAATCTGTACCACAAGAATGCAGAGAAGCTGGAACGTTTTCTTCGGAGGAAGATTAAAGTGGTGGAAGCTGCTGGCGGAATGGTGTTTAACAGTAAGAAGGAAATTCTTTTCATACGAAGAAACAAGAAATGGGATCTTCCGAAAGGAAAAATCGAAAAAGGGGAAACTCACCGCGAAGCCGCCATTCGCGAGGTAATTGAAGAAACTGGCGTAAAGGATCTCGAGATTCGAGATTTCTTGATGACAACCTATCACGTTTTTACCCGCAATGATAAATTTAGACTGAAAATTACCTATTGGTACGAAATGTTCAGCGATTATGATGGGCCGCTCATTCCTGAACCCGAGGAGGGTATAAAAAAAGTGAGATGGAAGGATTTTGAAAAATCACAAAAGGCTTTGCTGGATTCCTATGAAAATATAAAACTGCTTTTTCCAAAGGAATATTTAACCACCCACCCGAACGACAGGATAACGAAGATGTGATTTTTCGTAATGGGGCGATTGCTTGTGAATCCAGTCTAACTGGGAGTACCAATTATTCGCAAAGACGGGATCGGTTTTCTTTTTAATTTCGAATTCCTTTTTTATTGAAGGATTTTCATTCAGAAATTTTTCAGCCATATCCTCCCAAACATAGGGCGAAAAACCTTCTTTTTGCTGCAGGATTGCATCGAAAAAATTCCAGTTGAAAAAAGAATCGGGGGCAGTTGGTTCCAAAGTTTCCAAAAGATAACGCACACCTGGTTGTTTCGTTTTTACTAAAACATCGCCAGGTTTTAATTTAACTTTTTCCGTGCTTTTGGTTACTTCGGTTTTATAGTGAAGATAATGTCCCTCGAACGGATTCTTAACGGTTTCAAAACTTTTAATGTGGTAAATTTCCGCTGAAATCGTTGAATCATTTTTGATTTCGGTAAATTCAATTTTATTCAATTTCAGCAACTCAATAACATTCCAATAGCCTTTCGGAACAATATAAGCCGAAGGAATAGTAACGGAATCCGTCGCTTTAAAATAATTGTAATAGGTAACGTCTTTTGTAAAAGGTTTGTCGCGGAAATATTTTAAACGATCCGAACCAGTAATGTTGCTCGGCACCATTTTTCCTTCAAAACCTTTAAATTTTAAAGTTGAAGTTTTTGAGGAATCAATTGTCCAGGAAAGGGGATAATAGTTTCCCACCCTATATTTTTCTATGGAATTTTTCCGTAGTGTTTTAATTTTTTCAGCATTGGCATCTGCAATATTTATAAAACTTTTCATCAATTCATAGGTACCTTCAACCCTTTGTTTATAAGGTTTTAGCATATGCGTTTCCACCGTTAGACCAATGATGTTGAACAGCGTAGTATAGCCAGAGGCGTAACGGGGCGAATCCATAAACTGCGAGAAACCTTTTTCTGGAACTTGGTTAAAAACGTTTACATAGGGCGTAATGTCCCATTTTTTTTGAAGCAAGGAATCTTCCAATTGCGGCATAAAGGAAGTGTGCAGATAGTTGCCCAAATCTCCACCCAATTTGTTGTGTTGCGTAAAAAGATGTGTTAAAATATATTGATAATCAGCGCCATTACTCACATGATTGTCGATGAATAAATCCGGATTTAGCCAATGAAAAATTTCTGCGAAAGCGCGTGCATTTTTGGTGTCGTTTTTTATAAAATCGCGGTTTAAATCATAATTTCGGGCATTACCGCGAAAACCGTATTCATCCGGTCCATTTTGATTGGTGCGGCTGTTGCTGTTTCGGTTCAAGGCTCCGCCAATGTTGTAAACCGGAATAGTTGCGATAATGGTATTTTTAGGTGTGGGAATTTTATTTTCAGCCAAATCCCGAAAAAGAAGCATTGTTGCATCAATGCCGTCCGGTTCGCCGGGATGGATGCCGTTGTTTATCAATAAAAGATTTTTACCGTTTTTTGAAAATATTTCGGGGGAATCCTTTTGCTGCGAATTTTCGGGATCAAAAATGACCAAATGTAATGGAAATCCACTGTCTGTTTGTCCCATTTCATATAAAGAGATATTGGGAAAATTTTTATCCAAATTAGAATAGAAAGCAATTACTTCTAGATATTTTGAGGTTTTTAGACCATTTGAAGTTTCAAAAACCGTTTGTTGCCCAAAACAAAAAGATGCCAGCAATAGATTTGTGAGAAAGAGGATTTTTTTCATTTGTGGATTTATATCAAACAAATATAGCAAAGCAGAAAGATTTTCGGAACAATCAAAAAGGCAAAAAAAAATCCCGCATTTCTGCGGGACTCAGTAACAAATATTTTAAACGAACTACCCATTCATAGAAATCAAAAACTCTTCGTTGTTTTTGGTTTTTTTGATACGGTCGTTTATGAATTCCATCGCTTCCACAGGGTTCATATCCGCAAGGTATTTGCGAAGCACCCACATACGCTGAATTACATTTTCATCCAATAATAGATCGTCGCGACGTGTGCTGGAAGAAGTGAGGTCGATCGCCGGGAAAATTCTTCGGTTCGATATTTTTCTATCCAACTGAAGTTCCATGTTACCGGTTCCTTTAAATTCCTCAAAAATAACCTCGTCCATTTTGGAACCTGTTTCGGTCAATGCCGTAGCAATGATGCTTAACGAACCGCCATTTTCAATATTACGGGCAGCACCGAAGAAACGCTTCGGTTTGTGAAGCGCATTTGCATCCACACCCCCGCTCAATATTTTACCACTTGCAGGCTGCACGGTGTTATAGGCTCTCGCCAAACGCGTAATGGAGTCCAAAAGAATCACTACATCATGGCCGCATTCTACCAATCTTTTTGCTTTGTCGATAACAATGTTCGCAACGCGAACGTGCTCGCTGGCTTCTTTGTCAAAAGTTGAAGCAACCACTTCGCCGCGAACGTTACGTTGCATATCGGTAACCTCTTCCGGGCGCTCATCAATCAAAAGGATAATTTGATACACTTCCGGATGGTTTGCCGCTATTGCGTTGGCGATATCCTTCAACAACATTGTTTTACCGGTTTTGGGTTGAGAAACGATCATCCCGCGCTGCCCTTTTCCGATGGGTGCAAAAAGATCTATAATTCTTGTTGAAATAGTACTTTGCTTATCGGCAAGATTGAATTTTTCCTGTGGGAAAAGTGGCGTTAAATGCTCAAAGGAAACACGGTCGCGAACCACATTTGGGTTCAATCCGTTAATTTTGTTCACCTTAATTAATGGGAAATATTTTTCACCTTCTTTTGGAGGACGCACTTCGCCCAAAACAGTATCTCCGGTTTTTAAACCGAAAAGACGAATCTGCGATTGCGAAACGTAAATATCATCTGGAGATGACAAATAGTTGTAATCGCTGGAACGAAGAAAACCGTAGCCGTCCTGCATAATATCCAGCACACCTTCACTTTCAATAATTCCGTCAAATTCATAATCGGGTTCGCGATAACGGTTGCGGGAATCTTTGTTCCCGTTATTTCGGTTGTCCTGGCTTCTGTTATCGTGCACATTACCATCTTTTTGTTTATGGCTTTGGTGCTTTTGTCGATTGTCGGAAGTATTTCCATCGTTGCGTTGGTTTTTATTCCTGTTGTCGTGTGTATTGGGGTTTGACTTTTGGTGCTGCGGTTTTTTGTCGCTTTCCTTTTTGTCGTTTTCCTTTTTATCGCTTTTATCGTTGCTGGATCGTTTATCGTCAACAGCTTTTTTGTCGTCATCAGTTTTTTTATTGTGATGCGGTTTTTGCTGCTGCGGCTTTTTGTTTCGGTTGTCGTTCTTTTGCGGCCGAGGATTTTTGTTTTTGCTGCGATTATCATTGGCGGAAGTGCTTTTTTCTTCCTTTTTAGTTTCTGATGACGAATCTTCGTTATTGATTACAGCCTTTGCAGCCTTGGGATTGGCCGCTTGGTGATCAAGAATTTGATAGACCAGGTCCAATTTTTTTTGTGTGCGATATTTTGGCACATTAAGTTCTTTAGCTATTTCCTGAAGTTCAGGTAACTTTTTGTTTTTTAAATCTGAAATTTCAAACATGTAGAAAATACTGTTGTTAAAGTTGATACTGTTATGTTCCTTTTGAGAAGGTAAG
>Ga0209344_10001721_pt1 | contig 27287 bp, 25 predicted proteins | sample Cruoilmetagenom6_FD_187293 | JGI IMG/M metagenome (GOLD analysis project Ga0209344, IMG submission 187293) | Oil polluted marine microbial communities from Coal Oil Point, Santa Barbara, California, USA - Santa Barbara Oil Seep Sample 6 (SPAdes)... | ecosystem: Environmental > Aquatic > Marine... | reverse complement strand
GGATACGCAGAGTATTTTGCTCTCGACGCATGCGCGATCGCGCGACGCGATGGGGAACCTGGAGCGGAGCGAGTTTCGTGAGCCGATCGGGCAGGATACGGCGTTGGCGGATCGGCTCGCGCGGGCGATCGTCGAACGCTTGGGGGCGTGAGCAGAGGACTCTTTTGCGGCGGGTACATCGCTTTGCTGAGTAGGCTTTGCTGAGTAATTGCTCAGCGGAAAAAGCTCGGTTTAGTCCGCGTGTTCGTTGGGCAAACGGACGGCTTTCGTCGTGTGGGTCAGCGATGGCGGCTGGCTTGTCGCTTGCGTGGTTGGTTTGAGCTCGCTCAGCAGCGAGGCGCTGGTGAGCACGATCGGATCGGGCGCGGGGGTGTGCTGGAGCTTTGGCTGGATGGGGTGCCCGAGGGCGGTGGCGATCAGCTCGCCCCGTGACGAAGCGCCGAGTTTTTTGTGCAGGTTCTTCACATGATCGTGCACGGTGTGGGCGCTGCGGTTGAGGTGCTCGGCGATCACGCGGACGGAGTGGCCGACGATGAGCTGATCGAGGATCTCGTGCTCGCGATCGGTGAGCCAGGCCTTTGGGTTGGTGACATCTTTGAGCGCGGCGTGGGCCTTGCGTGAGAGCAGCGGTATCAGCGAGGAGAGGGCCTTGGTGGTGAGGTTGGCTGCTTTGCTCGCGTTGGCTTGGTCTTGGGGCGAGCCCATCGCGATGATGGCGATGAGCACGAACCCGGGGTGGCGTTGATCGATGGGGATGATCGCGATGATGGGGCTCTGGGATTCTATGCCGGCGTTTGAGGGTGAGCTGATGAAGGGTTTGGCGATGGTGGTCGTTGACCATCTGGGGTTGAGCAGGGCGAGTGAGCCGACGAGCCCCTTGGATTCCCAGTGGATGGGGAACTTGAGATCGAGGGACTTGAGTCGTTCGATCGCGTCGTGGATGTTGAGGTAGTTGCCCGAGCCCTCGTTGATCGGGTTGCCCGAGATGCCCGTCGAGAGTGGCGTGATTGGATAAGAGGCTTTGGTCTCTGTTGTGTCAATCTGGGCAACGATCACCCCAGTACAAGCAATAGGCGAGATCTGGGCGAGGGCCTGAGCCGCCAAGGACGACCAGTTGTATGTGGGGATGGACGGGAGCGAACAAATGAGCTCGGTTGCGTGGATTGTTCGTGTCATCAGCATGGCGATCCTTCGCTCAGTGTGTTGAGCTACTTCGGGCAGTGTCTCCTGTTGGGTGGTGGACACCTCATTGTATCATGTTATAAACATTCTGCACAAAGAATTTTCTTCGTTCTCCTTTGAATTCAGATCGTGGGGTCCGCAATGAGGCGTTGAGGGCGCAAAATCAGCGATTTTTTCTCTGGGATGGGCAAGCCTTGGTGGTAGTACTGGAAGATTGTTGCATCTCTCAATTTGTGGGTCCTGGCTGATATGGACGGCTGGCTTTGGCGGGATCTGATCCAATTCAAGGTGAATTGAGGCGGGATTTTGGGGATTATGTGGCGTGTGACGGATATTGGGGCATACTCAGGGCATCGCAAGGCTCATCGGGGACTAGGCGATCTATGGCACTGCCGCAACACCATTTATGGGTATTGTGGATGATCTGTGGAAAAAAGGAGGCGGTCGAACGCGCATTGCGGGTTCGACGGGTTGAAGCATGTCCATTCACTTTGGGACAACCGGATTTGTGTTCGAGCGGGGGACCTGGCAGCCAGAGGTGCTTGTCAAGCTCGAATCGCACCATATCGCCGCGTATTCGCCCGATACGGGGTCGCGATCGCGGTTCGGGGCATCGCTCCAGCAGTTTCTGGTGGCTCAGGCGGGCACCGAGGTGTGCGTGCTTCATGGGCGGAGCATTCTGGATCTTGAAGGATTGTGTGCTCAGCTTGAGCGGCTGATCCCTGTTGATCGGCTGGCGCGGACCGTGGATGGGCCCAACGGGCTCGCGTCTATATTGAGGACCCGCGGCGGATCGCATGCTCGGGTGCCGACGAGGCAACGGTACATTCTCTGGCACGATGCGGATGTGCTGATTCGCCACAATCCGGAGTTGTTCGGGCGCGTGGCCGAGCTGATCGCGGGGGTGTCTGCGGAGCTTGAGTACACGGGCGATGGGGCGTTGTTGATCCAGCGGTGCGTGTACATGGGCGGGTCGAGGCTCGCCGAGATGGCGCGGGACCCGGAATCGATGCTCAATCAGTGGGACGACGATGGGCCGGGCGTGCCGTTCTGGTCGCTGGTGAGCGGCGAGGACGCCCCGATGACGGCGTTGTGCTCGATCGATTCGCTGCTCGAATCGTTCTAAGCTGTTTTTTCTCAGCTGATCCCTTCGGCATTCATTCACATTTGAACCGTGGCATGGCTTCAAGGGCTTGACTTCAAGGGCTTTGTGGTCTTGGCTAGCTGTCTATGCGCATCATTGGTGGAACATATCGTCGTCGTCGTCTCGCGTCGCCTCCTGAGGGGGCGATGACCCGTCCGTTCCCGGACATGGTCAAGGAGGCGATGTTTAACCTGCTGCGGGGTCACTTTGAGGGTGAGTCGGTGTTGGATTGCTTTAGCGGCACGGGCACCGTCGGGCTCGAGGCGGCGAGCCGGGGCGCGTCGCGGGTGGTCTGCGTCGAGCGGGATCGTCGGGTGTGCAAGGTGCTCGAAGAGAACATCGAGATGCTCGGGGCCGAGGACGAGGTCGAGGTGGTGATCGGCGATGCGCTTGGCCCGGCGACGATCCATCGCTGTCCCAAGCCCGTGCACATTATCTTCTTTGACCCGCCGTACCCGATGGTGCGCGACGAGGCGGACTGGGCGCGGGTCAAGACGCAGTTCACGCGATTGATCTCGATGCTCGACGATACGGGCTACGCGGTGTTGCGGACGCCCTGGCCGGCGGTGCACCAGGTTGAGGATGAGGCGGTCGAAGAAGCCGAGGGTCTGGGTGTGAACAAGGGCAAAGGCAAGAAGAAGCACGGGCCTGACGAGCGAACTGATCATGCGGGCATGGGCGCGATCGAAGAGATCGAGGGCGAGGAAGTGATCGAGATCGATCTCAATGATCCCAACGCCGACGCGATGATGGAGGCCTTCGAGAAGGACTTGGCACGCGAGGCGAGCAAGCCCAAGGTGAAACTCAAGGATATCGATCTGAAGATGGACGGGGCGATCGGGCCCGAGGTGCATACCTACGGGCAGATGGCGTTGTTGCTGTATATGAAGGATACGGGTCAACAGGAATAGCGCGATGGTGTACACTTTGGTATGGGTACACCGACGGATGTTGCGTTTGATTATGCGAGCTTTGAGCTGACCGACGACCAGCGGGAGGCCGTGGAGTTTGATGGGGGGGCGGCGGTTGTCTTGGCCGGCCCGGGGACGGGCAAGACGCGGGTGATCACCGCTCGCGTGGCGTACATGATCGCCAATCGCGGGGTGGATCCGGACCGGATCGTCGCGGTGACATTTACAAACAAGGCAGCGGGCGAGCTCGATGAGCGGCTGGCCGATCTCGTCGGCTCGACGACGGCGGGGCGGGTGGTGTCGTCGACTTTTCATAGCCTGGGGCTGGGGATCGTGCGTCGGTTCGGCGATGTGCTCGGGGTGCCCAGCGATCCGATGCTGATCGATTCTTCGCAGCGCAAGAGCTTGGTGCGTGAGATCATCAACGAGCACGGGCTGTATCGCTACGCGATGGGCAGCGGCATGGACAGCGCGATCGAGGTCGCGACCAAGGCCATGAGTGAGCTGCGGAACCAGGGGATGTCGTCGGGCGATGCGATGGCGTGGATTGGCGATCAGCGAACTGCGGCCGAGGAGCTTGAACACGGGGCACGCGATGCGCGGCGGACGCAGCTCGATCGCTTCGAGCAGGCGGCGATGGTGTACGGGCACTTCGAGCAGCGGTGCTTGGATCGTGGGTGGATGGAGTTTGATGATCTGATTCTGCTGCCGAGCCGATTGCTGCGCGAGCACGCGGCCATCGCGGCGATTCTGCGCCACGAGCACAAGCATGTGGTGGTCGATGAGTTTCAGGATGTCAACGCGGCGCAGATCGAGCTGATCCGTCAGCTGTGCCCGCCCGAGTCGAACCCAGACTTGGTCGTGGTGGGTGATGACGATCAGAGTATCTATGGGTTCCGCGGCGCGGACGATCGGGCGTTCGCGCGGTTTGTCGAGTTGTATGAGGGGGCGCCGACGATCACGCTGAGCACGAACTTTCGCAGCGCGTCGGCCGTGGTCGAGGCGAGCAACGCGGTGATCGATGGGGCTCAGGTTCGGTTCGATGATACAAAGGAAGCGATCGCGCACGCCGGGGATGTTGTGGGCTCGGGGGTGGAGCTGGTGTCGCTCGAGGGGGAGCCTCAGGCGGGCGAGGTGATCGCGGCGATGCTCTTGAAGATGGCGAGTGATCAGCGTGGGGGGGGCGGTGAAACGGACGAAGGGTTTGACTTCGGATCGTGCGCGGTGATCGCGCGGACGAAGAACGAGTTGGAGCGCATCGCGCGGGTGCTGATACTCGAGGGGATCCCCGTCGAGATCAAGGAGCGCATCAGCCCGATGGACGATGAGGGCGTGCGCGATGTGATCGCGTGGGCGCGGGTGATCGGTGATCCGGGGGCGACGGTGGAGATCACGCGGCTCTTGGTGCGCCCGGGGTTCCGGTGCGATCCGGTCTTGATCCGTCGGCTGATCATGCGGTGGAAGGTGCTGCACGGACGGTTTGCAGGGGGCGATGAGGACGCGGCGGATCCGGGGGTGCTGATGGATTGGCTGGTGGCCAATAGCGATGAGGCGATCGGTCGGCGTGTCAAGAAGATGCACGCGATGCTGGCAGAGCTGGGCAAGATCGCCGGTGAGGTGGCGGCGGCGGAGGCTGTGGTCGAGATCATCAAGCGCACGGGGGTGGTGCATGGGGAGCTTGGCGATGGGCGGGCGCGGGCGTCGCGGGTGGCTTCTTTGGCGGCGTTGATCGGGTTCGCGCGTTCGCGGGCGGATCGGTTTGAGTCGCCCGGCGATCTGGGGGCGATGCTGCGGTACTGGGATGATCTGGACCCGGGGGAGCAGTCGCTCGGCGAGCTGCCCGAGCACAAGGTCGAGGGCGGCGACGGGGTGCGGGTGTTTGCGGGGGGCGGGCGATCAGGGAGTGCGGAAAACATGACGGGCGCGGTGGCGATGTTGACGGCTCATGCGTCCAAGGGGCTTGAGTATGACACGGTGTTTGTGCCTCGGGTGAGTGGGCCCCACGGGTATCCCAAGAGTGCGGGCGGCGATGAGGAGATCTTGCCCGAGGGGATGGTGGATCGGGGCGAAGACGCGCGGGACATCAAGGCGCGTCGGCTCGACGAGGAACGCCGAGTGTTTTATGTAGCGCTCACGCGGGCCAAGAGGCGGGCGGTGCTGCTTGCCAAGGTGCCCAAGAAGTCGACCACGATCAACTTTGTGTATGAGCTGCGCGCGGCGCTTAGAGAGGCGTTTGTTGAGCGCGATGCGCTCGATGTGCTTGAGCCGGGCGCGGGCGGGGACGCGGTGAGCCGATTGGGGGCGGAGTTTAAGGCCGCCAATCGGATGCGTGATGTGTTCGATCAGGCGAGGAGCGATGCACGCCGCAGCGCAGCCATTGCGATTGATGCGATGGAGCAGGGGGATATGGATCGCGATGAGCTCTCGGCCGAGCTGGCGAAGGCGGGCGAGCGGATCGCGCTGGTCAATGCGGTGCTGCGCGATGGGGTGGCCCCCGAGTGGGCGACCGGGGCAGAGCTTGGAGCGTTGTCGGCGATGCTTGTCGATGCGCTGGCGATGCAGGAGCGTGATGACGAGGGCGGGTTGCACCCGGGGTTGGTCGGTCCTTTGAAGCTGAGTTTTTCGCAGCTGTCGAAGTATCTGGAGTGCCCGCGGTGTTATCTGGTGAACTATGTGCTTCGCTTGCCTCAGGAGAACGCGGTGCCGATGTTGCTTGGGACGGTGGTGCACGAGACGCTTGAGCAGTTCTATACCAAGTGGCGGGCGGCCGATGCGGAGGGGGGCGCGACGCCGGGGGGCGAAGAGCTCGATGCGTTGGTGACCAAGGAGTTTTACGCGAGGTGGCCAAAGGACGAAGTGGTCGATGGCGAGAAGCTCGAGCAGGCGCGGGCGTTGGTGCGGACGGTGTGGGAATCGATGCACGACCCGGACGCGCACATCGAGGAGCTTGAGCGCGAGTATAAGTTTGGGTATACGCCTGGCGATGGAGAGAGCGAGGATGGAGAAAAGGCGATGGAGCACACGATCAAGGCGAAGCTCGATCGGATCGATGCGACCAGCAGCGGCGGTCGGCGCGTGATTGATTACAAAACAGGCTATCCACGCAAGGAACTCAAGGAGCCCAAGAAGGATGATCTGCAGCTGGGGATTTATGCGATGGCGCTCGAGGAGGCGTTCGGTGATCCGGGGCCGGGGAGTGTGTGCGAGTATTGGTTATTGCAAGACGGGAGCGTGGGCTCGATCGGGATGGATGCGCTGGATATGAAGAAGATCCGCAAGAAGATCGACAAGGCGATCGCGGGGATGCTCGCGGGGGACTGGTCGCAGAGCAACAAATGTCAATCTGGGCAAAGCGAGTCGGCGTGCAGTGTGCTCGATGTGGTGGATGGGGATGTGTTTGCGGACGATTGATGGGTGCAGGGGCTGAGTTGAGTGCTTGTTTTGGAGCTCGTTTTTGGTTCTGGTGAATCGCTGAACCGGTGAGGCGGTATGCCAAGAGGGGCGGTTGCTCTGATTTGAAGGATGGATGTGTGTGATTGAACAGTTTGGATACTTTGGGCGCAGGGTGCTGGCGATTGGGATCGCGGCGGTGGTGCTGTGCGCTCCTGCGTATGCGGATGTTGACACTCTTCGAGATCAGGACGGCGTGCATCGTGTGTCGTTTGACAATGGGCTCGCGTGTGTTGTGGTGGAGGCGGACGAAGCGGACCAAGGCGAGCAGACCAACGTGTCGCATGACTTGGGTGATGCGCAGGCGTGGCTGATGGTGCGCGCGGGGTCGTTGTATGAAACCGATGCGCAGCGCGGCTCGGCGATGGTGCTCGAGCGGCTGATCCGGATGGGGATCGAGGGGTATACGCCCGAGGAGATCGACGGGCTGTTGATCGATGAGCCGACGGGCTACGGGGGGCATGCGGGGTCGTTTGTATCATTCGATCAGGTGGGATTGATGGGGGCGTTCGGGCACGGGGAACAAGAGAAGGATCAGTTGGGACGCTTGCTCGGGTTCTATGAGCGGGTATTGGGCGTGGATTCGTTGATGCTCAGCGACGAGCGGATCGCTGAGGCGATCGATTGGGTGCGGGATTCGCTTGAGCACGAGGAGCAGGTGGATCTGCGGGCGCGGCGCGTGTGGTTGCCCGAGCTGATGGAGGGGACGCCGTTCGGTGAGCGGCTGCCCGGGGCGAGCTTGGAGGCGCTTGATCGGCTGAGTGGCGACGATGTCCGGGCGTTTGCTCGCGCGGTGTATCACCCGGCTCAGGCGGTGTTGATTGTTGTTGGGGATGTGGATGCAGAGGAAATTGAGCGATTGGTCAGGGGCTCGGTTGGTGCGGTGGATTCTGGTGCTGGGCGTGGATGGGTAGCCGACGGGCGGAGCCATCGGGATGTGTCCGGTCGCGTGGTGGTGGGGAGCGATCCGGGGTTTGAGCGTCATCAGGCGGCGATGGTTTGGTTCGAGGATCAGGGGTTGCAGGATTTCGGCACGGGCGGATTCCCCACGGGCGATGTGTCCCAGCGCATCCGTGGGCTGATTGTGGATCGTGTGGCGGGCGAGGCGGTGCGGTATCGGCTTGGTCGGCTGGGCAGGCAGGAGCTCGGCCCTGGGTATGACCTGGTGCTCGATCAGGTTGAAATGTGGGGGCAGCTGGGGCTAACTCAAGTCGTCGTCGTCGGTGATGGGGATGCGTGGGAATCGTCGATCGAGTTTTTGGTGCGTCAGAACGGGCGGATCAGCCGGGATGGGTTGGGGGACGCAGAGATCGCGCGGGCTCGTCGGCTGGTGTTGACACGCTGGCATCGCGATGCGGGGGATTGGGCGACGACGCCTTTCCGTCGGCGGGTCGGGCTGGTGCACTGGCTGGTTTCGTCGGGGCGGCCGATCTTGGCGAGCCCGGCGTGGGACGCGCTGGCGACGGAGATCATGAGCGGCGTGACGGATCGGGAGATCAATGAAGTAGCTCGAAAGATGGTCGAGCCCAAGCACGCGGGGTACATCGCGTTGATGGCACAGGCGGACGAGGGCGATACAAACGATGCGCTGCTGGGGGTTATGGACGCATCGAAGGGGCAGGCGCTCGGGGCGATTGATCCGGAATGGATGACGAAGCTCTCGGGGTCGATGATTGATGGGGAGCCTCGCGAGCGCGAGGTTGTTGAAGTCTCGCAGCACCCCGAGTCGGGGGCGTGGTCGGCGGTGTACGAGAACGGGGTGCGGGTGCATGCGCGGGCGATGGGTGATGGCGGGGAAAACGATGAGGGATCGGGGCGTGTGTATCTGTCGGCGACGATCTGGGGGAACGGTTTGTTTGGCGCGGGTGTGGATGATGAGCTGGTGCAGGCGGCGTTGGTGGCTTGGCGGTCGCCGACGACGGAGACGCGGGGCGGGGGCGCGGTGTCGGTGTTTATCGAAGAGCACGGGCTCTCGGTTTCGGCGTACCAGGATGTGGGCTTTGTGCAGCTGCGGGTGAATGGCGATGGCGATGAGTTCGAGGCTGCGGTGGAGCTGATGTATGCGTTGTTGGGGCAGCCGATGATTGAGCAGGGGGCGTTTGATGCGTGGGCCCAGCGGTCGGCCGGGGCGAGTCCGAGCTCGGTGGATCAGGCGATCAAGGCGATGTACGGGGGGCGGGCCGGCCGTCAATCTGAAACGAATGCAGCGGTGACGATCGATGAGGCGCAGCGGCTGATCACGCAGATGGTGCGGAAGGGTCGGCTCGAGATCGCGATCGCGGGCGAGACTGGCTTTGATGCGCCGGGGATGATCGAGCACGCGGGGGCGTACTTTGGATCGCTTGTTTCGCGTGAGGGTGGCGACTCGGTCCGCGATCAGCATGTGAGTGAATCAAACGATGAGGTTGAGCGGGCGGTGCTGGTCAAGCATGAGAAGATGCTGCGGGTCGGGACGAGGGAAGAGCAGGAACATGGGTTCGTGATCGGGTACTTCGGGGTTGGGGTGGATGAGCTGCGGGCGATGCGATCGATGTCGCTCTCGTCGATAATGCTCAATACCCGCTTTGCCCGAGAGGGCGAGGCCCGCGGGTTCGGTGGGAAGATCCGGGCGCAGATCGCGTTTTCGGATTTGTTCGAGGGTGAAGCGGTTTTCTTGATCCGGGTGTTGTGCGAGCCTCACGAGATTGCGCTGGGTGACGAGGTCATTGATTCGGTCATCGGCGGCGTGCTGATGGACGGGTTTGGTGAGGACGAGCTCCGGCGGACGCAAGATCTGGTGGATGATTCGATTGCGCGGTACTTTGATACGCCCGAGTATTGGAGCCAGCGGCTGAGTGTGCTTGGCGTCAAGCGGCGGACGGTCGATGAGCTGTGGGGGATCCGCGAAGGGTACCGGGGGATCGATGCGGGGTACGCCAGCGGGGTGATCGCGCGGGTGGTTGAGGGTGAGGAACGGTTCCGGATTGAGCTGGTGGGATCGAAGTTCGTGGATTGACCTGGAATAGGAATCAGGGCATGAAAAAGGCCGCACTTTTGAGGTGCGGCCTTTGTAGATTTTGGTTTTGGAGTGCTCGTTGGGCTATTCCAGAGCGGCTGCACCGGAGATGATCTCGGTGAGCTCGGTGGTGATCTGTGCCTGACGCATGCGGTTGAACTGGCGTTTGAGCAGATTGCCCATTTTGCCGGCGTTGTCGGTCGCGGCTTTCATCGCGACCATGCGGGCGATGTGCTCGGAGACGACGGCGTCGTTGAAGCACTGGAAGGTGACGGCCTTGACGGCTGCGGGGAGCAGGTGGTCGAGGAGCGAGTCGGCGTCCGGTGAGAACTCGTAGTTGTCGGAGTAGCCGGTGGTTGGGGCTTCTTCGGTTGCGGCGGTCTCTGGGGTGGAGAACGGCAGGAGCTGGAGCGTGGTGACGCGTTGCTTGCCGGCGGAGAAGTACTTCATGTAGACGATGCGGACGGCGGAGATCTCGCCGGCGATGAATCGCTCGATGTAGTTGGCGGCGAGGCGCTCGACATCTTCGTAGCTTGGCTTGTCGCCGAAGTGTGAGTGGACGAGGTAGTCGGTGTAGCCGGCGAACTTGAGGGCGTTGGCACCCTTCTTGCCGACGACTTCGAGGATGCCGTCGTCGCGGGTTTGTTCTTTGAGGTGTTTGATGGCGGCGCGGGTGATGGTGCCGTTGTATGGCCCGCAGAGCCCGCGATCGGCGGAGATGACGAGGGTCAGCTCTGGCGCGGTTGAGTTTGGGTTGCTCAGCAGCGGGTGCCCTTCTCCGACGCCGGCGTCGCCGAGCTTGGCGACGAGCCCGAAGATGGATTCGGTGTATGGACGCGAGGCGACCGAAGCGGTCTGGGCGCGTGCAAACTTACTGGTGGCAATCATTTGCATCGTGCGCGTGATGCGCTTGATGTTGTTGACTGCTTTCATCCGCTTCTTGATGTCTTGTGTATTACCCATGGGCGGGGATGATAGCTTGAATTGCGTGAGTGGGCAAGGGATTGGGGCGCGGGGTGTGGGGATGGGGACGAAAAAACCGCCCTCTGTTGAGGGCGGATGGGAGCGGCTTTGAGGGCTGTATTGCGGGGCTTATTTGCCGGCGTCGTGGCGGTGTGGGGGGCGGGGGGTGTCTGGCTGGTTGGCGGAGGTCCGGCGTGGGTCGGTGGGGGCTGGGGTTGGGGATTCGAAGGCCATGGGGAAGGCGGTGGAGAGGGCCGTAATCTGAGGGATGTTGGCGGAGGGATCGGTGTTGCGTGGGGCTTGTGACATGGCGGGGTCCTCTCTTTCGTTTGTTCGGCTAGTCGGGTTCGGCGGCTAGCCGGGTTGAGTCGTCGCGAAAAGCAGCAGCGACCCTTGAGGATGCACCGGTTGAGAGGAGTTTGCCATGAAATGGGGGGATGGGGGGTGGCTAATTGAGCGTTAAGCCGTCGAATGCGAGGGCGATGCCGTCTGGGAGGGCTTCGTCGGTCTGGGCGTGGAGCAGATCGTGGGTCATGTGGATGAGGTAGGTCCGAGAAGCGTTGATGGCTTGGGCGGCTACGACGGCTTGCTCGACGGTGAAGTGCGTCGGGTGGGGCTTGTGGCGGAGTGCGTCGAGGACGAGGGTGTTGGTGGGGGCGAGGGCTTGGTGGGTCTCGTCGGGGATATGGGAGACATCGGTGCAGTAGGCCAGGGGGAGTAGATCTGAGTCAGGCATGTGCTCGGCGTTGAAGATGAACCCGAGGATGGGGAGCTTGCCGTGGTGGAGGGCGATGGGGGTGATCTCAAGCCCGAAGAGGGTGAAGGGGGTGAGGGGCTCGATGATGTTGGGGACGAGGGAGGCGATGAAGGATTTCTGGATGTTCTTGTGGGGCTCGAAGATGTGCTGGTAGACGCGTGTGAGGGCATCCATGGTGTGGGTGTTGGCGTAGATGTTGATGGGCTGCTTCATGACCTCGTTGAAGCGGCGGACCTCGTCGAGCCCGAAGGTGTGATCGACATGGTTGTGGGTGTAGAGGATGGCGTCGATGCGGGTGATGTTCTCGCGGAGGACTTGTTGGCGGAGGTCGGGGGAGGTGTCGATGAGGATGATGCGGTCGATGCCGTCAGGGTCGGTGAACTCGATGGTGGCCGAGGCACGGGTGCGGGTGTCGCGTGGGTCGGTGGATGTGCAAGTGGGGCAATCGCAGGCGATGAGGGGGATGCCTGCGGAGGTGCCGGTGCCGAGGAAGCGGAGTTTCATGCATAGATGATAGGTGGGGTTGATCCGTGGGCGCACGAAAAAGCCCGCGGGTGCGGGCTTGATGGGGTGGAGTGGGTTTGGGGTCGATGGGGTTTATGCCGCCTGCGTGTTGAAAGCTGGGTTAAAACCGTTGTTGAACCCGCCGTTAAAGCCAGGGTTGAACCCGCCGTTGAAGCCGGGGTTGAATGCGCCTGGGAATGGAGCGTTTGATTCGAAGTTGCCTTCGTTGTTCCAGTCAGCGCCTTCGTTCCAGCCTCCGTTCCAGTTGTTCCATGGGCTGTTGGCGCCAGCGAATGCTGGGTTGAAACTTGGGTTGAAACCGTTCCAGTTGTTGAAGCCGTTGAAGCCGCCGAAGCCGTTGAAGTTGTTGTTCCAGCCGGTCCAGGCGTTGAATGGGGTGTTCCAGTTGTTGAATCCTGGGTTCCATGTGTTGGTTGGGAAGCCGGTGAAGCCGCCGGTGAATCCGTTGCCGGGGTTGCCACCGAAGCCGAAGCTGTTGAAACCGGGAGTGTTCCAGTTGTTGAAGCCGCCGCCGAAGCCGGTGAATCCACCGAAGCCGGTGAAGCCTGGGTTGAAGCCGCCGGAGAAACCTGAGCCAAAGCCAGTGCCAAAGCCAGTGCCGAAGCCTGTACCAAAGCCGGTGCCGAAGTTTGATGCGAATGGGGTGTTGAACGGGGTGTTGAACATGGTGTGTTTCCTTTGTATAGGTGTGATCGCGCGCGTGACCGATCGGCCGATGCCGGGGGCACGGGGATTTGATCGGCGGCGTGGGGCGGCGGGTTTGGTGGGAGGGGGGAGATGTGCCCAGATGGATCGCGTTGGTGGGGGGATGATCTGGACAGAGCGCAGAGGTTGCGCGTGCGGAATAGTCCGAAACGGCTTTAGGAATCGGATGGGCGGGTGTAGGTGGCGAGGCAGTTGGGGGCTTCGGTGATGCTCACGCTGTGGACGCGGGCTCTGGGTGCGAGATCGGCGTCGAGTTGGTTGGCCAGCTCGTCGGCGATGTGCTTGGCGAGGTGCTCAGCGGTGGGGTTGAGTTGATCGAAGGGTGGGGTGGTGTTGAGGTTGTTGTTGGTGAAGGGTTTGCAGATGTTGATCAGTGTGGTCTCGATGAGGTGGAAGTCGCAGAGGAGGCCTTCTGAGTCGAGTTGTTGCGTGTTGGGGATGCCTGCGATGGTGGCGGTGGCTTTGAAGTTGTGGCCGTGGATGGGCTCGGGGGTGCCCAGGAGGATGATGGAGTGGGCGGCGCAGAACTCGTGGGTGACTTGGATGGTGAACATGGTTAGGCGTTCTCGGATTTGGAGTTGTCAGGATGAGTCTTTGACCAGGTGGCGAGTGATCGGAAGGCCATGACGGCGATGAGGAGGTTGGCGATGACGCCGGCGGGGGATTTGGCGAAGATGTTGAAAGCGATCCAGCAGAGCGAGGCGAGGGCGGCGAAGACGAAGCCGTCTTTTTTGTGGATGCCCAGGCGGTGCATGGAGAGGAACATGAAGATGGCGGCGGCCCAGTCGAGCCCGTAGTAGCGATCGAGGGCGAGGAAGTTGAGGATTGCGTCTGGCATAGGGGGAAGGGTAGGGTTTGAGGGGAGATGGGGTGGGGTTGGTGTGTGAAAAGATGGTTTGGGCGGGGTGTGCTAGAGTTGGGGGCTGAAATTACTGTTCTGATGGTTGTGAAGGAGCTTTGAGATGGGTGAGTCGCCGTTGATTGTTGGTGTGAGCGGGTTGCGTGGGATTGTTGGGGACAGCCTGACGCCTGCGGTAGCGATGCGGTTTGCGGCGGCGTATGGGGAGTGGCTGTGGTCGAGCCGAGAAGAGGGAGACGCGCTGGTGGTGTCTGTCGGGCGCGATGGGCGGCGCGGGGGCGTTGAGATCGAAGAGGCGGCGATCGAGGGGTTGCTGCGGAGTGGGTGCGATGTGATCCGGATGGGGGTGGCGACGACGCCGAGTGTTGGGTTCGCGGCTTCTGCGCCGTGCTGTGAGGCGGGGATGGTGATCACGGCGAGCCATAACCCGGCGCAGTGGAACGGGCTCAAGTGCATTGTGAATGATGTTGGGGTGGGTGGATCGTTGTCGCGGGCGCCGCTGGCTTCGGAGGCGGAGGAGATCATTGGGCGGTTTGAAGCCAGTGAGGGTGAACCAAAGCAGGTGCGCGAGCGCGGGGTGGTGGTGGCGCATTCGAGCGAGATCGGGGTGCATGTGTCTTGGGCGGTGGAGTCTGTGTTTCGGATCGCGGGTGAGAAGCCTGCCAAGAAGCTGAGCAAGATCCATGCGGTGCTTGATTCGGTGAACTGTTCGGGTTCGTCGATGGCGGTGCCGTTCTTTGAGCGGATCGGGAGTCGGCTGTATCCGATCGCCTGCGATGGGTCGGGGGATTTTCCGCATACGCCTGAGCCGACGAAGGAGAACTTGTCGGGCGAGGGCGGGTTGTGTGATGTGGTGCCGGCGGTGGATGCGTGGGTGGGCTTTGCGCAGGACCCGGACGCGGATCGGCTGGCGATTGTTGATGAGCTGGGGGGGTATATTGGCGAGGAGTACACGCTGGTGCTGTGCGCGATGGCGTTGATGGAGGCTCGGCTGGCTGGCGGGGGAGCCAAGAGCGAGAAGAAGCCGGTGTTTGTGGTGAACTTGTCAACCTCGCGGATGATCGATGATGTGGCTAAGCACTACGGGGGCGAGGTGGTGCGGACGGCGGTGGGCGAGGCCAATGTGGTGGAGGTGATGAAGCGGCTCAAGGGCGAGGGGCGCGATGTGGTGCTCGGGGGCGAGGGCAATGGCGGGGTGATCTGGGCGCAGGTGACTTATGTGCGGGATTCGCTGGCGGGGATGGCGTTGGTGCTGGCGTTGATCGCGCGGACGGGCAAGACGGTGAGCGAGCTGGTGTCGATGGTTAATGGGATGGGCCCGACGGATGAGGTGCGTGAGCAGGGGTACACGATTTTGAAGGCCAAGTCTAATCTGGCCAAGAAGTCGGACGCTGACCCGGTGGTGGCGCATCTGGAGGGGGTGTATGGGGCGATGGAGGATTGCCGGGTTGATCTGACGGACGGGATCCGGATTGATTGGGATGCGCGGGGGGTGTGGGCGCATGTGCGGGCGAGCAATACGGAGGCGATTATGCGGGTGATTGTGGAGGCGCCGAGCCAGGCGGAGGCCCAGCGGGTGGCCGACGAGGTGGACGGGCATATTGGGAAGGCTGGAGCGTGAAGCGGCGGGGGAAAGGACGCTATAGTTGGGGATGAGCGAAGCAGCATCACAGCGTGGACAGGCGTACGGGGTTGGGTCTTTGGTCCGTGTGACCAGACGGCTTGGGCGTGGGGAGTCGGGGAGCCACTTTGTGGTTGAGGGGGAGATCCTTCGGATGGGGCAGCAGAAGACGGGGTCTTGGTATGCGCATTCGAAGGATAAGAAGCTGTGGCTGGATCGGCTTGAGCTTGAGAAGGCGGACGGGGAGCTTGTGGTGGTGAACTTGGATGAGGGTGCGCTGGTCGAGCTGATCTGATTGGTCTCGCTTTGAGTTGATAACAAGTTTGAGTTGATGAGCCGTGCCCTTTGGGGTGCGGTTTTTTCTGCGCGTTTGGGGTGGGGGATCGCGGTGGTTGTGCGCACGGGGTGGTCGCGCGGACGGTGCGTGATGGAAGATTTTAAAATTTACTTGGTGCTGTGTTTGCAGGGGTTTGCGGTGTTTTGGTGATTTTTTGAGCCGGGTTTGTGCGCACGGGGGTGGTTGGCGGCGGGTTGGGTGTAGGCGTGTGAAAGTGAAGGCACGCCGGGAAGTGGTGGAGGAGAACTCGATGTCGGATCAACTTGCAGCGGAGCACGGAAACGCGGACCCATTGTGGGCAGTCATGGAGCTTGCGATTCGCGAGCATATCAGCCGGGGGTTGCCTCGGCATGAGAAGATGTGGGCGTATTACCGGAATCCGTTGGAGTTGGTCCGGCAGTCGGGTCGTGTGGTTGGAAACGGTGATGGTGGTACGCGTGGGTGGTATCGCTCGGCGCAGGAGGTGGGGTTGCCCGAGCGCATTGTCGGGCGGAACGGTGCTGTGGGGCTTGCTGGATCATCGATCGGCGGCGAGCGCGGTCGGCGTGAGGTGGTGATCGAGAACGATATCGGTTGGCGGATCGGGACGATGGTGGACTTTATGTTCGGGTCGCCGATCCGGATTGAGTCGTTGGCTGAGGATGAAGGGGTCAAGCATGCGATTGAGGAGGTGCTCGAGTCTGTTTGGGAATCGAGCGGCGGGATCTCGCTGATGCAGGACATGGCGACCTTTGGGCATGTGTTCGGGCATGTGGTGGTGTTCGACGGGGTGGCGCTCGAGGTGGTGAGTGTGGAGTCGGCGACGAGCGCGACCGTGTCGTTGATGCGGGGTGATGTGGGGAGTTCGGCGATCCCTGGTGTGGGGGCGACGAGTCAGCGGGTGGAGGTGTTTGGGTATGGGCCGCAGCTTGGGATGGTGCATCGGCAGGTGTTGTCGATGATCGGGCTTGACCCGGATGGTGCGGACTTTGATGAGTCGGTAGTGACGAACCCGGGGGCGTTGGTTCGGCTCGAGGCGCTCGGGGCGCTGCATCTGATTTATGCCGGGGCGGGTGCGCCGGGGACTGGGGGGCAGAAGTTTGAGCAGCGGGCGCAGATGTATAAGCAGCGGTTTGCCAGCGAGCGTGAGCGGGTGGTGGCGTTGGTTGATCTGGATGGGGATGGGATCGCGGAGGTGAAGCGTCGTCCGAATTTGTTTGTGTTGAATCGGGGCTGAAGAAGGATGAATCAGAAAGGCGGTGGGTGATGGTGGTGCTTCGGCCCGATGAGGTGAGCTTTGGGAATGCGGTGTGGGGGCAGGTCGCGCGGGTGAGTGTGGATCGGTTGTCTTCGCGGACGATCGAGCAGTGGGATGAGTTTGGGCCGCACTTGGTGTTTGCCGATGTGGTGCGTCAGCGGGCGGTGATCCGGGTGACGCAAGAGATCGAGGGGGATGACTTCGATGGGCCGACGCTTGGGGATAAGGAGCTTTTTTCGTTCTATGGGAGCAGCGGATCGGACGCCGGGCGGACGCGGGTGCGCGCTCAGGCGGTGGTCGAGTCGGTGCTCAATAAGGTGAGCGACTTTGGGAGCTCGCGGGTGATCACGCTGGTGGCGGTGAGCGAAGATGGGTCGGAGGATCCGTTGACGGTGACGGGTGTTTAGGTAGTTCGATAGATTGATTGGGAGGTTGGGATGGCGAGTTCGTTTAAGGGTGAAGACTTGTTTGGGTCTGGGCCGCACGAGTTCTTTGTGGGGCGTGTTGGTCGGCGGGTGGTTTCGTTGGCGGCGATCGCTCGGGATTCAGCGGTGGAGGGGTCGGGGGAGTTTGGTGATCTTGAGCTGCGGGTGACGGTGAAGGGTCGGTTGGTGGCCGAGGACGATGTGGGGCTGTGGGCGCTGCGCGATGCGCTGGCCGATGAGTCGGCGTATGAGGTGACGGGCGGGGTGCTCGAGGATGGGCACGGGCATGAGTGGACGGAGATGAAGCTGCTGACGGTCGACGAGGATGGGGCGGTGGCGCGGGGACGCGAGCTGAGCATCGGGTATACGGCGGAGTTTGGGCACCTAGCGATTTGATTGGATGGTGAGCGATGGAAGCGGAGATGATGGGGGCGTTGACTCAGTTTGGGGTCGCGGGGTTGGTGTGCTGGATGTGGTTGTGTGAACGGCGGGCATCGGCGGAGCGCGAGCGGCAGATCACCGAGGCGCATGAGAAGCTGATCGGGCAGGGCGAGGGGCAGCGGGTGCTGGTCGAGGTGATCCGCGAGAATACGAAGGCGCTGGCGGCTCTTGAGGTTGGGCAGCGTGGGCTGGTGGCGGCGATTGATCGGATCGGGATGCAGGCACGGAGTGGGCATGGATGAGCAAGGCGGTGAGTCTGCGGGCGTGTGGATTTGGCGCTACACTGGGGTGTGAAGAACTGTGCTTGCAAACTTGCTCTGGGGACCATTGCGTGCGGCTTGCTGATGGCTGGGTGCAGCAATGGGATTATCTTTCAGGAGCAGGTGGTGCGGACGGATGATCTACTCGCGGTGCCGGGTCCTTTTCGCCCGGCGGTGATGCGTGTGCATCCGCTGACGCACACAGAGATAGGGGCGGATGGGAAAGCTGTGATGGTGCTGCATGTTGAGCTGAAAGACCCTTGGGGCGATACCGTCAAGGGGGTCGGGCAGATCCAGGTGCAGCTGCGCAAAGGCAGCGCGACGAGCGTGGTGGGCGTGCGGGGGACGCGGTGGGACATTGATCTCCGGGATATCGAGGAGAATGTGTCGTACTTTGATTCCGCGACGCGGACCTACCGGATTGTGATCGGGGGGCTTCCGGATTGGCTTGCTGAAACAGTGGGGGTTGAGGCGAGCGAGGCCGAAGAACAGGCGCGGGTGCGGGTGTTGTTCCGGACTTCGAAGGCGGATGGGGAAGCGGTGGTGCTTCAGGATGAGTATCTGATGCGGTGAACCTGTGTTGGCACTCGGCCGGTGGATTTGTATTCGAATAGTTTGGTTATGAATCTTCTTTGGATGATTCATTGGGTGTGTCTGTGTCTTCGATCATGTCGAGCTGGCGGTATTTTTCTTGGTACTTGTCGCGGAGCTTAGTTTGTTTGTTGGAGAGGTCGATGGATCGGCCTTGAATCCAGGCTTGGGTGACGATGGAGGTGGTCTCGAGGATGTTGCCGTCGGCGACGAAGAGGGTGGCGTGTTTGCCGGATTCGATGGAGCCGAGGTGGTTGTCGAGGTTGAGGATTTTGGCGGCGTTGAGGGTGATGCCTCTGAGGGCGGCTTCGTCGGTGAAGCCAAGATCAGCACCGTGGGCGATCGAGATGGCGATGGCGTCGGGGAGGTTGCGTTCGTGGGCGTGGCGCCCGGACATGGAGAGCGACCAGAGGACGCCGGCTTGTTCGAGCTTGGCGGGGAGTGTGTATGGCTGGTCGTAGGGTTCGTCGGCGCGTTTGGGGAAGTTGAATGTGCCGCCGATGATGACGGGGGTGTTGGTGGAGACGAGCAGGTCGGTGCAGAGGTGTGCGTCGCGGGCGCCGACGATGATTGGGCGGAGGTTGCGAGTAGTCGCCCAGTTGATGGCGGCGGTGATCTGGTCGTAGTCGTTGGCGTTGATGAAGACCGGATTTTGGATGTTCTCATTGTGAGACGGGGGCAGCACCGTGGTGATGGCTTGGAGGCTCAGGTCGGTCTCGTTGTGGTTGATTTGGTATGAGGTCGCGTTGTCGAAGAGGGTGTTGAGGTTGTCGATGGCGCGGTCGCGGTTTTTGATGGCTTGGGCTTTGTTAGAGCCGGTGTGGCGCATGCGTGGCCAGTTGATGATGAGCCCGGCGTCTTTGGCGAGGGCGAGGTCTTCGGTGGTCCAGCCTTCGGCTTGGAGCACGGAGGCGCGGCCGGGGATGGTGCCGCCGGTGGGGAAGACGCCGAAGGTGAGGATGCCGTTGGATCGGGCGGTGGGGATGACGACGGAGTCTGGGTTGACAGAGACGAAAGCGCGGACCTCGGGGGTCATGTTGCCGACTTCGTTGTAGTCGTTGGTGGCGCGGACGGCGGACATTTCTTGGAGCCCGAGCTTGGTGACTGAGTCGATGAGCCCGGGGTAGAGGTGCTGGCCGGTGAGGTCGATGATCTGGGTGTCTTGGGAGAGCGAGATGCGGGGCATGATGTCGGAGGCGACGCCGACGATGCCGATCTTGCCTTCGTACATGGAGACGACGCCGTTTTCGATGATGCCGTCGGAGACGGTGTGGACGGTTGCGCCGACGAGGAAGATCGGGTGGTCTTGCTCGGGGGCGGTGGGGGTGAGGTCTTGGGCGGCGGCGGTGGTCGCGAGTGTTGCGATGGCAGCGATGGAGGTGAAGAATATTGTGTGTTTCATTTGTAATCTCAGTTGGTTCTCTCTAATGGACTGTCGAGGTCCATTTTGTTGAAGAGATCATTTATTCTTTGTTGAGTTGATTGATCCACATCTAGATTTTGATCCTGAATGATGGATACGGTAAGTTCTGCGGCAACACCAAACTCATTGTGATCGATGTACATTTCTATTTCATTTACATTTTCTTTGGAAAATTGATCGCGGAGTGAGTTCAGGATCTCAATGCAAGCATCTTCTAGTTGTTTCCACAGCGGGTGTAGATGATTTTTAGATGAGTCATGTGACATTTAATATCCCGTGTGGAATGCGGGGAGGGTTTGGTGGCAGCCGCAATCGCCTTGGATGGTGTTGTTGAAGCTGGTGTGGTCAGGGTTGTGATCGTGATCATGGTTGTGGTCGTGCTCGTGGGGTTCATCAGTGGACGGCTTGTCAGCCTTAGGTGGCTTGCCGTCGCGGAGGATGTTCTGGATGAGGCGTTGGCGTTCGGCGGCGTTCTGGGCGCGGAGTTGTTGGTCCATCTCGCGGGAGAACATGAGGCGGCCGTCGACGAAGGTCATCTCTGGGCGCGAGCGTGACGAGAGCGGGTGCCCGGTCCAGAGGACGAGGTCGGCGTCTTTGCCGACTTCGAGGGTGCCGACGCGGTCGATGATGCCGAGCTGGATGGCGGGGTTGCGGGTGACGAAGTTGAGGGCGTCTTGTTCGCTCATCTCGATGTCGCTGAGCTTGGCGTACTTGAGTGCTTTGGCGGCTTCGACATGCATGCGCCGGGCGACATCGTCGGAGTCTGAGTTGTAGGAAGTGAGGAGCCCGACCTGGTGGTTGATGGGGCCGGCGAAGGGGATGGCGTCGGTGACTTCGACCTTGTAGGCCCACCAGTCGGAGAAGATGGACGCGCCGATGGCGTGCTCCTTGACGGTCTCGGCGACCTTGTAGGTCTCGAGCCCGTGCTGGAAGGTGCCGATCTTGAAGCCGAACTCTTCGGCGAGCCGGCAGAGCATCAGGATCTCGTCTTGGCGGTAGGAGTGGCAGTGGATCAGGCGCTCGCCGGCGAGGATCTGGGCGAGGGTTTCGAGTTCGAGATCGCGGGAAGGGAGCTGGCTGATTTTTTTGATCAGGTAATCCCGTTCTTGCAGCGATGTTTGATAGGTGCTTTCATTGAGCATGGTGTTCGAATTCTCATGCACACTAATCATTGCATTCGAGCCTTCCAATCGGGCTAACAAGTTTGGAACTGCTCGGTAGGCTTTCTCGTACTCGCGGGCTTTGGTGAAGCGGTCGCGCATGAGGGTTTCGACGCCCATTCGGGTCTGGGGGTAGCGGGTGGTGTTGCGATCGCCCCAGTTGGATTGTTTGACATTTTCGCCCAGCGCGAACTTGATGCCGGGCTTGGAGTTTCTGAAGAACATGTCGGATGGTTTGGCGCTGTTCCAGCGGAGCTTGACGGTTTGGGATTGGCCGCCGATGGGGTTGGCCGAGCCGTGGAGGAGGTTGGCGGTGGTGAGCCCGCCGGCGAGTTCGCGGTACCAGCCCGGGTGGGCGGGGTCGAGGGAATCTGAGATGCGGACCTCGGCGGTGACGGCTTGCCCGGATTCGTTGACGCCGAAGCGGAAGAGCCCGGTGTGGGAGTGGGCGTCGATGAGCCCGGGGGTGATGTGCATGCCGGTGGCGTCGATGGATCGGTCGACCCCGATGCGTGGCCAGCCCCCGGTGCCGATCTGGTTGATCTTGCCGTCACGGATCAGGACCCATGCGTCCTCGAGGATGCCGTCGTCGGCTTGGGTCCAGAGGGTCGCGCCGGTGAGCAGGTAGGTGCCCTTGGTTGGGATTTCGGGGTAGGCGAATGGCCCGAAGGGATCGGTGGGGAGGCGGGGGAGCGGGTCGCGCTTTGGTTTGTCGCTGGCGGCGACGGCCGTGATGGGGAAGGTGTTTTCGCTGTCTTCTATCCTTCCTTGACCGGAGAGTGTGTTCTTGGTTGGTGCGTCGAGGGCGAAACTGAAGGGGGCGTCCAGCCCGAAGGGCTTGTGCTCGAAGTCGAACTTGAGCTGGGTGCCCTCGAGGCGGATGTTGTTGGCCGATTGCGTGATGTCGTCTGCATCGGTGTATTCGATGATGGTGACGACGGTGGTGTCGTCGGCTTGTTCGACTTTGAAGGTGAGGTTGAATTGCCGGTCGAGCGTGGCGTCCCAGGTGCCGACGAAATCGGAAGCGGTGATGGTTACGGGCTGCTTGGTCGCGGTCCATTGGAATGGTTCTTGAGCGGGGTTGAGCCCGGTGCCGCGGATGATGCCGTCGGCGGAGAGGGTGCCGGTGATGACATTGGTGCCTGGGTTGTCTGAGCCAGAGCCGTCTCCAGCGTCGTTGGAGAGGAACGAGATTTGGTTCTGATCGATCGAGACCTTGCGCGCGTCGGTCTCGAAGTAGTCGTCGCCCTCGCCCGAGGAGATCGTGATCTTCTTGCCATCGACGGCCATGTTGAGTTGGAAGGGGATGCCGACGAGGTCGATGGTCCAGTCGCCGTCGAAGCGGGTGTTGTCGGCGTCGTTGATGTGGTGGCGTCGCCCGTCGATCCAGGTGTCGATGATTTTGGCGTCGAGGTTGGGGTTGAAGAGGTCGCCGTCGGCGATGACGAGGTTGGCGATGTTGTTGGTCTTGAGGGAGCCGTGGGTTTCGAGCCCGAGCATGTTGGCGGGGTTGGTGGTGATCATCGAGAGCGCGGTGTCGGGGTTGAGCCCGAGCTCGATGGCGGTGTGGAGGTTGTCCCAGAAGTCGTCGTGGTCGTAGCCCTTAGAGGTGGTGAGGGACACATTGAGGCGGGAGTTGGAGAGCCATTTGGCATTGGCCGGGGCGCGCTCGTGGTGCTGGAGGGTGGCGAGATCGACGGAGTCAGCGCCGCCGACGGTGAAGACATCGGGGGTCTTGGGGAATCGGAGCGGGACGATCATCTGGTAGCCCATATTGGCGAAGGCCTGGAGCCGACGGTGGGCGGTGCCGTTGTCGATGATGACGAGGTTGGGGTGGTTGAACTCCTTGGCGATGTTGTCGGCCAAGAGTGCTTCGAGCTCGTGGGAGGTCTCGTAGTAGAGGGTGGTGTTGGCGGGGTTGATGTGATCGAGGCACGAGGCGTCGGTGTTTGTGCCCGCCCGGCTATTGCGTTGGGCGGCGTCGATGAAGGTCTGACGCATGAGCGCGACGACGCCCATGTGCGAGGTGGGGTAGTCCGGGTCGGGCCAGGACCCGCGATCAAAGCCCATCATCATGCCGGTGTGGGTTTGGTAGACCGGGGGCGTGCCTTGGCTCGGGTCGGAGAAATCGCTGGCGGTGGAGACGATCGAGGACCAGCCGCGGAAGATGCCCGAGTCGGGGGCGATCATCGCGGTGGTGAAGCCCATCTTGCGGAGGCTCTCGGCGGCTTTGCTGGGCAGACCGATGTCGAGGGCGTCGCGCTGGGGGGTGACGAGCTTGGACCAGTGGGCGCCCGGGGCATCGAGCGGGGGCATCGGGGCGTCGACCTCGATGTAGGGGTCGATGAAGCCGGCGTAGATGTGCGGGTTGTCCAGGTCCCAGACGGTGGCGCTGGTGGTGTCGTGGGCATCGGCGAGGTCTTGGCCCACGGCGATGATCCTGCCCTGGTCGATCAGAATGTCGGCGTGCTCGAAGGTTTGTCCCGGGGCGGCGTGGATGGTGGCGTTGACGATCAGGTGGCGCGAGGGGGTGGCGGCCTGCATGCCGTTGGGTCGCGGGGCGAGCGGGTCGGGAGCACCGACGGCCATCGTTGGCAAGACAGACGAGATGCTCAGGGTGGTGCCCAGAGCGGTGAGGGCGATAACGGAAAGCGGGTTCATGGATCGGTGCTCCTTGTGAGGAGTATGGTACCGAATCTGGTCGGATTGGTGGCGGAAATGGTCCTGAAGTCTCGACGAAATCGGCCTACCCTTTGGTTCAAATCTGCCCGGGGGACTCCGGGCGTGCAATGTGAAACGATCCACGGGCCACAGGCCCGGAGAAGGGTGCTTTGATGTCGATCGATCTAGTGGCAGGGAACGCGGTCATCGGACAGTCCGGCGGGCCGACGGCGGTGATCAACGAATCGCTTGTTGGGGTCATCGAGGGGCTCAGGCAGGCCGGCGCGGGGACTTCGGGCAACCCGATCAAGAAGATCCTGGGCATGCGCCACGGGGTGACCGGGCTGACGAACGGCGATCTGTACGACCTGACCGACTACCCGCACGATCGGCTCCAGGTGCTGGCCCAGACGCCCAGCGCGGGGCTGGGCTCGACGCGCGACAAGCCCGACGCGGCGTACTGCGAGCGGATCTTGCAGTCGTGCAAGGATCACGACATCCGGTACTTCTTCTATATCGGCGGCAACGACTCGAGCGATACCTGCCGAATCGTCAACGAGATGGCCAACGAGACCGGGTACGAGCTGCGGTGCTTCCATATCCCCAAGACCGTCGATAACGATCTGGTGATCAACGACCACACGCCGGGCTTCCCGAGTGCGGCTCGGTTTGTCGCCAAGGCGTGCATGGCGGACTTCTTGGACAATATCTCGCTGCCGGGGATCAAGATCAATGTGATCATGGGTCGCCACGCGGGCTTCCTGACGGCGGCTTCGGCCCTTGCTCGGCGCGACGATCGGTATGCCCATGAGGGCGATTCGACCGATGGGCCGCAGCTGATCTACCTGCCCGAAGTCCCGTTTGATATGGATCGGTTCGTCGATGATGTGGCCAAGATCTACGACAAACGCCAGCGGGTGCACATCGCGGTGAGCGAGGGGATCAGCGATAAGGACGGCAACGCGATCGGGGCGCAGCTGATCAAGGACGGGCAGGTCGATGCGCACGGCAATGTGCAGCTCTCGGGCTCGGGGGCGATCGGCGACGGGCTCTCGGATCTGCTCAAGGACAAGCTCACCCCGGTGGGCGGCAAGCAGGTGCGGGTGCGGGCCGATACCTTTGGCTATGTCCAGCGGTGCTTCCCGGATCAGTCGCATGTGGACCAGCGCGAAGCGCGCGGCGTGGGTCGCTATGCGGCTCGGCTGGCGACGAGCGGCGATGTCGATGGGTCGGTCGCGATCCTGCGCACCAGCCCGATCGGCGAGGGGCAGCCGTATGCTGCCAAGTATGAGCGGATCGAGCTGAGCGATGTGGCGGCCAAGACCAAGCACATGCCGCCCGAGTTCATCGAGGGGCACAACAATGTGAGCCAGAAGTTCTTGGACTATTGCAGGCCGTTGGTCGGGACGCTGCCGTTGTACGAGCGGATCTAATCAGACAAAGAATCCGGCCACATCGTACATGAACCTGAGCAGGGTGAATATCAAGATCGCGACGATCGGCGATATCACGGCTTTGGTTGTGGTTAGTTCGTGGTTGCGCAGTCTTCGCCATCTTCTGATCGAGACGATGAAGATGGTCAGCCAGAATACCGTGGTGATCGTGGCGGTGACGATCCACGAGTAGTACATCCGGGGGCGGGGAACATTGTAGAATGTGATGACCATTTGGATCGTGCCGTAGAGTTTGTAGGCCATCGCGAGCAAGGCGTACACCCAGAGGTAGAACAGGACCGATCGCGCGAGCTTGGTGAAGTTGGACACTTGGGCGGCGTTGATCCCGATGAGGGTGAGGGCTGAGCCGCACTCGGGGCAGGTGCTGGTTTGGCCGCCGCGGCGGTTGTAGTCGCAGCTCGGGCAGGGGACATCACGATCGCGCAGGTAGATGGCGGCGAGCTCGTCGTCGCTGGCTTGATGGGATTGGATATTCGATGGCTGCCCCTGGATGCTCATAGAGTAGGGTACGGGGCGGGCGGGGGCTCGGTTCTAAGATTGCAGAGCGATCTCGTAGCTCTGCACGCGGCAGGTGAAGACGCCGGCGGCCACGGCCGGGTCTTGGGCGGCCAGGGAGATCGCGTCTTCTTTGGTGGGGGCTTCGAAGATCATCAGCCCGATGTGCGGGGGTTCTTGGGTCCGCCCGGCGAGCAGCAGCGAGCCCTTGGTCAGGAGCCTCTGGTAGTACTCAAAGTGAGCCGCGGCGGCCTTGGCTTCGGCTGGGGTTGGGTCGTCGGGCATCCCCGGGCGTGTGGGGTCGAGGAAGCAGATGAACTGAGGCATGTTGGGTCGTCTCCGTGATTGGTCTCTCTGAGTTGTACCATGAAGGATGGTTTGGATCAAACGGGTTTGGATTTCAGGCCTGCAATCGTGGGTTGACTGGGCAAAAAACCCGCAGGATGTGCGGGTTTGGCCTGCCAGATGCATGATAGAGGCGGTATAGAGGCGGTATAGAGGCGGTTGCTGGGGCGTTGTTGGCCCGGGGCGGTCCGGCGAGTGTCAGTTGCGTGTATAGACGATGGTCGCGGAGTTGTACCATGAGCCATCGGGCATCAGGTCGTAGAACTGGTCGGTCCACTGGTCGTCGCCCTGCCAGGTGGTGACCATCTTCATGGGGTTATCGCCCATGGGGGTGGTGGCCATGCCCATCATGGTCATGGTGCCGTCCTTGTCGATCTGGCCGGTCATGGAGGTGATCTTGGTGGACATGGTGTCCATCCAGGTGCTGACATACTGCTCGTGGGCGATGTCGTAGCCCGCGTAGGCCAGCCCCTCGAAGTCATCGCCCATGAAGTTTGTTTTGAAGACGGACTTGGTGAATCGCTTGCCGAGCACCCATTCGGTGGTCATGGTGCCCACGCCTTCCGTTGGTGGGGCGGCGGGGTCCATCACGAAGCTGGTCTTGGCGGTCCATGTGCCGATGGACTTTTCGAGGGCCTTGTGGTGCTCGCCTGGGGTGGCGAGAACAGCCATCGCGGCCATCATGTCCTCGGTGGACATCTCCATCATCTCGTCCATCTCGGGCTGGGTCACTTTGTCGGCATGATTGGCGTGATCAGCATGGTCATGGTCTTTGTGCTCGGGCCCGGCGGCGATGAGCATCGCGATGCTCGCGGTCGCGAGTGAGCCGGCGGCGAAGGCGAGGACGGATTTGCGGTTGATGGTGTTCATGGGGTATCTCCTACTCGAAGTGGTGTGCGGTGCGGACCAGTATGGCAGGTTGCTGGTCCTATGTCGAGTGAATTATCGGAGTGTGCGAAAAAAAGCCGAACAAATCTCAGCTTTGCTCGGTTCGGTTGGCGAATATGGTTGAATAGGGGGGACGGGGGGCTTACTGGATCCGGACCCGTTCGCTGATCGAGAGCCCGAAGGACTCGAGGTGCGGGTAGGCGGCGGTGGAGTTGGTGATGAGTCGCATGTTGCTGATGCCCAGGGCGCGGAGGATCTGGGAGCCGGTGCCGTACTCGATCATGGTGGGGGACACGGACTGCACGGGTTTGTCGGCGTTGTCCGTGTCGATCGGGCGGGTGAGCATCTGGGAGAGGGCGTCGCCCACGCCGTGGGGGCGGAGGTAGACGATCGCGCCGCGACCGGCGTCCTGGATCATCTGCATGGACTGGCGGAGGGTCTCGCCGCTCGAGAGCCCG
>Ga0209344_10001720_pt1 | contig 27287 bp, 36 predicted proteins | sample Cruoilmetagenom6_FD_187293 | JGI IMG/M metagenome (GOLD analysis project Ga0209344, IMG submission 187293) | Oil polluted marine microbial communities from Coal Oil Point, Santa Barbara, California, USA - Santa Barbara Oil Seep Sample 6 (SPAdes)... | ecosystem: Environmental > Aquatic > Marine... | reverse complement strand
CCTCGGTTTGGTCTCCAAGCGGCGTGGACTGTTGTGGGGTCGCAGATTGGGAGGTGCTCGGTTTGGTCGAGCATGGACTGGGCTTGGGGGGAGTGGTAGACATCGCGGAGTTTTTCTGCGTCATCGCGGAGGGTTTGGAGGGGATGGGGCTCGGAAGCGGCGGGCTGGAAGATTGCGAGTCCGAGGATGGCGAGGGCGATTGGGTGCGGCATTGGTGTCTCCTGTGTGAGAGGGAATACCGGGCGGGAGCGGGGATGGTTGCTTTGAAATCAGGAGTGGCATTCATTTTTTTGCGTTGCTTGGAATGAAAACAAGGCTGTGTTCGAGGCGAATTGAGTTGCGAAGTTCGTAGTGTGTTATTGATCTTGAAATTAAGTGGTAGGAATGCAAATGGAACTGTGGTATATTGTGGGCTGTGTAACACACAAACATCACGGAGGGAAATCCCATGCGAGCTTGGACTATGACGACTGTCGTGACGGCGCTGTGCGGGGCCGTCTTTGCATCTCCATTTACTTATCAGGGCGAGCTTACTGATGGGGGGGTCCCGGCGGACGGGATGTATGACATGGAGTTCACGCTTGTCGATGCGCCGGTGATTGGGTTTGCGCTCCAGCAGATCATGATGAATGATGTGGTGGTCACCGATGGATTGTTTGAAGTCGATTTGGATTTTTTGGATTCGCACTATGATGGATCGGATCGGTGGCTTGCGGTCAGGATTGAAGGAACATTTTTGACTCCGCGGACACAGATTCTATATTCGCCTTATGCGATCCGGGCATCTGTTGCGACGATCGCGGAGGATCTTGAGGTTCCGATCTTTTTGTCGGCGACCAACGCGACGATTAACGCTCACGCGACTTCTTCGACGGGGACGGCATTGCTTGGTTGGCACACGAACACGGCTGGGACCGCGGCGGGGATTCATGGTCGGACGCACTCGACTGACATGGGCGCACTGGGCGTGGCTGGTGAGGTGACGAGTTCCAGTCCCGGCGCTCTCTCTGCAGGAGTTCGCGGGATCAACAATGGGCGGGTTGGATTGGGGATCGGCGTGCATGGATCGCAGGAAGGATCGGGATGGGGGGTGTATGGAGAGACGCCGTCGGGGCGTGGTGTGTACGGGCTGAGTGATTCAGGGACGGGGGTGTATGCGAGGACGGTTGATGGGACGGGGCTTGTTGCGTTGAACTCTGGTGCGGATACGACGGCGCTGCTTGGGACTGATACCTATGCGATCGATGCGTCTCATGATTCGGTCGATGGTGAAGGGACTGCGATCCACGCGATTGGGGGGAAGGTCGGGATCTATGGCGAGGCTACGAGCGGTGGGTTTGGTATTGATCTGACCCGAACGGGTGTTCTTGGGAGGGCTGGGTCATTTGTATCTGGGGCGGATACTTTTTATGGCGTATATGGGTTTGGGCAGGCACCGATCGAGGGCGGGTCTCGGACAGCGTATGGGGTGTATGGGGGTGCGCAGTCAGGGGCTTCTGGCTCGACGGGGTATGGCGTGTATGGGGAGGTGTTTGGGCCTGGGACGAGTTATGCGGGGTTCTTTGCTGGGAGTGTGCATATTGCGGGGACGCTTTCGAAGAGCTTGGGGTCGTTCAAGATTGATCACCCGATCGATCCGGAGAATATGTATCTCTCCCATTCGTTTATTGAATCGCCTGACATGATGAATATGTATAACGGGGTTGTGGTACTCGATAGGCTTGGTGGCGCTACGGTTGATTTGCCTGATTACTTTGAATCGCTGAACCAGTCGTACCGGTACCAGCTGACTGCGATTGGTGCATCGATGCCTGATCTATATATTTCATCTGAGGTCTCAGCCAATCAGTTTTCGATCGCGGGCGGGGTTGCTGGGGCAAAGGTGAGCTGGCAGGTGACGGGCGTTCGCAAGGACCCTGTTGCGGTATTAAACCCGATAGTTGTGGAGGAAGAGAAGGACGCGCAGCATCGCGGGAAGTATCTCAATCCCAAGGCGTACGGGTTTGGTGATGAGAAGGCGATCCATCCATCGCCCAAGCAGAACTGAGCGGGCGTCGTCGATTTTTGATGTGGACAAGGGTTGCAGCCGCCTGGGTGAGGGTGGGCTTGTGGTCGAGTTCTAGCAAAAAAACTCGATTCGAGCAGCAGTTGATATTATGGACGCGATGGTGTCGTATTGGCATTTGATATTAGGGGTTGGTATGCAATTGGTACTGTGGTATATTGGGGCTGATACATAGGCATAACTACACGGAGGGAATCCCATGCGGACTTGGATAATGACAGCGGTTATTGCGGCGTTGAGTGGAGCCGTCTTTGCATCACCATTTACATATCAGGGCGAGCTGATCGATAGCGGGGTCCCGGCGGACGGGATGTACGACATGGTGTTTACGCTTACTGATTCGCCGTTTATTGGGATAGCACTTCAGCAGATTGCGATGAACAATGTTGAGGTGAGCGATGGGTTGTTTGAGGTGGATCTGGATTATTTGGATTCGCTCTTTGATGGGTCTGATCGGTGGCTTGCGATCACTGTGGATGGGACTCCTTTAAATCCTCGGATACAGATTCAATACTCGCCTTATTCGATCCGAGCGATCAACGCGCAGGATGCGACAAACGCGGAACATGCGGATATTGCTTCTGATCTTGAGGTTCCTTGGGTGGTGGTGACGGATACGGATATTGTGGATGCGACTTCGACGCGTGGGATTGCTGTTCGTGGGTATGCGATGTCGGGTTCATTTATTTTTCCAGGTGTGCTTGGGGAGACGGACTCGATTGAAAGCGGCGCGGCGGGTGTGGTCGGGCGGGCGAACTCACAGTCGGACACTTCACCTTCGACAGGGGTTCGGGGCGAGACAAACTCAACAGGTGCTAGCGGGTTTGGGGTTCATGGGATCCACAGGGGCGATGGGTCTGCGGTGTACGGTGAAAATGATGGGTCTGGTGTTGGTGTGTCTGGACAATCAAAGGGAGTCGGGGTGTTGGGATCGACGCCTGATGGGACAGGGGTCCATGGGCTATCGACCAATGGGCTAGGGATATTTGCGAGATCGTTTACTGGGATCGGTTTGCGGAGTTTGACGAACTCGGGGGCTGCGGCCATGGAAGGATCGAATGTAGATGCTGATACCGAGTTCTTTGGAGCGAGCGAGGACTACGGGCTCGCGGGATACAACTTGAATAATGTTGGCGTGGGGGTGTATGGCCAGGGCGGTAGTATTGGTGTGCGGGGCGTATCGCTTTCAGACATAGGCGGATACGCTGGCGTGGATGGTATTGCGGGCGGTATTGATTCCCTGGCATCTAGTGTCTTCGGTGTGAGGGGCTACGCACAGACCTCGCCCAATGAAGAGTTCCAGACGGCGTATGGGGTCTATGGGATTGCAGATACTTTCAACAGCAAGAGTTCCGCGTATGCGGTGTATGGCGAAACGGTTTGGAATGCTGGTGTGCAGTATGCTGGGTACTTTGATGGGGATGTGCATGTTGAGGGGACGCTCTCGAAGTTGGCGGGATCGTTTAAGATTGATCACCCACTCGATCCTGAGAACAAGTACCTGTCTCACTCGTTTATGGAATCGCCGGAGATGATGAATGTGTACTCGGGTGTTGTGGTACTCGATGATCAGGGGCGAGGTATGGTCAAGCTCCCGGAATACTTCGAGGCACTCAATCGGGATTTCCGCTACCAGCTCACTGCGATCGGTGGTGCGATGCCGGGGCTGCATGTTTCCAGCGAGATTCAGAAGAACTCGTTTGCTATCGATGGTGGGATGGCGGGGCTTAAGGTGAGCTGGGAAGTTTCTGGCGTTCGCCAAGATCCGTCAGCACTCTACCATCCGATTGTGGTCGAAGAAGGCAAAGTAGAACAGCACCGCGGAAAGTACCTTGATCCCGGTGCCTACGGGTTTGGTGATGAGAAGGCGATTCATCCGTCACCTAAGCAGAACTGAGCGGGCGTCGTCTGATTACTTGATGTGGACGAGGTTGGTGGCGGCTTGGGCGAGGGAGGGTTTGTTTTCGAGGTCTATGGGAAGGTAGACGCCTTTGTCGTGGTCGGTGTTGAGGACGATGGCGTTTGGTTCAACGAGGGCGTAGCCGTTGTCGGCGTGCTCGTGGCCGAGGATGAAGAGGTTGATGCCCCAACGTTCGGTGAGGTCTTCGAGTTGTTCGTGGTCGTAGCCTCTGCCCCAGGTTAATAGGTGGGCTGAGCCGACTCTTGGTTCGTAGTCTTGATCGGTGAGGTCGCGGTCGATGATGGTGGTGTCGAAGCGGTCCATCATGCCTGGTCCTGGGAGGGAGTGGGTGCAGAGGATGTCGCCTTGGGGGCATTTGGCACGAAGACCGATGGGCATTGAGAAGACGAAGTCTGTGACGGCGTCGCGGACTTTGTTTGCGTCTGCGGGGTCTGGGAACTCTTGATCGATTCCTGCGTTGAATGCTTCGACGCAGCGGACGCCGTTTTTGACGATGAGGGAGTCGATGGCTTGGGCGAGCTCGTGGTTTGCGAGGAGGAAGTGGACGAACTCTGGGTATTGGGTTTTGAGTTTGGCGACTCTTGTGAGTCCTCGGTAGGAGGTGTCTACTGGAGCGGGCTCTCCTGGGAGGGGCTGCTTCATGTCTGGGTGGATAATTTCGTGGAGGGTGAGGTGTTTGGGTTCTGAGCCGAACTCGCCGTCGAGTCCGGCGGCGGTAATGATTGCTCTGAAGTTTCTTGGGTGGTCGTGGGTGTCGCCGGAGGCGATGAGGTGTCCGGGGGGGGAGATGACATCTATGGAGCCTTGGCGGCACTGAGCGGTGCGGTTTGCGTTGGCACCATCGCGCAGTGTTTGGGCGACTTCATCTGGGTTGGACATGTCGATGGTGTACATGGTGAGAGGGAGGATAGGCGAAGAGGGGGTGGGAATGGGGATACGAGGATATGGAGGAGTCGAAGACGACACCTCTATGGCACCCTGAACTGGAGTCGGATTAGACTTCGTCTACTGAGATGGAGGGGGCTCGGATGATGCCGAGGATGAGGTCGAGCTTGCTTGAGACGCTGTTCATTTCTGGGCGGGCGTTGGGATCGACCTGGAAGCACTGCATGATGAGTTCTGCGAGACGGTCTGGGAGATCGGTGCGGAGCTCTGAGATTGGGGTTGCTTTTTCGATGAGGGCGTCGTCGAGGGAGCCCATGAGGGAGTCGGACTTGGTGCCCATTGCTGTTGGGATGTTTTTGCCGGTGAGTACCCAGTACATCATGGCGCCGAAGTTGTAGACATCGGTCTTTGGGGTGATCTCTCGGCGGTGGACTTGTTCGGGGGCGATGTAGTCGGGGGTGCCTTGGATTCGCTTTTTGATGGTGCCGATTTTGCAGGATTGTCCGAGGTCGATGACTTTGGCGGTGAGGTTGCCTTCGATGTCTGAGCCGAGGATGACATTGTGTGGTTTCATGTCGGCGTGGACATAGCCGAGGTTGTGCATTTCTGCGAGTCCTGAGGCGACTTGCTGGAAGAGGTCGACGATGACGGTGAGGTCTGTCGGGGTTTCGTCGAACATGGAGACGCCGTCGACGAGTTCCATGACGAGGTAGAGGTCTTTGCACTTGAGGAGCGAGCCCTTTTTAATGAGCTTGTCTATGCGGCGGATGGCCGGGTGATTAATTTGGTTTGCGATTTTGTATTCGATCTCTGCTTGATCGAGGAATCGCTGTGCTTTGGCGTCGGTTTTTTCGACATGCTTGAGGGCCCAGATCTGTTTGGTCTTGGGGTCCTGGACGAGGTAGATGATCGAGGCGGCGCCGCGTCCTATTTCGGACATGATGCGGAATCCCTCGATGATGTCGCCTGTTTTAAAGATCGTGAGTTCGTCGGTCATAAAGGTCGGTATCCGAAACGGTCATCCTGATTGGCCCATAGCGGCCGAACTAATACATGAATCTACGGAGTATTTCGGCTCAGAGCCCGGTCGATTGCACCCTGAATCAGTCTTGGCTGATTATCGGGTTGATGATGGTAGACCTGAAGCGGCTCAGGGGGTGGATGAACACAGACCTAAGAAGCAACAGCTCAACCAACTGGTCGGGCTTGGATCAGGATGTTCTATCGGGAGAGACCCTACGAATGCACAGAATGCCCGGCGAGATCGGACAACAGAGCTGATGCGGCCCAAACAGAGCGGCGTCAGCCATGAGTATATGGATCAGAGCGGTTGACGGTTCCCGTATTAGGAGTATGGGGGACAGAAAAAACCTCCGAAACGGGTTCGGAGGCGGTTGGAGTTGGGTGATCTTGTCGGGCAGGGCTGGTGTTAGATGTTGCCTAGGAGTTCGTTGAAGTTTGCTCTGGGGAAGTAGCGGCCTGGGCTTGTCGTTGGGGAGAGGTCTTCGTGGAGGTAGATACGGTCTTTGGGGATGTCGAGACGCTCTGAGAGGGCGCTGACGACTTGTGCGAGGTAGCGGATCTGCTCGCTGGTAAAGGGTTTGCGGTCGCCGTTGCCGACGAGGCAGATCTCGATTGGGTTTGAGGTGTTTGTGTTGAGACCAGCGAGTTGGGCTCCTGCGGATTGCGTGAGCCAGCGGTTTCCGAGGTGGATTTCACCGTCGCCCATTCCTGTGCCGTTACCGATGAGGAAGTGGTAGCTGAGGCCGTCGTATCCGACGGTTTTGTGCTGGGCGCCGATGGATTCAGCGGAGCCTGCGGGTGAGCCTGAGTGGACGATGACGATGGAGTCCCAGTTGGTGGACTGGAGATCGGATTTGGTGTTGAAGATGGCATCTACGCCTCGGCCTGCGTTGATGCTGGCGAGGGGTGAGAGTGAAACGCCTGAGGCGTCGAGTGATTTGTGACCGGTGTCGAGGATGGAAAGGAGCCCGATAAGGCCTGTCATAGACACAGCGAGGGCGCCCCACACGATTTTTGTGCGGACTCCGGGGTTTGTTCGGACTGTGACCTTCGCTGGCATGGAGTGAGTCAGTTCCTAGTGGGCGGTGATGAACTACTAATACAGATTATCATATTCATTCGGGTGTTGCGCGGTAAATTCTTGCGTATTGAAGCGTAATTTGGGTATGTTTTGGCGCATAATTCTGCTTCGGTGGTTTGACATACTTACCGGTCCCGAACAAAGCATGATTGAGAGACGGTTTGGTTCCGCGCGTGGGATTACTCTTCGGATTTGACGAGACGATCGCGGAGGTTTGGAGTCCGGCGACCGAACTCGTCTTCGAGGAATGGGGGCGCGTGCTGGGAGCGGGTCTGGTTGTAGCGATCGAAGGGTGATCGGGGATCGTCTTTATGGAGTAGTGTTTTTTGGCAGGCTGCTTGTGTGCATAGGGCGAGAAGAGCTATGGCAAGCATGGGCTTGCGGAGCTGGCGGAGATATTTGGTGTGCTTTGGGGTGATCATGGGCTTGGGCGCCTGCTGGTGAAACATGGAAAACAAAAAACAGTGTACCGCGAGTTACCACGGCACACTGTCCTGGAGAGAGGAGAGAACTATTTTTCTGAGAATCGCGATTCTCAACTGTGCCTTGGGATCACTAAACCCAAACACATGACTGCAACAAGAGATATACGCATCGGCTTGGCTTTGGTTCGGACACACTTTGAGAATCATTCAAATTATATTATGTTCATTTTTTGTTCGGGTATCGTGCCTGGATTAGGCGTCCCTGGGCATCGGTTTGGAGCTGTGAACTTGCGAGCAGGGATTGGATGCATGCGTAGAGGGTGATGGCGCAGGCTGTGGAGAGGTTGAGAGAGCGTTCTGAGGGGACGAGGGGGATGGAGAGGCATTGGTCTGGGTGGGCGGCTAGGAGGTCTTTGGGGAGGCCGACACTTTCTTTGCCGAAGACGAAGTGGTCGCCTTTCTGGGGGGTGATGTCGTAGATGGTGCGGGAGGCGCGGGCGGTGAGGTACCAGGTGTTTGTAGAGGCGGGCTTGGTGGCCTGTTTGGACGTTTGTTTGGAGGCTTGGTAGTCGGCTAGGGAGTCGTGGTTGGTGAGGTTGAGTCTTGGCCAGTAGTCGAGACCGGCGCGGCGGCAGGCTTTTTCGTCGATGTCGAAGGCGAGGGGGTGGATGAGATGGAGGGCGGCGCCTGCGGCGACGCAGGTGCGTCCGATTGAACCGGTGTTGTTTGGGATCTCTGGGTTGAGGAGGACGATGTGGGCGATGGGGTCGGTTGTTGGGGTGGGTGCTGGTGGTTGCGCGGAAAGATCCCCGGCTGTTGAATCTGGGGCTTTGGTGTTGCTGGTGTTGTCGGTCATTGGGGATTATTGCATGGGCGGCGTGGTGCGTTTGATTAGCCGTCGTTTGCGATTGGGTCTGCCTCGATGATTTGTTCGATGGATTCGTTGAATTTTTTATCGAGTGGAAAACCTTGCCAGCGGATGATGCCATCGGTTGAGAGGATGATGACATGGGGGGTGCTGGAGATCCCCAGGGCTTCGAAGAGTGTTTGATCCGAGTCATAAAGCTGGGCGAAGTCTCGTTTTTTGCTCTGGAGTTTTCTGAGGATTTTTTCTTTGTCTTCGGAGCCTGAGATTCCGACGATTTCTACTTTGCCGGCGTGGGTTTCTAGGAGCTTTGTATAGATTTTGGCGGCCTTGTTTCCTGAACTGCTGGAGCTGACCCAGAAATCTAGGACCAGGACTTTGTCTTCGAGGGAGCGTTCTTCGCTGACCCACTCTTCATTTTCTAGGAGGGGGATGGGGAGTCGCTTTCCTTGGGAGTCTTTCTTGGCGTAGAGATTTCCTTCATTGTGCATGGGCCAGACTGCACCGCTGTACTTCTTTTGTTTGTTGGCGTCTTTCACTTCCTCTGTTGCTTCGGGTCCTGCTGGTTCGATCCCTTGGGCTTGGAGGCCTGCGTTGGTATTGGCGGATTCTGGGGTTTCGGAGACGAGGAGTTCGATGGCGTCTTTGAGTGCGCGTTTGTCGAGGTCGGCGAAGCGGAGGTTGCCGGCACGGTCGATGACATAGTAATCGGGGTAGTTGTCTGTGTGCATGGAAGCGGCGAAGGCACCGCCGGCGTCGCGGGCGACGGGGATGGTGACTTTGCCGGCGGCTACTTTTTCGTGCATGAGATCAAAGCCCGCGTCTGGGTGGATGGCGGCGACGAGGATTCCTTGTTCTTTGAAGTCGCGGTGCATGCGGGTGAGCTTTGAGAGGGCCATGATTGATTGCGGGTCGGCGGTTGAGACTACGGCGAGGACGACGACCTTGCCTTGCGTGTTTGCTGGGTCGAGGGTGCCTGGGTGGGTCCAGTCTGTAAGCGAGGCTAGGGCGTCGGGTGCGAGGGGTTTGGTTTCGAGTTTGGTGAGAGCCGCGCGGCTATCGGTGGCTTCGCGTTTGATGGGGGCCATGGCGAGGAGCGGGAGGAGTGCGGCGCAGGCGGCGATTGAAACGAGCGATATTCTGAACTTAGACGAATGCATTTCTAAACCTCTATGTGTTATAACTTCTATGGAATAATGAACTTTGATTGTATGCGGGTTTCGGGCTTGGCTAAAGGCAAATTTTAGGAAATGAGGGGGTGGGTGTAAAAAACACCCGCCCTGCAAAGGGGCGGGTGTTATGTGAAATAGATATAGCCGTTCACTCGGTCTCAGCAGGGATTAGATGTCGTTTGCGAACATGGGGTCTGCTTCGATGGTCATGTTGACTGCATTGACAAACGCTCCGTCGAGCGGGTTTCCTTGCCAGCGGATGATGCCGTCAGTTGAAATAACGACCACATGCGGAATGCCTCGCACGCCGACACCTGTATGGACGCCCTTGCGTGAGTCAAACAACTGGGCGTAGTTGCCATCTTTCTTAAGCACAAAATCTTTGAATACCTTGAAATCTTCGGACCCACCGATCCCAACGATCTCGAGCTTGCCCTCGTTCTGATCCTGGAGATTTTCTAGCATCGGCATCGCCTTCTTGCAAGGCCCACACCAAGTTGCCCAGAAATCCAGCACCAAAACCTTGTCCTCAAGCGAACGCTTGTTCGCCACCCAGATCTCTCTCCCTAACGGGACGGGGAGCGGCTTGCCCTGTATATTCTTAGTCCCACTGATCCGGTCATTCGAGTTGTGCTGGGGCCAGTTGGCGTTCTCGTACAACTCGGGTGCAATCTTGGCGATCGCCCCACCAGCAGGTTCGGGCTCAAGCCCCTGCGCCTGAAGATCCGCGTTGGTGCTCGCCAGTTCGAGAGTCTCAGAGGTCAGGAGTTTGACGGCGGCTTTGATTTCGCGTTTGTCGATGTCGGCGAAGCGGAGGTTGCCGGCACGGTCGATGATGTAGAGGTCTGGGTAGTCGTCGGTGTGCATGGCGGCGACGAAGACGCCTCCGGCGTCGCGGGCGACGGGGATGGTGATCTTGCCTGCGATTACTTTTTCGTTGACGAGTTCGAAGCCGGCGTCCGGGTGGATGGCGGCGATGACGATGCCTTGGTCTTGGAAGTCACGCTTGAGGCGGGTGAGTTTGGAGATGGTCATGATGGACTGTGGATCGGCTGCTGAGACGACAGCGAGGACGACGACTTTGCCCTCGGTGTTTGAGGCGTCGAGGGTGCCTGGGTGGGTCCAGTCGGTGAGCGACGCGATGGCGGAGGAATCGAATGGTTTGGATTCGAGCTCGGTGAGCGCTGTGCGGTTGGAGTTGAATTCGCGTTTGATGGTTGGGGCCATCGCGAGCATGGGGAGCAGCGTTGCGGCTGCGATCAGGGGGGCGAGGGCGGTGAGTGGTCGTGGTTTCATTGGATTCTCCTGATGAATCAAGATTGGATATGGCTGAGGGTTGAGTGTATCCGAAATGTGGCGCTCGCCCAAGTGAGAATCTTGAATTGACGAATCAATTGCTTTCTGTGGTGGATTTATACAGAAACACCCCTCTGGCGAAGGGCCTGAGGGGTGCTTTGGAGTGTTTCGGTTGGTTGTATGGGCTTTGGTTTAGCCGCCGTGGGTGGTGGCGCTGGCTTGTGCGGTCAGGGTTGCCTGAACTGCTGGGTCAGCGGCGATTGTTTTGTTGACGGCTGGGAGGAATGCTTCGTCGTGTGGGTTTCCGATCCAGCGGATGACTCCATCGGTGGACATGACGACGACTAGCGGGATGCCTTTGGATTCAAATGGTTTGTAGACTGACTGGTCTGCGTCGTAGAGGTTTGCGTAGGAAACTTCGTGCTTGGTGACATAGCTGCTGACATCGGCTTCTGGGTCGCGTTGACCGGCGATGGCCATGATCGCGAGTGCGTCTGGGTTTTCCTTTTGGAGTTCATCGAGGATTGGTGAAGCGGCGCGGCAGGGCGGGCACCAGGTTGCCCAGAAGTCGAGGACGACAACTTTGCCTTCGGTCTTTACTTTCTTTGAGAGCCATGTTTCGGTGCCTAGGGCTACTGGGAGTGTTTGGCCTTGGAAGTCTTTGGCGTAGAGGTCTTTGTTGTGTGCGGGCCAATCTGCTGAGGTGTATGCCTCTGCTTTGTGTGCTTGGCAACCTTCGCAGGAGCCGTCGTCGCAGCATGCTGCTTGGGCGGTTTTGTCTCCGCTGAGTGGGCATTCTTTGCTTGCGGCGCAGTCTGGGCCTGCGGAGGTGAGGGCGATGCCTGTGGATGCGATGAGCATGGCGATGAGCTGGGACATGGTGTTCTCCTAAAATGAACGGTTAGTTAATGCGCAGGTACGCACGCGTGAACGAGCCCCTCGTCTCGACTTACAACTTGTTTTACCCCTGGCTTTACCCTTGAGGTGGTATAAGTCTGTGGAGAGCAACGGCTGCGGCCACTGAAATATTCAATGAATCTGCAGAACTTGCGAGTGGAATTTTAATTCTGATATCGGATGCGTTCATAGCGTTTTGTGTCAGGCCTGGGCCTTCGGCGCCGAGGAGAATAGCTATTTTTTGGCCAGATGGGCGGTTTTGGATGTATTGATCGATGTCGAGGGCGTCTGGTGCAGGGGTCATGGCGAGGGATATGAACCCTGCGGAGGTGAGGTTTGTAACGATTGCGGGCCAATCTTTTTCTGAGGGGAGGTAGGCGAAGGGGATGGTGAGGGCGTGTCCCATGGAGACTCTGAGGGCTTTGCGGTATAAAGGATCGCAGCATTTGGGGGAGAGGAGGATGGGGACACCTGAGCCACAGAGGGCGGCGACGGAGCGGAAGACGGAGCCGAGGTTGTCGTGGTTAGCGAGGTCTTCGAGAATGACGAGGGCTCGGGCGGACTGGAGGAGGTCGTCAAACTGAGGGACTTCACTTTGGGGAGGGCGGATGCCTGCGGCGAGGAGTCCGCGGTGGATTGGGTAGCCTGTGATTTGGTCGAGGATCTCTCTTGAGGCGGTGTAGATGGGGACATCGCTTGGGACTTTGGCGAGGAGGTCGGCGTGGGTGTCGAGTTTGGTGTCAGCGATGAGGACAGAGTGGAGGGGATAGTGGGAGTTGATGTGGTGCTCGAGGACGAGGGAGCCTTCGGAGATGAAGAGGGGGTCTTTGGGTGGCTGGCCGAGTGCTTCGGGGTTATGGGATGCTTTGAGCCAGGCGTCTTTTTGATTGCGGTATGGCTCTATGTTGGGGTCATTGGGGTCATGGATTGGGGTGAAACGGTCGATCATTGGTAGAGAACCCTAGACTCGGCTTTGACTCTGAGATTGGAACAGTGAGAACGCATGGACACGATGACTTTATTGCAGGCGGCGGTGCTGGGGCTCGTGGAGGGGATCACGGAGTATCTGCCGATTTCTTCGACTGGGCACCTGATTATGGTATCTGAGCTCATGGGGCTCGGGGAGACTGCGGATCAGAGGGCGGCGGTTGATACCTTTAATATCGTGATTCAGGGGGGGGCGATCTTGGCGGTGTTGGGTTTGTACTTTCCTCGAGTGATCCAGATGTGCAAGGGGCTGATCGGGAAGGACTCGGTTGGGTTGAAACTTGCGATCCGGATCATTGTGGCGTTTATGCCTGCGGCGGTGCTTGGGGTGCTGCTCAATGATTGGATCGAGAGCAAGCTGTTTAATACGCCTGCGGTTTTGGCGGCGCTTGCGGTTGGGGGGATCTTTATGATCGTGATTGATAAGTGGAAGTTCAGCAAGCACAAGCAGGGGGAGGTGTTTGATGAGGGGATGGACCTGCATGAGATGAGTATTCTTCAGGCGTTGTTTATTGGATTCTTGCAGACGATTGCGATGTGGCCTGGGACTTCGCGTTCGATGATGACGATTGCTGGTGGCGTGCTTGTTGGTCTGAGTCCTAAGCGTGCTGCGGAGTTTAGTTTCTTGCTGGGGCTTCCGACGCTTGGGGGGGCGACTGTGTATTCGCTGTATAAGACGATGAATGGGGAGGGGCCTGATATGTTTGAGGTGATCGGTTGGATGCCGATCATTGTGGGGCTTGTTGTGGCGACGATTAGTGCGGCGCTTGCTGTGCGGTGGTTGGTGGCGTTCCTTACGAAGCACGGGCTGGCGGTGTTTGGGTATTACCGGCTTGTGCTGACGGCGGTGCTTGGCGGGGCGATCTGGATGGGCGTGGTTTCGCTGCACTCGGATGATACTGTTGAGGGTGTTGAGGGCGGTCAGGATGTGCTGGAGGTGTTGCCGTGAATGCTGGATTAGCGACTTCATTCCCTAAGGGACAGATCGAGGTTGTGCTGCTTGAGGGGACGCATCCTTCTGGGACCGAGCTGGTTTCGCAGGCGGGGTTTGATGTCAGCGTGCATCACGGGGCGCTTGAGGGCGAGGATCTGATCAAGGCGATCGGGCGTGCGCATGTTGTGGGGATCCGTTCCAAGACGCAGCTCAGCGCTGAGGTGCTGAGCAAATGCGAGCGGCTGCTTGCGGTGGGGTGTTTTTGTGCGGGGACGAATCAGGTTGATCTTGAAGCGGCTACTTTGGGTGGTGTGCCGGTGTTTAACTCGCCGTTTAGCAATACGCGGTCGGTGGCGGAGCTGACGATCAGTGAGATCATCGCGTTGCACCGTCGGATGACGGCACGCTCGGCGGCATTGCACGCAGGAAACTGGGACAAGAGCGCGACGGGTTCGCACGAGGTGCGGGGGCGGACGCTTGGGATTATTGGGTATGGGCATATCGGGTCGCAGGTTTCGGTTCTTGCTGAGGCGATGGGGATGAAGGTTGTTTTCTTTGATTCGCAGAGCAAGCTGCCTTTGGGGAATGCTCGGGTTGGGCAGTCGCTTGAGGCGGTGCTGAGCCAGAGTGATGTGGTGACGATCCATGTGCCTGAGAATGAATCGACCAAGGGGATGATCGGTAATGGGCAGCTCCGGATGATGAAGGCGGGGAGCTATCTGATTAATAATGCTCGTGGGTCTGTGATTCATCTTGAGGCGTTGCGGAAGGCGGTTGATGACGGGCATATCGCGGGGGCGGCGGTTGATGTGTTCCCTTATGAGCCTTCGGCGAAGGGGGAGGCGTTTCGGAGTGTTATGCAGGGGGCGGAGAATGTGATATTGACGCCTCATGTTGGGGGATCGACGATTGAGGCTCAGGAGGCGATCAGTGTTGATGCGGCGACGAAACTGGTCCGGTTTGTCAATACGGGTGCGACTACAGGGGCGGTCAATGTGCCCAATGTTGATCTGCCTGCGCAGGTTGATGGGGCGGGGCGGACGCATCGGATTTTGAACTTCCACCGGAATGTGCCTGGGGTGCTGGGGAAGATTCATGAGGCGGCGGCGGAGCTGAATGTGAATATCAGCGGGCAGTACCTGCGGACGATGGGGGATATGGGGTATGTGGTGCTGGATACCGATCCGGCGCAGGCCGAGGCGTTTAGGAAGCGGATGGATGGGATTGAAGAGTCGATCCGGACGCGGATGCTGTGGTAATAGTGGGTCGGCATGCGAACAATCGCTCATGACCGATACCACCACTTCATACGAACGATCATCTGAGAGCCTTGAACATACTGCGGTGATCGCGAAGGACTTTGCTGCTGTTTTGCGGGCTGGTGATCTTGTGCGGCTGGTCGGGGAGATGGGTGCGGGGAAGACGACCTTTGTGCGGCTGGTCGCTGAGGCGATGGGGGTGGATGTTTCGCTCGTAAGCTCCCCCACTTTCGTACTGATGAACAACTACCCGTGCAAGATTCAAGGCGAGGATGGGTCGATTGCGCATCTGGATTGCTACCGGTTTGGGGATGAGGATGAACTTGATGCTTTGGGATGGGACCGGGTGTGCGGGGATGGCTCGGTCCGGCTTGTTGAATGGCCTGAGCGGATTGATGGGGTGCTTGGGGATGAAGAGGCGTGTACCGTGAATATCTCGCATGTGGATGAGGGATCGCGGGGGTTTGTGTTTGAGGTGCCTGGGTTTTGGATGGAGCGGAGCTCGATCGGGGCGATGAAGGCGCGGGATCGGGTGAAATGCCCGACGACGGGGGAGGTTGTGCATCCGGAGTCTGCGAGCTGGCCGTTTATTGATGAACGGGCGCGGATGAGTGATCTGCATGGGTGGATGAGCGGGAAGTTCTCGATTACTCGGCCGATGGATCAGGCTGATATTGAGCAGGAGTAATCCTGAGCGTGCGGGCTATATGGGTGGTATTGTGTAGGTATGAATGAACTACACGGTGTGATGGACTTGATGGGGATGCTGACACTTGGACAGACTGAACCGCTCGGTGATGCGAGTGTGTGGTCGTTGTTTACCGAGAGCTTTGATGTGTTCTCGGTGGTGCTGCTGATTGGGTCGTTGATTGCGGTGTCTTTGATTGTTCGGCTGGTGATGGATGCGCGGGAGTCGGTGATTGCTCCGGAGGGGATTGTTGATTCGCTATCGAAGAAGCTGGATTCGGGGAAGCAGAACTCTGGGAAGATGGATTCGTTTTTGACGACGGCGTCGGATGATTCTGGGATTGTTGGATCGGCGTGTGTTGCGGCGTTTAACGCTCGAAAAAACGGGTCGGCGGCGATGCGGGAGGCGGCGGAGATCGCGGCGAGTAATGCGTGCAGTCGATGGACTCGGACGCTGGATTTGCTGCGGGTGATCGGGGAGATCGGGCCTTTGGTTGGTTTGGCGGGGACAGTTTGGGGGATGATTCTGGCGTTTGTGCAGTTGGGTCAGGCGGGGGGGAGTGCGGGGCCTACGGATTTGTCGCTTGGGATTTCGAAGGCGTTGTTCCATACTTTGCTTGGACTCATGCTTGCGGTGCCTTGCTTACTGATTTATGGGTGGTACCGGAGTGTGATAGAGAAGCATTGCAACCGGGCGTTTGAGCAGGCGGGTGGATTGGTAGATCGTCTGGCGGGTTTGAATGATGGTGAGGATTCGTGATGCGGATGCGGTCTGTGATTGATCGAGGGGGAGGGGGCGGTGGACACTCGGGGGGGGTGAATGTCACTCCCATGATTGATGTGGTGATGTGTCTGATTGTGTTTTATTTGATGGTCGGGCAGCTTGCGATGGATCGTCGGTCGTCGATTGTGGTGGCGGAGACCTTGACGGGGATCGAGCATCAGGACCTTGCTGATGCGGTGGTGATCGGGGTGCTGATGGATGGGGGGCTGACGCTCAACGGGGAATCGATTGAGATTGATCGGATCGGGGGGGAGGTCTCGGGGATGGTTGCTCGCGAGGGGGCCAGCTTTGGGGGGGTTCGCGTGCGGGCTGATGAGGAGGCGGGGTTTGGGGCGGTGCGTCCGGTGCTTCGGGCACTCCAAGAGGCGGGGGTTGGCGGGGTTGAGTTTGTGACGCTGCGGGCGGATGGTCAAGCAGGCGGGGGTGGTCGATGAGTATGAAGCTGCAGAGGCGGAGTGTGTTTGATAAGTCGGGTAGTCGGTCTGGACTCATGATGACGCCGATGGTTGATGTGGTGCTTGTGATTCTGATTTTCTTTATGGCGAGCACGACGATCGCGGGGTATGAGTGGTTTTTGCATGCGGCTGTCGAAGCGCCTGTGGAGCCTGATGGGGCTGCTCAGGAGGCGCGGTTTGTGCTTCCGGCGGCTGTGATTGATGTTGATCTTGTCAGGGGTAGCGATGGAGCGACGCTGGTGTATGGTGTTTCTGGGGATATGGGGGTGACTGTGGAAGGGGCGGCGGCGTTGATTGAGGGGATGGAGATTGGAGATTCGGGGTCTCTGCGGGTTCGGCTTGGGGCGGGGGATGATGTACAAATGGGGGATTTGATGGCGGTGCATGACGCTTGGAACGGGCGTGGGATCAAGGTTGTGATGCGGACGAGCAGGTAGAGAACTTAGAAAGCCGAGAATATATAGGGTCTTGATGACCGCTTGTGGTATATTGGACGGATGATACAGAAGCAAACCACAGCGGGATTGATGATCGGATTCACACTGGCGAGCGGGGCGACGGGTGATTTGATTACCTTTGAGAATACGAATCCGGCGATTGATCGCCTGACCTACTTTCAGGCGGGGGACGGGATTTTTGTGCTTGGGCAGTCGCTCAATGTGACGCGGGGGGCGTTTGATCAGCCCGCAATGGGGGAGCTGCCTGGGGGATCGTTTCTGATCTCATGGTTTGCAGGGTTTAATGATGTGGATGGGGATTGGATCTTTATGGGGCCGGGGTTTAACTCGCATATTGCTCGTGCTGATGAGCTTGTGGATGTGGTTGATCCGTACTCAAATCATCCGGTTGGGTACATTGCTCCGGCGGACTTCGATGACGGGCACTCTATTGGAGATGACACCAACTGGGCTGATTCTTGGGTGGCGATGCACACGAGTGTGAGTACGGCTCCGAGTAAGGGGATTCATTTTACCGATGAATCGTTCACGATTGGGATTCGGTTCTTGCTCGATGACGGGCTGCATTATGGGTTTGCGGAGATGACGCGGACGGAGTTTGTGGAGGGTGATCCGCTGAGTATTGGGTATCGTCCGGCGCGATGGGGGTACGAAACCACTGCGGGGGTAGCGGTGCCAGGGGCTGGGACGGTTGGGGTGTTGATTCTTGGATTGGGCGCGGGGCTCAAAAGACGGCGGTGAACTGGTCGGTTTGCCGGTCGGTGTGCGGGTCGGTGTGCGTTTAGGCTTTGCTCACGAAGATATGGAGTTTGTGGCCTTCGGCTTTGAGGCCTCGCGAAGCGCAGACTTTGTCGCGGATGGCGATGAGTTCTGGGATGGTGATGGTCTCGGCTTTGCCCGTGTTCACATCGATGAGGAGGGTGTTTCCGGTTTGACCAATGGCGAGCTGGTAGTGGGACTGCTCGCGGTCGAAGAGGACATGCTGGATGACGCCTGCGGATTCGAGGAGTTTGAGGGTTCTGTAGACCGTCGCTTTGGAGACGGAGTGGCCTTGTTCTTTGAGGGTATCGAGGAGTTGGTCTGCTTCGAATAGGCCCTCGAAGGCGATGATGGTGTCGAGGATTTGGGCTCGTTCTGGGGTGTACTTGAGCCCCTCTGACTTGAGGGCTCTTCTGAAGATGGCACACAGGGGTTCGATGAACTCTGGGGCGGCTGCGGAGGAGTCGGTTGGCTTGATGGGCTCTAATGACATGTCTCATTCTATGCAGAGTACAATCGGGGGCGTATGAATACAGAGCCTCAGAAAGAACTTGCGGGATTGAAGATGGTGCTGGGCCGGCCTTGGCTGGTGCTTGGGTTGGTGTTTGTGGTTTCTGTTGTTGGGTGCGTGTGTTTTGGTGAGGGGGGGCCTGTTTCTGCGCGGGTGCTGACGGTGGTGGAGATTTTGGTGTATAGCGGGTGGATGCCTGCGGTGTATGTGCTGGGGGCTTGGGGGTATGGGCGGGTTTTGTGGAGGGGTGCGGGGGAGATGGCGTGGGTCGCTCAGCTTGGGGTTGGGTTGTCGGTGATGCTCAGCGGGACGCATTTGATGGGGGTGCTTGGGGTGCTCAATGGGACGAGTGCGTGGTCGGTGAGCGGTGCTGGTGTGTTGCTTGCGGCCTATTGGTTTGCCAAAGAGCACACGGGGGATAAGCGAAAGATTGAGTTTCCAAAGATTGATGGGTTGGGGTTGTGCTTTGGGGTGGTGATTGCTGCGGCGGCGGGGTTGATGGTTGTTGCGGCGTGCCAGCCGGCGGGGGTGCTTTGGGATTCGGAGTATGGGAACTATGACTCGTTGAGTTATCATTTGGAGTTGCCGAGGGTGTGGATGGAGATGGGGCGGGTGCAGCCTGTGGATTTCAGTGTGTATTCGTTTTTGCCTTCGTATGTGGAGGCGAGCTATGTGCATATGGCGATGCTTGGCGGGACGGGGATGGGCGGGCTTGGATTGGCTGATAATGGGGGGCGGGGGATGTATGCGGCTCAGTTGTTGAGTGTTGTGCTTACGGTTCTTGGGGCTTTGGCCAGTGGGTCGGTGACTGATAGAGCGTGCGTCTTGATGGGGATACATGAGGGCGTGCGGGATATTGGCGGGTGGATCGCTCGGGTTCTTGTGATGACGACGCCTTGGATGGTGGTGGTTGGGACGATTTCTTATAATGAGTCTGCGGTTGTGCTTTTGACGATGTGCGGGATCGGGATTGCGCTGGAGACTCAGTCGTCTGTGATGAAGCGGACGGTTGGGGCGGCGGTGGTGATGGGGGTTGCGTGTAGTTGTAAGCCGACGGCTTTGTTTTTGGCGGTGCCGATGGTTGGGGTTGTGTTGCTGTCGCTGGTGCCGATCAAAGCGTGGTGGAAGGTTGTGCTGGTAGGCGGGATTGTTGGGGCGATGGTGTTATTGCCTTGGCTGGTGCGGAATGAGATGGCGACGGGGAATCCGGTGTTTCCGATGATGAGTAGTGTGTTTGGCGAAGGGCACTGGGACGCGGGTCAGCACGAGCGGTATACGGGGGCGCATTCGTTTGATGGGTCGTTTATTGAGCGGATGAAGATGCTTGTGATGCCTGATGCGGGTGGGACGGCGCATGTGTCGCGGTATCGTGGGCTGAGCAATATGCAATGGGGCGTGACTTCGGGGATGGGGATGGTTGGGTTGATTCTGCTGTTGGGGATCAAGAAGACGCGGAATGCGGGGGTGGTGTGCGCTGTTGGCGTTGGGATGGTTTTGGTTGCTTGGATGGGGCTGACGCATTTGCAGTCGCGGTTTTTGGTGCCGATGGTTGGGGTGTTTGGGGTGCTTGGGGGCCTAGGGGTTGTGGCGGTTGGCGATTGGGGGGCGCGGCAGAAGGACGGATCGGGCAAGCCTGAGGGGGGGCGGTATGTTGCTGGGCTTGTTGTACTGCTGACGGGGGTGATGGGTGTGATCTTTGTGCCTGCGATTCTTTTGGCGATACAGGTTGGTGGGCAGGTTGCTGGGAACTTGAATGGGTTTTTGGTTGTAGGAACCGATGCGTTTGCTGGGGAGATCGGTGAAGGAAGCTTTGACGAGGCGCTCTGGTGGGGCGGGGTGAACCGGGTTGCTGATGATGGAATGGGTGTGTATTTAGTTGGGGATGCGACGGCTTCGTATGTGCGGTCGCCTGTGGTGTACAACACGACTTACGATGCTTGGTTGATCGGGGGGCTCATGCGGGAGTTCCCGGATGATCCTGGTGCGTGGGAGAAGGGGCTGAGGGAACGCGGGATCGGGTGGGTGGTGATTAACCTGAGCGAGCTTGATCGGCTTGGTAAATCTGGCTGGGGTGATCCTGATGTGACGGCGGATACGATGATCGCATGGGTTGAATCGCTCGGGGAGCCTTCGCGGGTATGGGGGAGAAGAGGGCGGGCGATGTTTCGGGTCGGTGAGGAATAGAGTACTGAATCTAGTGTTGGCGGCTGGGTAGCCGATGAGGGTAGACCATGAGTGATGAACTGATCCAAAAAAGGCGGTCTGTAGGGCGGGTGATCGTGCAGCTTGTTGGGTTCTTGATTTCGCTTGGCGCCCTTGGGTGGGCGGTGAGCGTAGCGCTGCGGGAGGAAAACCGGGCGCAGCTTGAAAATCTGCAGAACGCATCGGTCGGACAGATCATGGCGATCGTGGGGTTGTCGTTTGCGTCGGTGGCTGTGAACGGGATTATATTTTGGGTGGTGATCCGTCCGGTGCACACGATCCGGATGACGGATGTGATTTCGACCAATGCGATTGCGACTTTTTTGGCGTATCTGCCTTTCAAAGTTTCGTTGATTGCTCGGGTGACGATTCACAAGAAGCGAGACGGGGTTCCAGTGCTGATGATCGGGGCTTGGTTTGCGGCGATCGCGGTGCTGATGCTCGCGGTGCTTGGACCGATGGCGCTTGTGTCGTTTGTGCTCAAGGAGGTCACTGCTCTTTGGTGGATGAGCGTGGTGGGATCGGTGGTGTTGAGCGTGGGGATCTTGATCGGGGTGGCGCGGGTGTTTTATGGGGAACGCGGGGTTCGGCGGATCGCGTCGGTTGGGGTCTTGAAGGGGTTGACTGAACGGGAGTCATTTGCCAAGCTGCACGCTGGGTTTGATATGATCGCTTCGCCGTTCTCATCTTCTGTTGCGGGTGTGCTTCGGATGGTCGATGTCTTGGCGTTTGCGGGTCGGTTTTTGATCGCGGCGAGTGTGCTTGGGTTGCCAATTTCGGGGAGTGATGCGCTGCTGCTGGGGAGTGTTTACTTTATGATCGGGGTGTTGTCGCCGTTCGGGATGCTTGGGACACGCGAGGCGGGGACGATCGGTGCGGCGGCGTTGTTTGGGGTGAGCGCGGCCGCGATTGGTGAGGGCGGGGCGAGCCCGATCGCGGCGGCGGTGGTGTTTGTGACAGCTGTAGAAGCGGTGGTGAATCTTGGGTGTGCTGGGTTTGGGGTGGCTTGGCTTCGGATCTCTCCTAAGAAGAAGGGGAGCGATGACGGGCAGGATGGGAACGGGGATTGATCGACCTATCATCAGAGCATGAAGATTGCTTTGGCTCAGTTGAATCCGGTTGTTGGTGATGTTGATGGGAACTCGGCGAAGATTATTGCGGCGATTGAAGACGCGAAGAGGTCCGGGGCTGGGCTTGTTGTGTTTTCTGAGCTTGTGATTTGTGGGTATCCGCCTCGGGATTTGCTGCTTGTGGAGGGGTTTGTTGAGCGGTGCGGGGCTGCTGTGAAAGAGATTGGCGAGGATCACACGGCGGGGATTGCGGTGGTGATGGGGACGCCGCTGTTTGCGGGGGACGGTATTGACAATGGGATAGCCAACTCTGTTGTGGTGTATGAGGATGGGAAGTTTTTGGGGTACCACGATAAGCGGCTGCTGCCGACTTATGACATCTTTGATGAGGACCGGTATTTTACTGGTGGTAGCTCGCCGGTCGTTGTTGATGTTTGTGGGAAGAAGGTTGGGCTTGCGATTTGTGAGGATCTTTGGCGGGGGGATGATTCTGGGTTTAGTGATAAGTACAACGATGAGCCGGACCATGTGGCGCAGCTGGTGACGCACGGGGCGGAATTGATTGTGGTGCCGAGTGCTTCGCCGTTTGTTGTGGGGAAGGCGGATAAGCACCGTGGGATTTTGAAGGGGCATTCGGAACGGTTTGGGGTGCCGATTGTTTCGGTGAATCAGGTGGGGGCGAATGATGACCAGATCTTTGCGGGGCAGTCGTGCGTGATTAATGGGAACGCAAAGACCGTGCATGAGTCTCTGGCGTTCGGGGAATCGGTGGAGTTCGTGGATCTTGATGACTGCACGGGAGCCCCCCACTCCCCGCTTCGTCCGCTTGATGACGAGCGGGCGATCATTGAGGCGCTCACGCTTGGGGTTCATGACTATGTGACCAAGTGTGGGTTTAAGAAGGTGTGCTTGGGGCTCAGCGGGGGGATTGATTCGGCGATTGTTGCGGCGATTGGGGTGCGTGCGCTTGGGGCGGAAAATGTGCTTGGTGTTTCGATGCCTGGGCGGTTCTCGAGCGAGGGGAGCAAGACGGATGCGTTTGAGCTTGCTGAGAACATGGGGATGCGGTGTATTACGATGCCGATTGAGTCTGGTTTTATAGGGGTGAGCGAGTCATTGAACCCGGCGTTTGGGGAGATTGGGGAGCGGACTTTGGGTGATTCGTTGCCTGATCTGACGCAGGAGAATCTGCAATCGCGGGTGCGGGGGACGATGATGATGGCGCTTTCGAACCGGACGGGGGCTCTTGTTTTGACGACGGGGAATAAATCGGAGATCGCGGTTGGGTACTGCACGCTGTATGGGGATATGAATGGTGGGCTTGCGGTGATTGCGGATGTGCCCAAGACGATGGTGTTCAAAGTGTGCCGGTATATGAATGAACACTTTGCGGATCTTGGGTTTGATTGTGCTCCGATTCCGGTGAGCACGATCGAGAAGCCTCCCAGTGCGGAGCTTGCTCCGGATCAGTTGGATTCGGATTCGCTTCCTGATTATGAGGTGCTTGATGAGATTGTGGAGCGGCACATCGAGGGGCATCAATCGGCATTGCGGATTGTTGAAGAAACCGGGTTTGATGCTGCGGTCGTTAAGCGGATCTGTCGGCTGATCGATATCAACGAGTACAAGCGGCAGCAGATGGCTGTTGGATTGAAGCTGACGACTACTGCGTTTGGGCGGGGTCGTCGGATGCCGATTGCGCAGCGTTGGACTCGGTAGATTCACTCCCCCACTGCTCTGATGTTGGAATGGGTTTACCGCATTCTGGGCAGGATTTTGAGTTGAGTTGATAGAGGAGGTAGCCGCAGGTGCAGCGGGGTTCTTTGACTTCGATGCGGATTTTTAGTTTGCATGATGGGCAGCGGGAGTCTTTGTTGGATTGGGCTTTGAGGCTTGTATTACAGCGCGGGCAGGTGATTTGAACGGGGAGGGATGTGTCGAAGGAGGCTTGTTCATCTTCACCGGGTTTGGGAGCAAAGAATGCGAGGGCGCCCGCGGCAATCGTTGACCCGGCTGTGATGATGGCGCTGACTGCAAGGATTCGGAACATCAGTTCGTCGTACATCCCGAATCCTTCGGTGATGAAAGCGGTGGCAATGAGCGTGCCTGTCAGTGAGCCGGTAAAGAGCGCCGTGAGCTTGTTGATTCTAAATGAAATGAGATTGCATTTGAGCGGCAAGACTACTAGCCGGTGCACGAATGTGATGCCGATGGTGAGGGCAACGGCTCCTGATCTCAGGAAGAAATCGTCCCACCGCCAGCCGACCCAGATCCCGGCGATGAATAATCCCATTGAGGCGAGGAGAGCGGTGGTGCTGATCGCGAGTGTCCAGCGTTGTCTGCGGCCATCGATTCCCTTCATGCCTCCAAGAACCACGACAATGAGTCCGCCGAGTGAATAGCACCCGACAAGGAGGATGGTGACCATGACCTCGTCGTCTACCCAACCACGGGGAAGCACGACCGCGGCGATGCCTGTGAGCACAGCGAGGGCGACACAAAATAGGAAGGAATACAGAACTGCTTTCTTGAGGTTCATGTGTTTGGTTTCACCAATCTCCGGCATAGCGAGTTGTTGAGTTTGGGCCTGCGTCGCGGTTTGCGAGCTGATGGAGGCGTTTGGTGAGCTGGCGGAGATGCAGTGCGTCGTGGGCGCACCATGCGGCGAGGATATCTGATGCGATCATGGGGCCGAACTTTGGATGGCTATGGGATGAGGACCAGTTTGGGTCTATTAAAGTAGTGAGTTTTTCGATGTTATCGTCGCGGAGCTCGACGAAACGGGCGAGTTCGGCCTTGAGGTCTTTGGATTGATAATCACGGGAGATTGCCCAGCCCTCGGGGTCGATCGGCGGCCAGGGTTTGGTTGGATCATCAAGCGTACTCAAGACGCGGACCGGGAAGTCTTCGGTTTCCTCGTCGGCGAGATGGCAGATCACTTCAAGAACAGACCAGGATTTGGTGTCTGGTTTCCAGAGGGTATCGGCGGGAGCGAAGTTCCGGACGATCGCGGGGAGTGTGTGGGCGAACCGCGCGAGGCGGTCTATGAGGGCTTCGGGTTTCAACTGCGGCGGATCGCTTTGCATCTTTAACTTGAGCCGGCGCGCATGCGGTCGAGCCCTGCGGGGAATGGGTAGCTTGGGAAGACGCCGACATCCGGGTGTCCCCACATCTGTGGTGCGGGGTAGACATCGCCTCTGAATCCAGCGGTGTACATTGTTTTGAGTACTGTTTCGAAGCTGGGTTCGGATTGTGAGTCGTTGTCAATTGCGAGGCGGTTTGATTTGGCGCCTAGGAAGGAGACGGAGCAGACCGGTCGGCGGTCGGGGCGGCCTTGGAGCATTTTGCTGACTGTGGAGAAGCCTCTGGCCATGTCGGTGAGTGTGAAGTAGTCTTGGTTTTTTGGGCGGAGCAGCGCGAGGACGAGGACGGAGTCGAGATCATATTTGAGGATGTAGGGTTCGCGGTCGCTGGCGGCATGGATGTTTACGGAATCATGGAACATCTTTGCGTAGCTGGTGACGGAGTTTGAGGACCATTGCGATGCGGTGACAAGTGAGACGAGCTGGGCGATGAGGCCGTGGGCGTTGTCTTCGTCGTTGACACTGCAGACGACGGTTCGGTATCGGCCGTCGAGTACATCGGAGAGGAGATCTTGTCCCCACATGATTCGGACGCGGTCGCCTGGGGTTGGGGAGGTGTCGTCTACGGGGAGGAGGGAGACCCGGTCTGGGTATGAAGATGGCGATAGAAGATCGGCGGCGTGGCCGTCGTAGAGGTCGACTTTTTTGGTGGATGGCATGTTGTTGGCTCCTCTTGGTGTAGATGTATTCTATACGAAGAGGTATCGGCTTTGCTGGGGTTATTCTGAAGTGGGATACTTGAGATCAAACTCGTGTGTTCCGGCGAATATTGGGAGGATTATGGCGTGATGGAGGAGATCGGAGAGGAAGAGCATGAGGCCGATGATAATTAGGATTGAGCTGATGATTGTTTGGGTAGGGAAAATGGGGATTAGTATGAGCATCCCAGCTCCGGGGTAACCGTGATGGATTCGGTAGCTGGCTGTGAACTTTGCGATGGGCCTGGTATGGGTCGGGGAAGTCATTTTGAACCCGAATCGAAGGATAATCGTGAGGAGTTCAAAGATGAGTGCGGCGATGAGGCCTGTGATAATAGGGTGTTCGAGGAACCAGTACATGTAGAAGTATTGGTATATGAGGTGGTAGGGTTGCATCGTGCATGAGAAGAGGAGAGAAAAGAGCGTGTAAAAATGAACAGCCCTCCGAAGCTTTAGGCTTGGAGGGCTGTAAAGTCGGCGATAACCTACTTTCCCGCTGAACAGTATCATCGGCGAGTTGGGCTTAACTACTGTGTTCGGGATGGGAACAGGTGTGACACCAACTCTATGGTCACCGACAAACATCTTTGAACTGGTTTCCCGGTTCAGGATGTTGACGTATAAACGACAACGAGCAGAGACACGACTTGTGAGGGTCGTGCCTGAGAATATTTCTTTCGAATGAGAATATATCTGATTCTAAACTTACTAGTAACTGATTTCATAAATGCGTTTGAACGGTAGACAAATCGTGATGGTTATTAAACCATCGGCGATTGGTCGGGAGATCAAACCTTCGACCGTTAGTACCGCTCAGCTGAGGACATCTCAATCCTTACACTTGCGGCCTATCAACCAGGTAGTCTTCCTGGGGTCTCTCGTCAAAGACTAGCAAACCTGATCTCGAGGGGGGCTTCCTGCTTAGATGCTTTCAGCTGTTATCCCTGCCCGACGTAGCTACTCTGCGGTGCTCCTAGCGGAACAACAGAATCACCAGGGGTCAGTCCAATCCAATCCTCTCGTACTAAGATTGACTCCTCTCAAGTTTGCAACGCCCACAGCAGATAGGGACCGACCTGGCTCACGCCGGTCTGAACCCAGCTCGCGTACCACTTTAATAGGCGAACAGCCTAACCCTTGGGACCGCCTTCAGCCCCAGGATGTGATGAGCCGACATCGAGGTGCCAAACCGCTCCGCCGCTATGGACGCTCGGGAGCGATAAGCCTGTTATCCCCGGAGTACCTTTTATCCGATGAGCTACGACGCTTCCACACGCGATCGCAGGATCACTAGAGCCCTCTTTCGAGACTGCTCGTCCTGTCGGACTCGCAGTAAATCTGGCTTATGCTCTTACACTCTAACACACGGTTTCCATCCGTGCTGAGCCAAACTTTGCGCTCCTCCGTTACTCTTTAGGAGGAGACCGCCCCAGTCAAACTACCCAGCACACACTGTCCTTCGCCCGGATTCACGGGAATCGAAGTTAGGCCACACACTCACGAAGGGTGGTATCTCACCAACGGCTCCACCAATGCCTAAGCACCGGCTTCAAAGCCTCCCACCTATCCTGCGCATCATGTGCACATGACCAATATAAGCCTGCAGTAAAGGTTCACGGGGTCTTTCCGTCTTGCTGCGGGTAGGCGGCATCTTCACCGCCACTACTATTTCACCGAGTTGGTCGTGGAGACAGTGCCCCAGTCATTACG
>Ga0209344_10001719_pt1 | contig 27301 bp, 28 predicted proteins | sample Cruoilmetagenom6_FD_187293 | JGI IMG/M metagenome (GOLD analysis project Ga0209344, IMG submission 187293) | Oil polluted marine microbial communities from Coal Oil Point, Santa Barbara, California, USA - Santa Barbara Oil Seep Sample 6 (SPAdes)... | ecosystem: Environmental > Aquatic > Marine... | reverse complement strand
TGGATAATCGCTCACAGTGGCGACCCTTTGTATCGTTTTGGACATCAACAAGTAGGTGACATCGTAGACCCAAGTTCGCAGACAGAAGATTTAGGTGACGACGCTATAAAAGCTAGTAAGTATGGTATTGCCAATTTAAAGAGAATTGTCCCTGAATTAATTGAATGGACAGCAGAAGACGGTAAGAACTACGATGATCTAGATAAGCTATACGGTCAAGTATTTTCTCAATTTAATAGATACATGGGTCATGTTTCCAATAACATTGGTGGCGTATATGAGACCCATAAAACATATGATCAAGAAGGTGCGGTGTATACTGTAGTACCAAAAAAGCATCAGCAAAAGGCAATGGCATTTCTTCACGAACAGTTATTTGAAACCCCAATGTGGATGTTAGACCAAAATATTTTGAAACGCACCGAGTACTCAGGTTTTTTAGAGCAAATGCGTTCTATGCAAGTACGAACTCTGAACAACGTATTAAGCTTAGGGAAAATGGCAAGATTGATCGAAAACGAGGCCATTAATAAGACAGAAGCATATGCTCTTGCCGAAATGATGAGCGAGTTAAGAAAAGGTATTTGGTCTGAATTAAAGAACGGCAAAGCAGTAGACACCTATCGAAGAAACTTACAAAAAGCCCATATTGATCGTATAGAATACTTATTGACGGCCGAAAATCAAGCTAAAGCATCTAATTTTGGTGGCTACAGAAAATCAACAGTTGTCAACACAAGCCAATCTGATATTCGAACGATAGCCAGAGCAGAATTGAACATTTTATTGAGAGATATTCGACATGCACGTAACAGAACCTCTGATATGATGTCAAAATATCATTACGATGATGTTTCTAAGCGAATTAACGACATTTTAGACCCACAATAACAACATGCGGTAATAGCCATTTTTCTTCAAAATCGATTAAAAACCAATATCATCGATGAATGAAATGTATATACCACATTTTGAATAATGTAGACATCAAAAAAAGCCAATTACACAACAATGGACTTTTTCATGCGTTATTGTTTTTTAGATTAGCAATGAATTTAAAACCCCCAAATCATGATCAATAAATTAAAAAGTCTTATTTACTTAGCTTGTTTCATCTGTGCTTCTATTCTATATCACCAAGGTACAAATGAAAAAGTTCAAGAAGATATCGTAACAAACACTTATCATCAAGAAGCCGATATAATTATCAACCCTTACAAAGCAACGGAGGGTAGAGCTCAAACAAATTAAAATATTTAAAATATTTATCTACTTAAAAGCGCGGCTCAACAGCTGCGCTTTTTATTTTACACCTTTAACAATTCAGTTAAAATGCTATTAAAAATACATTTTTGTTTAAACCAAACTGAAATATTCATGTCAAAGTAACAAACACATAAAAAATAAACATGAAAAAATTAGTAATGACCATTATTATAATGGTAGGCATAACAGCAACGGCACAAAATCACAACACGAAAGGAAAGATAGGTGATATAAAGGATTTAACTGCCGAACAGGTAGCCACGATCCAAACTAAAAAAATGACCTTGGCATTAGACTTAAACGAATCTCAACAGGAAAAAATCAAAACAATCCTTACCCAAGATGCTACAGCTCGTAAGGCAAAAATGGAAGAGAGAAAAGCAAATAAAGAGGTGGGAAAAAAAGTTTTAACAACAGATGAAAAGTACGCCATGGAAATTACGCGTTTAGACCGTCAAATTGCACGTAAAGAACAAATGAAATCTATTCTTAATGATGAGCAATTTATAAAATGGGAAAAAATGGACCATAGAAGAAAAATGCGTGGCAAGGGTAAAGATAAAAGAGATAATAAAGGAAAACGTTCAGAGAGAGAATAGTATAATTTAATAAAAGAGACCTCAATTGGGTCTCTTTTATTTTTAACCAAAATTATTATACTAAAAATCTATTGCCTTCAATGCACTAACAGTGGTATCTATATCTTCATAGCTTAAAGCATCGTTTAAAAAGTAACTTTCAAAAGCACTTGGGGGCAAATAAACTCCATTCTCTAACATGCCATGAAAATACTTCTTGAAAGTATCATTGTTCCCTTTAGCCGAAGAAGCAAAATCAATGACAGGTTCATCTGTAAAATGAACAGAAATCATACTGCAGTAGCGATTGATCTGATGTGCTACTTTTTTCTCTGTCAACACCTCTGCTATACCTTTATGCAGATATTCTGTTTTATCGGCAAGGCTTTTAAACACTTCGGGGTTGTTGTTCAATTCGGTCAACATGGCTAAGCCAGCGCTCATTGCAAGCGGATTACCACTTAATGTACCCGCTTGATAAACAGGTCCATCAGGTGCTAGATAATCCATGATTTCCGTTCTGGCAGCAAAAGCACCAACTGGCAATCCACCACCGATTACTTTTCCGTAGGTCGCAATGTCCGCTTTTATATTCAGCACTTCTTGTGCTCCGCCTTTTGCCAGACGAAAGCCCGTCATTACTTCATCAAAAATCAATAGAATTTTTTCCTGTGTACAAACTTCCCGAAGACCTATTATAAATTCTTCCGTAGGAACAATGCAACCCATATTACCCGCTATAGGTTCAATAATGATCGCTGCTAATTCCCCTTTATTAGCCGTCACCAATTCTTTAACTCCTGCCAAATCATTGTATGACGCTAATAACGTATCTTTTGCGGTCCCCTGGGTTACCCCAGGACTATTTGGACTACCAAATGTTACCGCACCACTACCCGCTTGGATCAAAAACGAGTCTGAATGACCATGATAGCATCCTGCAAATTTTATAATCTTATCCTTACCGGTAAAACCTCTTGCCAAACGTACGGCACTCATACAAGCTTCTGTTCCACTGTTTACAAATCTTATCTTATCCATGTTCGGCACCATAGAAATCGCCAATTTAGCAAGCTCGGTCTCAATTTCTGTAGGCATACCGAACGATGTACCGTTCTTTGCTTTTTCTACCACAGCATTAATTACAGACTCATGGGCATGACCCAAAATTAACGGCCCCCAAGATGCTATATAATCAATTAGCTTATTACCATCTTCATCATACAAATAAGCTCCTTTTGCCTTTTTTACGAATATAGGGTCTCCACCAACAGCTTTAAATGCGCGTACTGGAGAATTTACGCCTCCGGGTATATATTTTTTGGCCTCTGCAAACAGGGTACTACTTCTTTGATAAATCATTCTCTCAATTGAATTTTTCTATTTTTTAATTTTAAGCGGTTGCCCTATCGATAGATCTGAACTACGCAAATTATTTAATTGCATAAGCTCATCTACACTTAAATAATACTTTCTTGATAAGGAATATAGTGTATCTCCCTTTTGTACCGTATGTATATTATCTGAACCTGTTACTACAACTGTAGTGTCATCATAACCAGCTTTTCTAATTTGCCTATCATACTTATGTAAATCGTACTTTTCTATCAAGTAAATAAGCTTTTGAGGGTATCTTAAATCTGTAGCATAACCAGCCTTTTTTAAGCCTCTTGCCCAACCTTTATAATCTGTATGCTTTAAATTAAACAGAAAAGCATATCTTGATCTAGTGGTCAAAAATATGCTATGATCTCTAAAGGAATACATAGGGTGATTGTATTTTCTAAAACACTCTCCCTTTTCATCGTCATCATGATAATCGTAATCCCCATCCCAACCTTTATGACATTTTATACCAAAGTGATTATTGGTTTTCATAGCCAATTCTCCCTTTCCATATCCGCTCTCCAAAAGTCCTTGAGCCAAGGTAATACTTGCCGGAATGCCATAACCCATCATTTCTAGCTGAGCGGTTTCGGCAAATGTGTCTATATATTCTAAAGGAGAACCTATACTAAAGCGAATAAATTCAGATGGCTCTGCAGGTAAGTCAACATTACCTTCTTTTTTAGAAACATCCCGATTAGAATTTCTTCGCTCATGCTGTACGTTTTTAGTACGTAATCGGTCTGAATATTTTTTTTTCGATTTACAAGATGCCAATCCTATCCCGATCAATAAAACCAATAAAATTATCTTTTTCATATATCCAACAAAGGTAAATTTTTCTTTTTCAGTACACCATTCATACCTGCAATACCTTGCAAACCTCCAGTATGTATTGCTAAAATTTTGGTTTTGGGCTCAAAAATATCATGCTTAGCCATATGAAACAACCCAAACATCATTTTCCCCGTATAAATAGGATCCAGAGGTATAGCTGTTTTTTCTTTGAACTCATTTATAAAGCACACAAGTTCTTCGGATATTTTGGCATAGCCTCCAAAATGAAATTCGGTATTCAATTGCCAACGCTCATTATTTACTGATTTTTCAATATCCGCTTTTAAAAAATCCTCTTTTAATGCTGAAAAACCTATGACGTGTTGATGCAGAAAGGAAGCATTTATCAATCCGGATACCGTACCACCGGTTCCTACACTTGAGCATATAAAATCAAAATCTTCATCTTTTTCGGTTAAAATTTCTTCACAACCTTTTATAGCTAAACTATTTGTCCCCCCTTCCGGAACCATATAGAATTCCCCAAATTCGTTTCTTAGTTGCTCAATAAATTTTAAATTCCCTTTTTGGCGGTAATCTCCTCGATTAATAAATTTAAAACGCATACCATCATCATGGGCTTTTTGTAGCGTAGCATTTTTATGCCATGAATTTTCAAGTTCTTCTCCACGTATAATCCCAATCGACTTTAACCCTCTTTGATTTGCAGCATAAGCCATTGCCGCAATATGATTGGAGTATGCCCCGCCAAACGTCAATAACGTATGATTCCTTTCTTTTTGGGCTTCGAGTATGTTGTACTTAAGCTTTCTAAATTTATTGCCCGAAATAAAAGGGTGCAGCAAATCTTCGCGTTTTATTACTAGGGTAATTTGCTTTTCTTTAAATAAAGGAAGTTCAACAAGTTGATTGATGCTTTGCAAGTAGAACGAATTTTAGCGCCAAAGATATTTAATAAAGCTAAAAGTTTTGCGCTTAGATAAATAATCCAAATCATTTTCATGCATATAAGCTTCTCTCTCAAAACTTAAATTTTGATATGCCTTGTAGGTGTCCAAATAACAAATTGTCCTAATTATCCATTCACTTAAGTAGAGTATATAAAATGGAAGAATTAATAATTCTTGCTGTTGACGTAGATGAATTTTTTCATGATTTATAAGTACATTGTCATTTCTTAGGCTTCCATTTTTTAAAAAAATAAATGGCCATAGTGAGAGCCCTACGTAATTTTTATAGAAGAAATGTCTAAATACCAATATCATAGAATTATTTTGGTAATGATAGAACAAAGATAAAGCCAAAATTACTTGAATTGAAACTTAACGGTTTTTGTTGCCAACAAAACCGATCAAAGGTGAAAAATGGGTCTAAGCACCTTGACAGCTAAACTCAAGGCAATGCGCAACTACTTTATTAACAGAAAGAAGTAACTTTATATCATTAAACGTCAATTATTTATGAAAGAAATAATTCCGATCAAGGAAGGTGATTTTTACTGGTCTGAAAACGGATTCAGAGTATTTACAAAACAATATCACCTTAAACGAGGCTACTGTTGTGAAAGTGGTTGTAGACATTGTCCATATGGATATGACCCAAAAACAAACATGCAATGAACTTTAACTTAGCTCGGCATGATATTTGTGAATATTTGAATAGAAAAAAATAAGTGCTTAAAAAATATAACGTTATGAAAAACATCGAATTACTTGGTTTATCACTGCTTTTTTTAGTCTTTATTACCTCTTGTTCATCGGTTAGCGTGCTTTCTGATTATGACCAAAAAGTAGATTTTAATGGATATAAATCTTATGCCTTTTATAAAACCGGCATCGACAAAGCACAGATCTCAGATTTGGACAAAAAACGTATTCTACGTGCCATTGAAACCGAAATGAGCTCTAGAGGTTTTATCAAATCTGAAAACCCAGATTTATTAGTGAGTATTTTTACCAAAGAACAAGAAAGAGTGGATGTCTATAATAATAACTACGGTTGGGGCAGTGCCTGGGGCTGGGGTTATAACCCATGGGCTTGGGGACCTGGCTACGGTTGGGGGGGTGGCACAAGTGTAAGTGCTAGCACACAAGGATCTCTATATATCGACTTAATTGACAACAACTCTAATGAATTGGTTTGGCAAGGTAAAGGTGTTGGTACATTATCCAACACAAAAAATATTGCGAAGAAAGAGGAACGAATTAGAGAGTTTGTTTCTCAAATATTAGAGCAATACCCGCCGAATTCCGTTGCAATGAAATAACAAAATCTAGCTTTTAAAAATGGCTTGTATATACATTTATCTACAAGTCATTTTTATTCACGATACTATAACAACGGAAAGTCTGTATTGTTTTCACTTCATTAAGTACAAAAGCACTTTTAACACCGACAATGCTAGGTAACGACGCTATCTTGAATTTAGCGAAATCGTAATAGGCCTCTAAATTTTTAACGACTACTTTCAGAAGAAAATCGAACTCCCCACCAACCACAAAACACTCTACCACTTCTGGATACTTCTTTACCTGTTTAAAAAAATCATCCATCATAGCTCCTTTTTGAGTTTCTAAAGAAACAAAACTGAAAACGGTGATGCTCTCTTCTATTTTATCCTTATTTATAATAGCTACATAATTCTTTATATAACCTTCTTGTTCCAACCGTTTTATGCGCTCATAAACCGGGGTCTTTGTCATCCTAATTGTTCAGCTATTGATTTAGTACCTGTCTTGGCATCTTTTTGTAACAACTTTAAAATCTCCCTATCAACGTAATCTAACTTTTCTGCCATATTTTTTCCTGATTTAAGCACCTAAAAAAACTTTAAAAAGTATTTTTTCCTTTAAAAATGAATTAATAACGACTTAATTCCTAATTAAAACAATATTAACAATTAATTAATTCTATAAATGATATATTTAATAGAAACCTCACATTAAAACGGTTAAAGATATGAACACTGCTGAATATGAAAATAACCCTATTTTAGATAAGCTTCCAAAACACCTAAGGCAATACATAAAACCTCAAAATTATGAGGATTATACGCCTATTAACCAAGCAGTTTGGCGCTACGTAATGCGTAAAAATGTAGATTACCTTAGTAAGGTTGCCCACGAATCATATACAGAAGGATTGAGCAAAACAGGTATTTCTATTGATAACATCCCTAATATGTACGGTATAAACCGTATTCTTAAAGACTTAGGTTGGGCTGCAGTTGCTGTAGACGGATTTATTCCCCCTGCCGCGTTCATGGAGTTCCAGGCATATAATGTGCTTGTAATTGCTTCAGACATTCGCCAAATAGAGAATATTGCCTATACGCCTGCGCCGGATATTATTCATGAGGGTGCCGGTCATGCCCCTATTATTGCTAATCCGGAATATGCAGCATACCTAAGACGTTTTGGAGAAATCGGTTGCAAAGCCATTTCAAGTTCAAAAGATCTTGAACTTTATGAAGCGGTACGCCACCTTTCTATTATAAAAGAAGCTAAGGCTACGGCTTTGGAAGAAATTGAGAGAGCGGAGAAAAACATTGAATTTCTTCAGAAAAATATGGGTGAACCTAGTGAAATAGCACTTATAAGAAATTTACATTGGTGGACGGTTGAATACGGTCTCATAGGTAGCCTAGAATGCCCAAAAATTTATGGTGCAGGACTTCTATCTTCTATAGGCGAAAGCCAATGGTGTATGACCGATAACGTTAAAAAAATACCGTATTCCATTGAAGCGGCAAGAACATCTTTTGATATCACCAAACCTCAACCTCAGCTCTTCGTTACTCCTGATTTTGCTTTTTTAAATCAGGTCTTAGAAGATTTTGCCAATACTATGGCATTACGAACAGGCGGACTCTCAGGATTACAAAAACTAATCGACTCCAAAGAACTGGGCACTATTGAACTCAGTACCGGCTTACAAATTTCCGGTAATTTTGAATCGCTTATTTCACATAACGGAAAACCTATATATTTTCAGACCAAAGGAAAATCGGCCTTGGCTTTCCGTGAAAAAGAATTGGTCGGGCAAGACATTAACCAGCATGAAACGGGTTTTGGTTCTCCTATCGGTAGGCTAAAAGGTATCAATATCCCCATTGAAGATATGAGCCCCCGTGATCTTAAAGCATATAAAATTTATGAAGGTGAAATAGTTTCGCTTGATTTTACCGGTGGTATTAATGTTACAGGTAAAATAGTAACAGGCACACGAAACCTTAAGGGCCGCATTATTCTAATCACTTTTGAGAATTGTAAAGTGACGCACAAAGGAAATACACTTTTTGAATCTAATGACGAGCTTTACAACATGGCTATTGGCGAAGAAATTGTTTCTGCCTACCATGGTCCTGCAGATTTAAAAAGTTTTGATCTATTGGATCATTCGTTGAGTACAGGAAGCCAAAACAAGCATGACAGTTCATATTCAGAATTAGAATCATATTACAAGCTTATTAGAGATTTTAGAGAAGGCAATAACACCATTATCTCTAGAACAAAGGTTTTTGAAACCATACAAGAAAAATACCCAAAAGACTGGTTATTGCCTATTGAAATATATGAACTGGCCATTCTAAGTAATGAAAAAATATTAGCGGAGAATATTAAAATACATCTTGAAAACATTAAGCTAGACCAACCTAAATTAGGACAATTAATTGATGACGGACTAGAATTAGCTACGGTAAAATCGCTGGCTTGATAGCTTGCAACCCTTCTAAAGATTCTATGGTTTGCTCTTTATATGTTAATCGCCATCCCATAGAATTGGTTAGAATATAAAATTTTTGCAATTCGCTAATAAGTCTGTTTTCCGAATTGGTACGTAAAGCTGAAGCTTCTACCTTTTTCATTAAAGAAGCTTTTACCGTTTTTTTGATTTTATTATAATCGGTAGCATCAAATTGGTTTAAATAATCTGCGCTGACGTCGTAGTATTCAAAATCTGGATTTAGATTAATTTCTGCTTCTGGTATGCTATTGATTTTTACCGTTTTGGTTGCTTCATCAACCTCAAAATCAATTTTACTTAAATCATAAGCAACGGTAACATCTGCATTTACAACAACCAAAGCCTTCTTTTCTGCACGCAATAACGGACCAAAAAGCTCCTTCGAATCTTTGTAATTATACACCTCAGAAAAATGACCCTCTGTTACTACTAACTTAGAAACATTGGTAATTTTTTGCTGTATGAGCATAGAATTCTCTTCTAGAATAGATTTATCTTCTTTACCCTCATTACAAGAACGAACAATGAAAACAATTGCCAAAGTGATTAAAACGCCAGCTACAAATTTCTTCATGTATTTACAGTATTAAAATCCATAAACGGATAGTCTTGCTTTATATACGCAATTTTATGTGCCAGCGATGTTAAAAATTTTTGATGCGCTTCTCCTTCAGGATTGAAAGCCTTATGCCGCAAACCTCTCTGTACCTCACTAACCTTTTTCATAGTTACAGAAATGGCTTCATCAATCCACACCTCAACAAACTTCTCCCAGATATAATCAATTGCCATTTCATTTGGGTGAATCATATCTTTAGCATAAAAGCGATAATCTCGTAGCTCATCCATCATTAGTTCATAACTTGGAAAATATGAGATTTTACGCTCATCCAATACATTATGAATCGCAGTAATCAAATGGGCTTTACTTCTTTGATTCTCTACAAAACCGTCTTTTAAATGCCTTACAGGTGATACCGTGAATATAAATTGTACAGAAGTATTTACAGATTGCAACAAAGCGATAACTCTTTTTAAACTTTCTGTAACTTCTTCAACGCTTAATAACTCTTTGGTAAAATTAGATTGTGGTATTTTATGGCAATTTGCCACTACTTCATTATTAGAAGTCTTGCGATACACCCATGCAGTACCCAAAGTAACAATAATATGACTAGCCGTTTTTAATTGCGCCGAAGTTTTGCCTATCGCATCATTTAAACATTTAATTATTTGTTCTTTGGATGGATTACTTAAACTAGAATGCGCATCGAAAGTATGCCATTGCTCATTAGCGTTAAAAACATCTTCTTCAGTAAATAAATCTTGATTCACAGACTTTTGAATCAGCTTTTCAATTGCCAAAGGATGAAATAATATACCAAGTGGATTTTGTAATGATTGAAATTTATAATATGCCAATTTTGCCCCTATATTCTCGGAAAAGCAAGAGCCTAAAAGCAACAACTGACTTGAATAATCAATTGTGTTTTCAGCTTTCGATAAAGGTATTTGAGTTAATAGATTCATTGTGGTCGTTCACTCGCATTTAACTTGTGAAACAATTGATAAGGATAAATCTCATAAATAACATTATCTTCATTTATAGTATTATCTCCATTTTCAAATGCTTTTTTCTCCCATTCAGCACCTTTATCATTACCTAATTTGGTCATGCTTCTACCTCTAAAGTAAAGAGCATCCGCAAAATTCTCATAGACTTTTAAAGACATATCAAAAGAAGTAATCGCCTCTTCATAATTACCCAATTCAAAATCTGCAATGCCCAAATAATACCAATCTAAATAATGACAGGCTTCTTGCGGAGGATCATTAGGAAAATCTTTAAACTGTTGTTCTTTACTTAACAGCAAAAACTCTTTAGCTTTAGAGAATTTGTTCAATTGAAGATAATCTAGACCAATGTAAAAGTTATAGGTATGATCCATAACATAACCATCACCAAACTCTTTTTTGGCTCTCATAAATTCAGATATGGATTTTATGTAATCTTTTGAGAAAATACATCTCATAAATCCGCTATAATCCAAATACTTTTCTGGCGCGTACTCAACAGCCTTATCTAAAAATGGTTTGCCTAACTGGTATTTTCTAGCTTTATATAGCGGCATTGCTTTTTGCTGCCAAAGCCAAGCGCTCTCCGGTACAATCGTGAGTGCTGAATCTAAATACTGCTGATGCTCTAACGAATGCATAGGATTCTGAAAAGATTTTTCCACATACTCTCTAATATGCATAGAATCTATACCTGACAAGACTTTTTTCTCTACGTCCTTATCACCCTTAACAACATCTTCCTTTTTACTTGAAAAATTACAAGACGAAATAATAAATAATAAAACGATATATCTTTTCATAAAACTATTATTTCAAATAAAACCTTCAGTTCAATAGAATTGAAGTAGAGTTATCAACCTTTTAAGCCGGTCTTATCCTATCCTAAATAACTTTCAGCCTTTGCCAATGCCTCATCAATACCGCCAGGATTTTTACCCCCAGCTGTTGCAAAGAAAGGTTGACCACCGCCACCACCTTGAATAAATTTACCCAGTTCTCGAACAATGGTACCTGCATTTAATCCTTTAGAGGCTACCACTTCTTTAGATATATAACACGATAATAAAGCTTTTCCATTTTGCTCTGTACCGAACAACAAAAACAAATCTTTTTTATTACTGCCCATTTCAAAGCATAAGTCTTTAATTACGTCAGCATCTAAATCTACTTCTTTCGCTAAAAATTGAACTCCATTAACCTCTTTAAGTTCTGATAACAAATCTCCTTTTAAATTCTTTGCTTTGTCTTTTAACAAATCGACTACCTGCTTCTTAAGGTTACTGTTCTCTTCCTGTAAATTGGAAACTGACTTCAAAGGGTCTTGAGTGTTGCCCAAAATTAATTTTATCTCTGACAACAACTTATCGTTATCTACATGAAAATCTTTTACAGCATCGCCTGTAATCGCTTCAATTCTTCTAATACCTGCGGCTACTGCACCTTCCGACTTAATTTTAAATTGCCAAATATCGCCTGTATTTTTTACATGGGTTCCACCGCATAACTCAATAGACTGCCCAAAGCGAACTGTTCTTACCACATCGCCATATTTCTCACCGAACAATGCCATCGCACCATTTTCAATAGCCGTTTTCATAGGTACGTTTCTTTCTTCTTGAAGTAGCAAATGACCATCTATACGCGCATTTACAAAATTTTCAACCTCCTTCAATTGTTCTAATGTCAATTTAGAAAAATGGGAGAAATCAAATCTAAGATATTTAGAATGCACAGCAGATCCTTTTTGCTCTACATGGGTTCCTAAAATTTCTCTTAACGCCTGATGTAGCAAGTGTGTTGCCGTATGGTTCGCCTCTGTTCTATTACGCTGCTTTTTATCAACTACTGCTTTAAAATTCTCCCCTAAATGCTTAGGTATGTTTTTCGTAAAATGGATAATTTCATTATTCTCTTTCTTGGTGTCGGTAATATAAATTACATCACCATGACTATCTTCTAAATATCCTTTATCACCAACTTGACCACCACCTTCTGCGTAAAACGGAGTCAAATTAAATACCAACTGATATTGGGCCCCCTCTTTTTTAGAAACAATCTTACGATATTTGGTAATCTTTACATCAATATCAAGCATATCGTAGCCAACAAACTCTTGTTCGTTATCATCCTGTATAACTTCCCAATCTTGTTTTGAAACTACAGATGCAGATTTTGATCTCTTTTTTTGCTGTTGCATTGCCCTGTCAAAACCAGCTTCATCTAACTGATATCCTTTTTCACTAAGAATCAAGGCTGTTAAATCAATAGGAAATCCGAATGTATCATAAAGCTCAAAAGCTTTTCCGCCATCAACGGTTTTTCCATCTGTATTTTTAATTATCGTATCTAAAAGTAATAACCCCTGATCTAAAGTTTTTAAGAAAGAATACTCCTCTTCCTTAATCACATTCTCAATTAATTGTTTTTGTTCTTTCAATTCTGGGTAGGCAGTGCCTAACGAATCCGTCAACACGTTCACCAAACGGAACATGAAAGGTTCTTTAGTATTCAAAAATGTGAACCCATAACGTATCGCTCTTCTTAAAATTCTTCTGATCACATAACCTGCACCTGTATTACTTGGCAATTGACCGTCTGCAATAGAAAATGCTACGGCACGTATATGGTCACTGATAACGCGTATTGCTATATCAATTTCTTCATTTTTACCATAATCAGAATCTGTAATAGTTTCTATTTCACGAATTAATGGTTTAAAAATATCTGTATCATAATTCGACTGAACGCCTTGCAATACCATACAAAGTCGTTCAAAGCCCATACCTGTATCTACATGCTTAGCCGGTAAATTTTCTAAAGAACCATCTGCTTTACGGTTATATTGCATAAATACAAGATTCCATATTTCCACTACCTGCGGATGGTCTTGATTTACCAAACTTGCACCGGAAACTTTTGCTTTTTCTTCTTTTGAACGAATATCAACATGTATCTCTGAACATGGGCCACACGGACCTTGATTACCCATTTCCCAAAAATTATCTTTCTTGTTCCCCATGATAATTCTATCTTGAGGAACAATATTTTTCCATAGGTCAAAAGCTTCTTTATCCAATTCCAATTTATCCGCATCAGTACTTCCTTCAAATACCGACACATATAAACTGTCTTTATCTATCTTGAATATTTCCGTCAACAACTCCCATGCCCATGTAATGGCTTCTTCTTTAAAATAATCGCCAAAGCTCCAATTACCCAACATTTCGAACATAGTATGGTGGTAAGTATCTTTACCTACTTCTTCCAAATCATTATGCTTACCGCTTACACGTAAACATTTTTGAGTATCAACTATCCTAGGTCTTTTAGGTTGGCTTATACCTAAAAAGTATTCTTTAAACTGGTTCATACCCGCATTTGTAAAAAGCAGGGTCGGATCATTTTTAATGACCATTGGTGCAGAAGGCACTATTTTATGTTCTTTACCTTTGAAAAAATTCAAAAATTGAGTTCTTGTATCCTTGGAATTCATCTAAAATGCTAAGCTTTTACAAATTTTAACGGTTTATATAAAACTATTTTTATATTTGTTTGTTCCCTAATAATTAAAAAACAAAAATAGGATAAATAACATACATGTCTAAGGTAAAATACTATTACGACCCTGACACGCTGTCGTACCGTAAAATAGAACCCGAAAAATCAAAACGTTATAGAAATATAACATTCTTTATTTTGGGCTCATGCCTCTTTGGACTTTTAGCCTTAATTCTTCTTCTGAACACCAATCTTGTCAATACCCCAAGGGAACTTTCTTTATCTCGTGAAGTAAAAAACTATGAACTTCAATATGAGTTACTGAACAAAAAAATGGAACAGATAGAAGAGGTTCTAGGCAACATCGAAGAACGTGACAACAATATTTATAGATTATATTTTGAAGCCAATCCTATACCAGACGAACAGCGCAAAGCTGGTTTTGGTGGTATTAACCGATATAAATCTTTAGAAGGTTTCAATAATTCTGAAATGATAATATCTACCACCAAAAGGTTAGATATTATTAAAAAGCAAATGATCATACAATCGAAATCTTTGGACGAGATAACAAAACTGGCAGAAGAAAAAGAAAAATTATTAATGTCGATACCCGCAATCCAACCCATTAATAATGAAGACCTTACCCGTATGGCATCTGGTTACGGTTGGCGTTCAGACCCTTTTACCAAGGCTAGAAAAATGCATTACGGCATGGATTTTACAGCACCTAAAGGAACACCCGTATATGCGGCAGGTGATGGTAAAGTAATACGTGCGGATAATAACTCATCTGGTTACGGTAAACACATTCGTGTTGAACACGGTTATGGCTATCTGAGTCTTTATGCCCACTTAAGCCAGTACAATGTAAAAAGAGGACAAAAAGTAAAACGCGGTGATTTAATCGGTTTCGTAGGAAGTACGGGGAGATCAGAAGCCCCTCACCTACACTATGAAGTCTGGAAAGACAAAGACCGTATCAACCCTATCAATTTCTATTATGGTAGTTTATCTCCAGAAGAATTTGAAAATATGTTGAAATTCGCGAATCAAGAAAACCAATCTTTGGATTAATGCAGATAGAACTCCCAGAAAAAAGATATTACGGTATAGGTGAAGTAGCCCGTGCCTTTGGAGTAAATGCCTCATTAATTCGTTTTTGGGAGAAGGAGTTCGACGTGCTTCAACCGAAGAAAAATGCGAAAGGCAATCGAAAATTTACGCCTCAAGACATTAAAAATCTTCAGTTAATATATCATTTGGTAAAAGAAAGAGGGTTTACACTAGATGGTGCCAAAACACACTTAAAAGAAGAAAAACAAAAAACACTTTCCAATTTTGACATCATTCAAAAACTAGAACGTGTCAAAGCGGAATTGAACAAAATAAAAGACCAATTATAATACGTAACCATTATGAAAAAAGGAATTATTGCATTAATTGTCATTATAGTCATCGCATTTGGTCTGTACCAATGGAGCGTAGGTTTCAATAACACAGCCATTGCCTTAAAAGAAACATCTACCAAAACATGGGCAAATGTTGAAAGTGCATATCAACGTAGAAATGACTTAATAGGTAACCTGGTAAAAACAGTACAGGGTGCTGCAGATTTTGAAAGAGGTACTTTAACCGATGTTATTGAAGCTAGAGCCAAGGCTACTTCTGTGAGCATAGACCCAAGTAATATTACACCAGAACAACTTTCTCAATTTAACCAAGCGCAAAGTGGGCTAAGTAATGCTTTGAGTAAACTATTGGTTACTGTTGAACGCTACCCTGATTTGAAAGCAAATCAAAATTTTTTGGAACTTCAGTCACAATTAGAAGGCACAGAGAATAGAATTAATGTAGCTAGAGACAGATTCAACGCAACGGTTGAACCATACAACCTACATATTAAAAAGTTCCCAAATTCTTTATTGGCAGGTATTTTTGATTTTGAAGAATTGGCATACTACAAAGCAGATGCCGGTTCTGAAAATGCACCAGATGTAAATTTTGATTTTGACTAATTTTATGTCTAAAGTTGAAGATTTTTTAACGGCATCAGAAGAACAAGAAGTAGTAAAAGCTATTCTTGAAGCAGAGAAAAATACTTCTGGAGAGATTAGAGTGCATATAGAAGCTCATACTCATAAAGAACATTATGAGCGTGCCAAAGAGGTGTTTCATCTATTAAAAATGGACAACACCAAACAAGAGAATGGTGTATTGATTTATGTAGCCGTAAACGACAAGAAATTTGTTATATGTGGCGATAAAGGCATTGACAATGCAGTACCTAAAGACTTTTGGCAGACTACTAAAAACAACATTCAAACTCATTTTGAAAACGGGAAATTTAAAGAAGGACTAGTAGCAGGCGTATTAAAAGCTGGCGAGGAACTAAGCAGCCATTTTCCTTGGCAATCAGATGACACCAACGAATTAAGCAATGAGATATCTAAAGGCTAGCCTTCTAATTCTTTTTCTATGGTGTACACCATTATGGAGTCAGTTTGAAATTCCTGAAAAACCAGCATTACAAACTAGTGTTTACGATTATACTAACCTGCTTAGCGATCAGCAAAAAGTTGCGTTAAGTCAAAAATTGGTACGTTATTCAGATAGTACATCTACACAAATTGTCATTACCATTATTGCAAGTACTAACGGTGAAAACATAAATTACCTTGGAGCTAACTGGGGGCAGAAATGGGGTATTGGGCAAGAAGAAAAAGACAATGGTATTCTTATTATACTTGCAGAGAATGACCGAAAAGTAGCTATTAGTACCGGTTACGGTGTAGAAGGTTTATTGACCGATGCCCTTTCTAAACGCATTATTGAAAATATAATTCTGCCAGAATTTAGAGCCGGAGATTATTATGGCGGATTAAATAAAGGTTCAGATACTATATTCCAAGTATTAAATGGCGAATTTCAAGAAGATAGAACTTTCAGTAATGAAGGCTTCCCATTTTCCTCATTTCTACCATTTATAATATTCTTGGTTATACTCTTTATTCTTTGGAGTCGAAAGAACAACGACAACGATGGAAACGGCGGAAGAAGACGAAGAGGTCTTAGTCCATGGGATATGATCATTCTCAGCAACATGGGTCGCTCAAGCAATTCTAGTGGCGGATTCAGCAGCGGCGGTGGCGGATTCGGTGGCGGATTCGGTGGCGGATTCGGTGGCGGTGGCTTCGGCGGTGGCGGTGCTTCTGGTGGGTGGTAGTTATTTGTTGACTGAATTAACAAACAAGCCCCTATCATATACTAATTTTCAAATCAATACCTTTTTTATAGAAATAAGAGCACTATATATGTTAGTATCTTCAACAAAAACTTTTACACCTTTTAGATTTTTTGAAGGTACTTTTATTGCGGCAGACTCTTTTCAATAAAGTGATTTAATCTTTTTTTAGATTGAAAGCAAGGGTTGCTGATATTTGTGTTATGAAACATAAACAACCCCAAAACAATCCTTTATGTACTTTATACCAGACAAAGATATGATTGAAGATTCAGTTATAGTTCACCTACCTTTCCTGAACCGAAGTTATGTCACTACGGTTTGTTTCTTGCTGATCGTCAATGCGATTTTATATAAGCTCAAGACCAGCGTACATTATCGCATTCTCCCAGTGAATGCACTGTTCTCGGACAAGGTGCTTTGTTGGTAATCGGTCTACTACCCTTACCGCAAATAGTACCTATCGAGAACTTGGCGGGACTGTTGGATAAAGTTTCTCAATAGACATCGGGAGGACCTGAAGTTACAACCCTTGTTCTTCTAAAAACTTATGGATTTCCAACATTACCATTCTTTTATCATCATCATTGAATTTACCATGTCTACCCCCAGGTATTGTAATAAATCGTGAATTAATCCCGTAAGACTTTAATTTGTCATACAAGACTTGGGATTGGACATAAGGTACAATAGGATCTGCATCCCCATGAACAATAAAAATTGGAGGGCTTTGAGTATCTATCAAAGTAATGGGCGACAACAATCCTGCTAAGACAACATTTTCTGACTCTGGACCAAGCCATTTTTTTACGGATGAAGCGAACATTATGGGTCTTAGATCCGATACGCCATATTTGTCTATAATTGCCCTGATTTTTACTGGGGTCCTTTTTCCACAATGATCATCGAACAAGGAATTATTTTCAGATAAGCCTCCCATTAAAGCCAAGTGTGCCCCCGCTGATGCTCCCATTAGCACAATTTTATCTGGATCGATATTTAGTTCTTGAGCATTTCGTATTAAATAAGACATTGCACAACGAATATCTTCCACAGCTGCAGGTGCCTTGCCTTGGGATTCCAAACGATATTCTACATTTGCCACGGCCATTCCTCTTTTAAAGAAGGACTCGAATCCTCGTTGAGACTCTTTTTTACCATGGTTCCATCCTCCACCATGTATGTTGATGATTACCGTGGACGGTTTTGCACTGTCTGTTGGATAGTAAAAATCCAGTTTTCCCTTCCATGAGTCAGTTTCAGTATATACAACATCTATTTTTGCTTGGTAGTTTTGAGGCAGGTCTACTTTCTCATAATTTTGCCCTCTGCATGCAGTGATTGTTAAAAACATGCCTATCAAAACAGATTGGAAATTACCAAAAGATTTTATGTTATTGCCTAAACTCATCATAAGATTAAATATTTGTTAAATTAAAGATTAAAAGATTATATGTATTGGCTAAAAGCCGAACTTCATTGATATCTAAAAATTTATTGCCAGTTATAAAAAAATGCAATAAATGATGCCCTTGAATATATCACCCATTTCTTTCGGCCTGGGATGCAAAATTGAGGAGACACAACAAACCCAAATGAGGCTACTGCATTAAAAATATCCTGACCGGCAACCCTCTCCTTGACGGGAAACCATTCTGCATTTTCGGGCATTCCCAATTCTTTGGAAATACCTGACCACATAATCGATAGTGCCGACCTATCTATGTAATTTATTATCGTGGCTACGGTAATTAAATCTATTATCCACCATCTGAGACCTCTAACTTTCATTGTTTTTTTAAGATAAGGGATTTTAGAAATCTTGTAAACTATAGCAATACAACAACATTTTGACAACATATTTCAATCTTGTGCTATTGATACCCCCTAACTTGATTCTAATTTTTAACAGCGCTGTGGAAACTCGTGCAGATTACCCCACTCCTTATATACTTTTATTGTAACAGAACTGGTATAGGTCTTTGAAATGTTCTTTCATCTTTTCTTTGGCTAATTGTGGGTTTTGCAACTTAATGGCTTCGTAAATATCCCTATGCTCTTGGATACCCACAAATGCTTTATTTCTGTCACAAACATGATATTTTTCAAAATTGTTGATAATTCCCGGAGTGATTATCAGCATCAGCGTGTTTATTGTACTATTTCCGCTAGCTCTTGCAATGGCCAAATGAAACAGTAAATCCTCCTCCACGGCACTTTCCCCATTAACAACTTTCGATTCATAGGCGTTTAGAGCATCCTGTATTTGCTCTAAATCTTCATTGGTTCGCCTAAGCGCACCTAGCCTACATGTTTTTAATTCCAGTAAAATCCTAGTTTCGACCAAAGATTTAAAATCAGGTTCCTGAAGTCTTAAAATATCTTCCATCATCCCGTTCATGGCCACTTGGCCAATATCTGCCACAAAAGTACCACTCTGTGGCTTAGACTTCAACAAGTCGTAAAACTCCAGTGTTTGGATAGCTTCTCTCACATTGCTTCTACTAACACCAAACTTTTCGGACAACATACGTTCTGAAGGTAACTTATCTCCTGGCTCCAAATTTTTATAATTGATTAAATCCTGTATCTTTGATATAATCTCATTTAGAGTTTTCTGATTTTCACTATTTGCTATAACATCTAATTTCATTGGGCTTCTAAAATTTAAGAACTGGTCAACCAGTTTGGCTTGTCAAATTTAATAAATTTTATTATTTCTTTATCCATATAGTCTGATTCGTTTTCTCAATATAGCCATGATTCAAGAATTCATGAGCCTCATTCTCTTTCAAAATCAACCAATTCAGAATAATTTCAAAGTTCACAACCTCTACTGTCCTCTTAATTTATAGTGTCTGATTTACTTTGTAAAACTTCTATCATCATGTCGTTATTCCACATGCTCTATTGTTATATCGTCTACCCTACCTTCTGCAATATTGTTGCTATCCAACCATATGGCTACCGTATCGGATGCTCCTGGGTTAAAAAGCAGCGTAAGCTTAGTGTAATCAGTTGTACTTGTCTGGTCGTCTCCATAAACTGATGCTATTATTACACCCTCTGCTTCGGACGCATCTTCAATCTTGTTACCTAATACAGCCAAGCGTATGTATCCCCCTGCAGGGGATGAAGCCAATGTATAATAGAGCGTTATCCTGTAATCGACATTGGGGGTAACCGTGAGTTCTTGATACGCAACACTTTCCACACCCATATAAATCCGTGCCGCCTGGTTCCCGGTTCGCACAACACTTGTACTTAGTCCGATGTTGTTGGCTCCGGCTATGGTCCAAGCATCGTTCCCATCTCCTGTCCCTCCATCCAATGTTCCTGCTTCAAATCCAGACTCGATAATTTCGGGAACTATGATTATGGGACCTTCCGGTTGCACTACACTTATGGTCTTTGTCTCTACACTTTCTACTCCCAGCTTATCGGCAACGGTAAGGCTTACCTCAAAATCTCCTTCTTGTGGAAATGTATGTTTTGGTTCGTTTTCCGTAGAAGTATTTCCATCCCCAAAATCCCAGAAAAAATCCGTTGCACTTGAAGATAAGTTTGAAAAAGAATACGTTAGATAATCATTATTGTTCTCTCCATAATCAAAATTCGCCTCGGGAAGAGTTAGATCTTCAATGGAACCTTCTTCGGGCAATATATTATCTTCACAAGAGCAAAAAATGCCCCCTAAAAACAATAGCAGTAATTTTTTCCAGTGATTTACGATTATATTTTTATATGTCATATTTCTTCTTTTTTAAATTTATCAATACCCTGGGTTCTGTTGTAAAAGTCCTTTGCTTAGGTTAATCTCACTACTTGGAATGGGAAGAAGGAGATCTGAAGAGGTAAAATTATATTTATTTTCGGTCGAATAGGCCGATAGCACATTTTGAGCCTCTCCAAAACGCAGAAGGTCAAAAAAGCGCTGATTCTCAAAAGCTAGTTCCACCCTTCTTTCATTAAGTAAGTCTTCTTTTGTTATAGTTGTCACTTCTGTTGTTATGCCTGCCCTATTCCTAACTTCTTTAAAGGATTCAATGGCGTTTGAACTTGTTGTAGCTTCCGCACCCGCCAAAATAGCTTCCACATGCATTAGAAGCACATCCGCATAACGTATTACGATCCAATCGTTCCCTGCCAATCTGGGATCACTTGCAATTGGTGATATCCCCAAGTTTTCGTCCCCATTTGGAATATATTTGGCTACTTGATATTCTGATGGTTGGATTACATCTTGACGAATTGAATAAAGCGTCCTTTCTCCTCCAAACTGATCAAAAGCTTCGCGCATTTCTGCTGTAACGTAATTGACTCCAGCAGTGTAACCTACAGCATTTAACCATTCAGAAGAAAATCCTTGACTATCCTTGATAAGGTCAGGCTCATAGCCTATGGCGAAAATCACTTCATCATTACCCTCGCTATAAAAAACGTCCTTGAAATTACTCTCCAATGAAAAACCTCTTGCCGGGTTCATTATAGACTCACATAAAGTCTGTGCCTGGGAGTATTCCCCCAAGGTAAGATACACTTTCGCCATCAATGCCTGAGCCGCCGCTTTGGAAGCCCTGTTCTTGGTATTGTCATCCAAGTTAGCGACCGCCGTCAAAAGGTCGTCTTCTATAAGTTTATATATTGTCGAGGATTCGACCCTTGTATAGGAAACTTCCGTTTCTAAAGGAGCAATCACCTTTTCCACCAAAGGAACATCCCCAAAGAGACGCACTAAGTTAAAATAGGCATAGGCTCGTACAAATTTAGCCTCTCCTTCAAACTTGGCGCTATTCGCTTCCGATGCCACATCTAAATTGTCCAAAACAACATTGGCCCTATAAATGATATTATACATGCTTCTGTAATAATCTGCCACTATTCCATTGGTTGCCCTAATGTTATAGTTGACAAACTGTGCCTGATCGGCATCGGAATCTACAGACCCTTTGCCTCTGGTATTATCGGTACGTATTTCCGTTAAATAAAATTCGTATTGTATGGAATGATTGGAAGAAGTATTCCTATCATTTATTCCCTGGATTCCATCATACATATTCAATATTCCAGACTCCAATTCCTCATCCGTCTTAAAATATCCTTCTTCACTGATTGCAGAAATGGGCTGTGGCTCCAGAAAATCCTTATTACAGGAAATTGCAATAAAAATGAAAACAATTGGCAGTACTATTTTTAAAAATTTCATGATTATACTATTTAATTAAAATTCCAAATTAAGCCCTAGGGATATAGTGCTGAATATAGGCGACCCTCCCAATTGATATCCATAGGTCGTAGCGCTGGTGCTTATAATAGATTCAGGATTAAACCCTGTATAGCCATCGGCCGTCAAATACATTAGGTTCTGTCCCGATGCGTAAATCCTTGCTCTTGTAAAAACCTTGGTCCTCTCCAATAAATTTCTTGGAAAATTATAGCCTATATTCACATTTCGCAAAGCAACATAAGAAGCATCTTGGATGATACTGTTGGTAAATATCTTTTCCCGTATAAAATCTTGGTTAGGTGTTGTCTGGAGATTATATTGCTGAGTACTGTTAAAATGATTGAACACATACTGATCTGCCATATTCCTGACTTCAGCCCCATGACTACCCTGGAACATAAAAGAAAAATCAAAATTTCCTATCTTAAAATCATTGGTAATACTCCAAAGCAAGTCTGGATAAGGATTTCCCAATATGGTTCTGTCATCATTATCAATAAGTCCATCACCGTTCAAATCTTTGACGTATACACCACTGGCTTGAGACCCAACAGGATGGTAGGGATCTAAAATATGTTCCGGGGAAATTTCTTCATCGACCACCCAGCCATAAAACGATGATATAGGTTCTCCTTCCAAATTGATCCATTCGGCTGCTCTTTTTGAATCCACAGATAGAATTTGACCATTGGAATCGGCAAAATCCACCAAGGTGTTCTTGTTCATAGATCCAATGATAGTTGTAGACCACCTAAAGTCCGAACTCATAATGTTTCTTGTGGTCACTTCTAGCTCATACCCCTCATTCCTTACTTCTCCTATATTGACGAGGGCATTGGCGAATCCAGTGGTTGTTGAAACTGGATTGTAAAGAATTAGTTTATCACTTTCTTTTTCATAATACTCGAACGAGCCTGTAATCCTGTTTCCAAAAAAACCAAAATCAACCCCAGGGTTAATCTCCTTGGTTCGCTCCCATTGCAAGCCCGGGTTGGCAATATTTACCGGATTGAATGCCGATACCAAACTTCCGTCAACAACCGCTGTAGAAGGCTCTAAGAGAGCCAAATACGGGTAATTGTCTATAAGGTTACTGCCAGTATTGAAGGTTTCGTTCCCTGTGATTCCATAACTGAACCTGAACTTTAAGTTATTTATCGTTTTGCTGTTCTTCAAAAAGTCTTCCCGAGCCAAATTCCATCCTACGGATGCTGCTGGAAAGAAACCATATTTATTACTAGGACCCAAAGCAGAATTACCATCACGCCTTAAACTTAAGGATACTAAATACTTATCCTTATATGCATAATTCAATCGTCCAAACAGGGAGAACAATCTTTTTTCGTATTCCTCCGACTCTGCCAACGAAATTGTGGTCGCTGCCGTAATCGTTTGTAGCAGGTCGGAATCGTATCCTGTCCCTCTTACCGATTCATATTCCGTGTCCCATGTTTCCGATGAAACCCCTGCAATTGCATTCACCTCATGATCATTGAATTTTTTGTTAAACGTAAGATAGCTCTCTGTAGTCAAATGGAGGACATTCTGTGAACTGATGTCCAACTGCGCGGCTGCAGCCCCATTTCTACTGGCTTCCACTCCTTGCCATCTTCTATTTTTTGCATTTTGAAAGTCTCCGGAAAAGACCGTTTTAAAACTCAAATCCTTGGTAATATTGAACTGTCCATATACACTTCCGTATAGTTTGAACCTATCCTCGGTCCTGTCCCTTTCCAATATCTTTGCTGCGGGGTTTGTGTTGGAAGTACTGCTTATGTTTACAGAGCTCCCATTGCCGTAAAGGTCATAATCATCAAAATGGCGCTGAACGGCATAATTTCCTATTTGTACATCGGGATAAATATCCCTGTTCACGTATTGGATGGTATTAGAATTATGATATATCGGAAGCCATGGTGGCTGTCTTAAAATATCATGTGCATAACCATCAAACCTATCCTTGTAGGTAAATGTGGGTGTTATATTAGCTCCAAAAGAAAATAGGTCACTGACCTTTGTATCAATCTTCAAGGTAATATTGTATTTTTTAAAATCGTCTTTCAGCAATACGCCCTCATCATGGGTATAGTTTCCAGAAACACTAAATTTGGTGTTCTTACTTCCTCCCCTGGCTCCTATGGAATGGCTCGTGATTACACCACCTGTGAAAATGATGTCCTGCCAATCCGTATCAATACCTATTTGTTGTTTGTACATTGTTCTATCAGACAACGTTCCAGTCGCCTCAAGCTCAGTTTGGGCCTCTTTCTTAACAGAGAAATAATAGGAATCGCTTTGTCGGGCTCTTTTATACCCTGTGTAGGTGTTATAGGAAAAGCGTGTTTTTCCTTCTTTGCCCATTTTTGTGGAAATCATAATGACCCCTCTACTCCCTCTTGAACCATAAATAGCCGTTGAAGCGGCATCTTTCAGCACTTCAAAAGATGCTATGTTATTCATATCCAAAGCACCTAGGTAATCATTGTCTACCACTTGTCCGTCCACCACAATCAATGGGGACAAAGCCCCCGATATTGATGCCGTACCTCTTATACGAATTGTGGGGGCCGAACCGGCCTCTCCTTCGGTTGCCTGTACATTAACACCTGATACCTGACCTACCAAGGCATCATCGACCCGTGATACGGCGATTTGTTCGAGGTCTTCGTTGACCACTTTGGAAATTGCCCCGGTAAGATGGCTTTTCTTTTGTGTACCATAGCCAATGATGACCACTTCGTCCAATTCACTTGCGCTTTCTTTAAGTACAACAGCATAGGTTGTATTATCCGTTATGGTAATGTCTTTAGTTTCGTATCCTATATAGGAAATTTGAAGCACTTCGCCCTTGGATGCATTTATGATAAAGTTGCCATCAAAATCGGTATATACACCCCTATTGGTTCCCATAACTATAATATTGGCCCCAGGAATAGGGATATTTGAACTATCGGTCACAGTACCGGATAACACAAGCTGCTCCTGTCCATAGGAAAACAATTGCAAAGACAATAGTGCTAACAATGTCAGTTTGATTCGTAATTTCATTAGATTGTTTAAGTTAAAATTCTTTAGTTTTTCTGTTAAAGTCTATATTTAAATGATACACAAAGACCTTTAAATTCCACACCCAATTAAAACAGGATTCCGTCCATTGTTTTATATTTTTAATATCTTCGCAACAGACATGCTGTCTAACCGGTAGACATGTTTTGTATTACTTCTCTCTTACTTGAAGTAATTTTCCAAAAAGGATAGGTGTGCACCTATCCTTTTTTTATGTTTCAATTTGCACCATATTTTGATTTTAAATTTAGTATAATTTTTTGGTAAACCAAATTGGTTTTTTAATTTGGTTTACCAAACATACTTTATTAATACTTATAAAAAAAAAAGTATATGTTAAATTTTTAACGATATCTCAGATATAGATTCATCAAAAGGTAGACTCTACAAAAAAATGGTGGTGCTTTTTATTTTATGTGATACAATTACATCCTATTTTCATGAAATCTTATCTAATCGAACTGAAAACAATTAGCGATTCTCCATCGTTCAGACATATATCGCCGTGCATCACATCGCGAAGAGTATAAAATCGCCCCTTTTTTTAAAACATTCGTTTCATTACTTTGAACTTGCCCTTCTGTTTATGTGACATAGGAGTGGAAGTGCTTATGCTTGAGCCTATCTCACCTATATCAAACCCAACACGAACTAGTATTATGTTACAATCATACACCATTATTTTTTATGGTTACTTTCTGCTACTTTTTCTCAATTGATTTTTTTCTCTATAAAAATTCTTCACTTGTTCCAGATGCCTTCATAGTGTCGATTATTAATTTTGATATGTGGAGGGACCGGACCGACCCATTTATATTGTATACCACTCAAGGTTAGCTTATGCTTTTTTGCTTTGCTTTTCCCCGTAGTAATCAGAATAAAAACGCTGTCCATCCTGTTCTTTACCTATCCTGATATAGTATACACCATTATAAAGCACCCCTATTTGTTCGATATTGCATTTGGGATTCTCTGCCATTTCTGTCACGGAAATGTAGTTAATATGAGGTTCCAATAAAGAAACATTGAGAACATTTCTTGCTTCTTTCTTAAGATATATAAGCATAGGATTCTTTCGTAAATCGTATTAAAGGTCGATTACTTCCAATCTGCCCAATAATATTTAGCCTTTCTCGGACACGAATATGGTAAGAGTATAAAAATGGTTTTGATGCATTCAATTGAAAGTGGCATTGTCTTTTTAGGGAATTTGTCCTTTACTCTCTAATATATTTATCATATTGGCAAATTTTAGAATTAAAAAGTGGTGAAATTTAAAAAGTCTATGAAGTGATTTAAACCTTTTTGGATCGAAAACAAGGGTTGCGGATATTTGTGTTGTGAAACATAAACAACCCCGAAACAATCCTTTATGTATTTTATACCCGATAAGATATGATTGAAGATTCAGTTATAGGCCACCTTCCTTTCCCGAACCGGAGATTTGTCACTACGGTTTGTTTGTTGCTGATGGTTAATGCGATTTTATATAAGCTCAAGACCAGCGTACATTGTCGCTTTCTCCCAGTGAATGCATTATTCTCGAGAAAGTGCCTTACTGGCAATAAACTTGCAACAAAAAAGTGGGCAATTAGATAAGAGTCATGCCGCCGATTTTTGGTCATACATTTCTATTTCAAGTTCCTCTATCGTTTTATACCCTAAAGTGGAGTGCTTTCTTCTTCTGTTATACCAGGTCTCGATCCATTGAAAGATAGATAGTTCGGCTTCGGGCCTAAGACTACAACTATGTTTGTAGACCCATTCTACTTTTAAGCTCTAAAGAAATGAATCTCCCACGGCCTTATCCCAACAATTCCCTTTTCTACTCATATTTTGTTTTATAAGGACGTTGTGCTTTATGAACCTAAGTTTTTCCCGTTGCACCAGAAGAAGATGGCCATCGCCTTTTTT
>Ga0209344_10001718_pt1 | contig 27307 bp, 11 predicted proteins | sample Cruoilmetagenom6_FD_187293 | JGI IMG/M metagenome (GOLD analysis project Ga0209344, IMG submission 187293) | Oil polluted marine microbial communities from Coal Oil Point, Santa Barbara, California, USA - Santa Barbara Oil Seep Sample 6 (SPAdes)... | ecosystem: Environmental > Aquatic > Marine... | reverse complement strand
TTGTGTTAAATAATAGCTTACAGAATAGATAGGATTATTACCTGTAATCTCTGTGTTCTTGAGACTTAAATCGATCTCTGTTAAACCATCTGGAATACCATCATCACAAACTTCTAAAGCGCTTGGCGCTATTAAGGTTGGTAATGGGTTTACTACTAAGTCAAAAGCTGTTGTTGTAAAACAACTTGTATTTAAATCATTTTCTGCACGAACATATATTGTCTGATTGTTACTATCATTTGTATATAAACTTGCTATAGCATCATCATTATTTTCGGCATCTAATTGAGACAAGTGATACGTAACCGTTATACCTGTTGCTCCATTAAGTATAATGGCAGTTTGATTTTCAAGATTAAATTGTGCTAAACCATCATTACTGACATCATCGCAAGTTTCAAGATTGTCTGGAATTGTGATCGTTGGATTATCAAACACTTCTAAGTTTAATGGCGCAATACTATAACAGTCAGTAGCATCCGAATCAACTCGAACATAAATAGTTTGGTTATAGGCCTCTGTATTTTCAAATGTAGTTGGATTTGTAATTGCAGGTGTTCCTGCTTCAGCATCAGTTTCAAGAATATAATAAGAAACTTGCACTGCTTCTGTGTTTCCTGCAATCACTTCAGATTCGCTTTGAGTTAGATCGAAAGTTCCAACACCTATATTATTAGCATCACATGATGACAAGTCTGATGGCATATTTGCTATAGGAGCATCAACAACCTGAAGAGAAAGTACGGTTTGCCTAACACAACCTAAATCGGTTTCAATACGTACATATATAATTTGATAGGCCGATGTACTACTGTAAGGCGATATTAATGCGTCTGCTGGATCGCCATTTATAGATAAAGCTTGTGTTTCAAAATACGTTATTGTTGTATTAGGGTCTGGCGCATCTAAAATAATTTCACTTGCTGCATCTAAATTAAAATCTGCAGAATTAGAATTTACACCATCACTACATTCAACTAAAATTCCTCCAATTGTAGTATCGGGAAACGGATTAACCAAAATAGTTTCCGTCGTATTTAAATTAAGTACACAGTTAGGTAATAAAGCACTCGTTACAGAAATAATTTCAATATCAGTATCTGACGTTAAAGCAGGAAGTGAAAGGGTGAAACTACCTGTGGTATCTAAATTTAAAGTTTGGGACGCACCACTACCAATGGAGTATGTAATTGTTGCATTAGCATCACCAGAAAATTGTAATTCTCCAGCTTCTCCTTCGCAGACGGGTGAATTACTAATTATGGTTGGAGCCATGTTAGTAATAACTGTAACTGAAGCGGAATCTGTTAATGCCTGTGAACAAACCACTGTATTGGTCGCACTCAAAATCTGAGCATCTTCCAAATTAACTTCTGTATTTAACATTGGAGATTGAACAAGTGTCGCTGTACCTGTGGCATCTAATAAAACCTCTTCCGTTGCTCCTCCGTTTATATTATAATGAATCACAGCATCTGGAGTTCCCGTGATTGTATATGTTACCTCTTCTCCTAAGCAAATGTCAGTATTTGAAACCGCTATGGTGGCATCCGGAATAGGTGTAACTACCAAATTAAAATCAATTAAAGAATAGCAACCTGTTATCCCTGATTTTACTTTAGCATAAATTTGCTGAGGATTAGCAGTATTAGCATAAATACCTGGCAACTCATTAACATCATCGGTTGCATCTGCTAAACTCTCATAAAAATCGATAACAACTCCTGGGTCTGGGTTAATACTCGATTTTATACTATTTAGATCAAAAACAGCAACATCTGGATTACTACTGCATTGTTTTACATCTTCAATGTCATTAGTTTCTGGAGGAGCAGGAAATGCACCAGAACCTTCATTAGCAGTACCTGTCCATTCCAATTGAAAACCACCATCTCCTGTAGGTCTATCAATAACAATAAAATACGATTCTCCTACTGTAACATTTAACCAATACACATAGCTATTACCACTAGCGCCTGGCCCTGTTTGTGTTAATGTTGTACTCCCATTAATACCTGTATGATTATTTGATAAACCTGCTTGATTAGGATTGGTAGTTGCACAACGGATAGGACTACCTAAATCTGCACATGATCGATTGGGGCCAAAAACCCAAAAATCATAATCGACCATAATGTCTGGATCATCAGGAATTAAATCAAATCCTAAAGTTCCTGATTGTGCTATATTAACCTCTAGCCATATCGAATTATTTTCAAAACCACCACATCCAGAAACTTCCTGAGTATTTCCTATACCTGTAGCGTTAGACATAAATGTTTCATTACCACATACTACGATAGCATTTACACAATCATTTGGTTCTTGTGCTTGCACTTCAAAAAAAAGAACTATAGAAATTAATAAGAGTAAAATCTTCTTCATCTAATATTTTTTATCATCTATTTTATTCCTAATTAATTGTGTTATAACAAAATCATAATTTTTTATTAAAATAGAAGTATTTGAGATTGCAACTATAACAATTTGTAAATAAAAACACCTATTCTAAAAGCAATTACTTTTCTTTAATTAATAACAAAACAGTTATTCTTTAATAATAAGAAATTCTGAACGCCTATTCTGTGCATCATCATCTTCTGTACAATGAGATTTACAATCTATTTTTGGTTCTGTATCGCCCATCCCTTTTGCAGATAATCTTTGCTTATGTATTCCTTTAGAAATAAGATATTGCATTGTTGATTGTGCTCTTTTTTCTGATAATTTTAAATTATAAGCGGCCTTACCTTTTGAATCAGTATGTGATCTTACCAAAATTTTCATGTTAGGATGATCTTTCATAATTGAAACCAATTTATCTAATTCTAATGCTCCTTGGTTGGTAATATTACTTTTATTAAACTCAAAGTATATATTATTTAACTTCACTTCTGTCTCTGTAATCATCTCATTAATAGGTTGTAAAACAGCATTAACAGTTATAGTTTCTCCTTTAGATTCTTTAACAGGCACTGTTACTGTTTCATAACCTTCTTTTGAGACATTTATAATATAGTCATACTCACAACTTACATTAAAAGACGTCTTACCATTAATATCAGTTTCTTGTGTTGCAATACTATTGTTTTGACTATCGGAAATAGAAATATTTGCTTTAGAAATTATTAAATCGGTCTCTAAATCCTTAACCATTACTATTGTTTCAAACTGACAAATAGGTATTGCCATGTAAATATTATCTACTCCAGATCTATTTGACGAAAAATAACCAACTTGAAAAGTGTTATTCACACTAAAAGCAAAATCGTCTCTTTTAGTGTTTATTACGTTTCCCAGGTTTTCGGGTGTTTCATTTTTATCAACATCAAATTTAAAAATATCAAGACCACCAAAACCTTGCCTTCCGCTTGAAGCAAAATATAGTATATTATCTTCACTTATATAAGGAAAGCCTTCCTTGCCTGGAGTATTTACCTTAGGGCCTAAGTTTACTGGTTCACCGTATGTGCTACCATTGACTCTTATTTTCCAAATATCTGTGCCGCCTAAACCATTTGGCATATTAGACGCAAAATAAAGTGTTTTACCATCACTGCTAATGCTTGGATGGCTTACGGTATAATCTTTACTATTTATTGGTAAAGCTTCAATATGTCCCCATTTACCTTCTACCATGGTCGCTTTATAAATGCCTTGTTGGGCTAATTTGACTCCTTTGTTTTTTATTTTTTTGAACGATCCTTCCGTATGGCCATCTCTAGAAAAATACATTGTTTTCCCATCTGCGGTAATGGATATAGGTCCATCGTGGTAAATAGTGTTCAGTTCTTCTAATGGTTCTGGTTCAGATAAGACTCCGTCATCATTTCTCACTGATTTATAAATATCTAAATAAGGTTGCTTTGTCCAAGCATCTTCTTTTCCAAACGATTTTCTTGTACTTACAAAATACAAAATATTATCATTAGAGAGAACAGCACCAAAATCACTTTGCTCATCATCATTAATATCAACATCTTTAATGGTAAACGTTTTAGAGATATCAGACAATTTTGGAATATAATTAGGGTTTTCTAAATGAGCTTTTGCACGTACATCTTCAGGTTTCATTTTAGAAAACAGATCCATTTGCTTGTTAGCAGCCTCATAATTACCTTGCGATTTTAATACTTGCGCATAACGAAAATGTGTTTCTGCATTTTGATTATTTTCTAATGCTTTTTTGTACCATTTTGAAGCTTCTTCAATATTAAATACATGATAATAACTATCTGCTAATTGCTTATATACATAAGTATCTGCCTTGTTTTCTTTAACAAGTTTTAGATAGGCTTCAATAGCATCTACATATTGATAACCTTCATAAAGCTTATCTGCTTTTTCTGACTGTTTATTTTGTCCGAAGCCTGAAGTTATAATTAAAAACAAGCTTAAAAGACTATATATTTTTTTCATTTTAAAATGTTTTAGATGTTAGAAGAATCTAGGTGAGATTGATACTTTTTTAGAGAAATTTAAATCGAATAACAACATAATTTCATGTGAGCCAGATGATTTTATATTAAGGTCTGATGTTGTATAGTCGTAAGCATAACCTATTCTAATGTCTGGAGTTACTGCAAAATTAGCCATAGCACCTACAGAATCGTCTAAACGGTAAGTAGCTCCTACTTCAAATTTATCATAGAATAAAAAGTTAGCAGACAGATCCAAAGAGGTTGGGGCTTCAAATGCTGACTTTAATAAAAATGAAGGCTTGAATTTTGTGTTAGTTGCTATGTCAAACACATAACCCGCAGAAAGAAAATAATGTAATACCTCAGAGCCATAACTAAACTCTTGTCCATTATTTGTAACATCTAAATATGTGCTTTTTAACATATTTGGCACCGACAAAGACACATAATATTTATCTGTATAATAAAATGCACCAGCTCCAATATTTAAATACGTATTGTTTGTGTTTTCGCTAAAAGCCTCATCTCCTGCATCTGGCACATAACCATTTCCAATATCACTAAACAAACCTATGTTATGAAATGTTGCTCCTGCTTTTAATCCAAATGCTAAACGATGTTCTCCTCCCAAATTTAAAGTATATGAAAAATCGGCAAAAACATTATTTTCTTCTACAGGTCCAATTTTATCTGAAATAACAGACAATCCTAAACCTACATTATTACCAATAGGACTATGTACTGAAAGTGTTGCTGTTTTTGGCGCATCATTAATACCAACCCATTGTGATCTGTATAATAATCCAATAGATAAAGCTTCATTAGAGCCTGCATAAGCCGGATTTACAACATTCATATTATACATGTATTGTGTATACTGAGGGTCTTGTTGCGCATTAGCACTCATAAAAAATATAAGTGTAAAAGCTAGTGTAAAATATATTTTTTTCATCTGTATATAATATTGCTTTATTGTCTTTTATAATTATTGTGCTCTGTTGATATACACCCAACCTGTTACTGAACTTCCATCGTCTTTTTGAAGGCTATAGAAGTAGGTACCATCTGGTAATGCTTTACCATCATTAGTTTGTCCATGCCATTGATTGGTATAATTACCATTATACTTATACACTTCTGTACCATAACGATTAAAAATCAATAGAGAATTAACACCATAACCTGTGAGATCAAACGTATCATTCTTATTATTTCCATCTGGAGAAATACCTTGAGGAATACTTCCACAAGACAAACGTTCGGTTGTGTAAGTTGTAGTTGTTGAGCAACCTCCAAAATCTACCGTTACAGAGAATTGTAGTGGTACAATTACATTAGGATTTTGATTCGCATAATCTGTAACATTAAATACTTCTGAATTATCTCCTACAATATTTCCGCTTGCATCCTTCCATGTGTAATTTGCTTCGGTAGTATCAAAAGAATCGTCAATAGGAAGTGCCGTTAATGTATAATTAGAACCATCGCATTCACCTTCAACAACAACGTCTATAGTATCTAATATCGTAATATTAAACGTCGCTACACTCCCTTCTGCACAATTAGAAATGTCTTCTAAAATTTCATAAGTAACGTCATAATTACCTAAAGTACTTAAAGCCACATTAATTTCACCTGTTGTCGCATTTATAGATAAACCACTTTCGGCACTAAATGTTCCTCCTGTTGTAAACCCTGTCGTAAACTCTGGAAGAATAGTATTTGTATCTGCACAATAAATATCTTCAGCATAACTAAATTCTGTTATTGGACTCGTACTTGCCGTAATGAGAATAGTTGAAATAGAAGAACCAGCATCAGAACATGCTGTCGCATTTGCTTCAACTGTATAAGTAACTTCATGACTACCTGAAGTTGCTGAAGCCATATCAATAGCTCCTGTAGTTGCATTAACCGTTAATGTTGAAGAACTAAATGTACCTCCTTGTGTAAAATTAGGAGTTAATGTTGGTATAATAGTCTCTGTTGATAATACACAATAGGCCTCAGTTCCATAATTAAAAACAGTCACAGGAATAGATGCCGCTGTAAACTCAATTGTAGCCACATATGATCCTGACAACGTACACGTTTCTTCATCTCCATCGTACGTATAAGTGATATCATGTTGTCCTACTGATGCTGAAGTCATATCAATAACACCTGTTGTAGTATCTACCGTTAATGTGGTTGATGAAAATGTACCTCCTGTTTCAAAATTAGTATTTAATGTTGGTATAGGATTTTCAGTAGCGACCACACAAGTGTCATCATATGTAAATGTTAATTCTGGAGTAAAAGACTCGCTAACGACTACTTGAATCTCTGTACGAGGGCCTTCACAGCCTTCTGTATCTACAAAAGCCACATAATAATAGGTTGTATTTACTACTGAAGTATCTGGTGTTGGTGCCGTTGTGGTACCAGTACCTCCAACAGCTTGTGTAAACCACATTAAATTGTAGGTATCTGAAGTTGAAGCCGTGAGTTGCTCTGCAGTACTATTTAAACAATATTCAACAAGACTTTGGGTTTCTGGTATATCTGCAATACCGTTGTATGTAATTTCTAAATCATATGCACAATATGAAGTTTGCCACGTAAAGGTGTAAACACCAGGTTGTACAAAATTTGTAATTGTTGTATAACTGCTATTGGCATCGGTAATTGAAACCGTTCCAGGATTAGAATCACTAGACACCCAAGTTCCCGTTCCATTAGCTTCAACATTTGCAATGTTATCATCACAATCTACTGTAAATGGAGCTGTGATAATCTCATTATTAGCTACAAAATTGATCGCATCTAAAACATTACCTAAATCATCACCATCATGAGCTCTAAAGATAAATCTTGTTATATCTTGCCCTGCAGGCACACTGTATTCGCCAGAAACGAGCGTCCATGCTTGTACTGTTCCTAAATGTTCATCAATCATTGTATAAGGCCCTCCAACAGGACCTGCAAATAACTGAACAATATTATTATCAGATCTTGCAAGGTGTGCAAAACTATAATCGTACAATGTGATTTCTGAAGTATCAAAATCTCTGTAATAGCCTTTAATATCTGGATCGTTAGGATCTATTGTTGTTCCTTGATCTGATAATAATTGAACACACTGGCCACCTTCATAAGGCTCAAAACCTGGTGCATTAAGAGATTCCCAATAAAAAATCTCAGTAGTTGAATCTAAATTTGAACGCCAACCAGGCAATGTGTTTACAGAAATAATAGTATTAAGACCACTTAAACCTTCTAAGTTAGGTTCTTCAAAATTACCATTGACCGTATTTATAGAACACAGGTCTTCTGGTGTCTTAATACATACATTAAATAAATATTCTGTGCTGGTTGTACTATTTAATGTTAATCTGACTTTATAATTCTGACCCACAATTAATTCTGAAGTGTACATTGCAACGATAAGATTATCGTAACTACATATTACTTCTTCAAGGTTACCGCCACCATTATCTTTATATAATGTCATTATAATTCTTGGATATGCTGGATCACCAAAATCATCTTGTAAACTTCCACTAAAATTATTTACTTCTATAATATGAACTAAGGATTCTGCTGTAAAGTCAAACCAAATATCACCTCCATTTACTCCTTCACAAGTCATATCATCTACTGATGCAGAAGCATTTATAAAAGACACTGTAGTTCCTGATGCGCTACAAACCTCGTTATCATTTATTGGTAAGGTTATAGCATTTGAAACATCATCATTTCTAACAAACTCAAAAGGTCCCGACCAATAGCTTTCTTCATCAGATCCACATACAGCTCTTACAAAATATTCATATGTAACAGCGTTTAAATCATTAAAATCTACATCTGTTGGTGTGTAAGAGTTTGTAGAAACTATAGTTCCCGATTGTGGAAGTGTTCCATTCTCAAATGGTTGTATAGCAACTTCCCATGCTGTTTCGCCACCTCCGGGTGTCCATGATAACTCAGACAAGTTATTAACCGTTAAGTCTGTTGGTTGCGGACAAGCAACAGTACCACAAAGCGCGCTTCCTGTATAAACGGTTGTTCTTGGTAATAATCCTAATGGACTTGTATAAATGGTTTCACCTTGACTATTTTGAATCTCAAATTGGTAATTAGCATATTGTGGAATAGACCAACCAATAGTATCGAAAAACAGAGAAAATTCAACTCCAGAACACAAAAAGACACTGTACGATTCTTCTTCTTGACCTGTAAAAGGTAGCGATTGTACAACTTGATTATTCTGAGTAATATCTAATGTTGAAGATGTACTATAATCACTAGTTAGTATAAATGTGTATTGACATAAGTTTTCGAAACTACATTTTGTTATTACTTCATACGGTCCTACCCACTCACTTCCTTCATCACAAACAGCTCTAACATAAATATCATACATTGTTGAACTATCTAAACCAGTAACTGTAAACGGATTTGTTGATGCATTAAATAAATACTCAGGATCTGTATCTCCAACAGGAGCCGCTGTACCTGATGGTTGTACTGAAATCTCCCATGCGGTTTCTGCGACATTTGCATCCCATGATACTTGCACTTGAGTATCTGTTATATTATTTAATATAATATTTGTTGGCTCTGGACAATCTGGAATATCTTCAATATTAACATTATCAATTACCAAAGTTTGTCCTCTATATGGCTCTGTGCTAGCAAAGAAAGGTACATGAAAAGCAATATTAATATCTCCCGTTATACCTGCAGGTAGATTGATAATTTTTACTTTAAATTCTTCGTTATTAATAAGCACTGGATCATCATCAGAATCATATAATACTGTTGTAAATTGTTCTAAACTGGTTCCGTTAGTAGAAAGTAATACTTCTAAATCTTCAGTAAAGAAACTATCATAAACTCTATAATAGTATCGTAAACGCTGATTCTCTGTAATCGTAATTGTTGGTGAAATTAACCAATCCTCGTTAAGGCCATTAGTTCCCGTAAACATAGCAGCTGCTTGATCTCCTTCATAAACTAAAGACGCACTATTTAACTCCCATGTTTCACCATCTTCATTATTATTAACAACAATCCAACAATCTTCAGATTCAGAATCTGTATTAAAGGTTTCAACAAATGGAGATGTAAATGCACTACAACTTGTTCTAAAAGTTACTGGGCCTACCCATTCACTATTACCATCTTCACAATTGGCTTGTACATAAAATTCATATTCTGTATTTGGCAAAAGGTCTGAGACGATATAGCCATTACTAGATTCTAAAACTCCAGAAGAAGGTATTCCTGATCCAGCAAGTTGCACTGCTACATTCCAATCTGTTTCTTGGTATCCTGCTGTCCATGATAAATCTGCAAAATTTGTAAAAACATTATTAACAACTAAATCTGTAGGATTAGGACAAGCAGAAATATCTGTAATACTAACATCTTCAATACTTAAAACAGACCAAGCACCTGTAAATTCTGGCGGCACTCTAAAAGCAATATAAATAGTTCCGGTAGCTTCAATAATTATTGATTTTTCTTCATAACTAGGGTTTGTAAAGACCTCTAAAGGAGAGATTACAGAAAAACTACCTGGATTTGTATTTGTAGTAGACATTAAAACTTCCAAACCAAAGCGTGGAAATGCCGAAAAGAAAGAAAAATCAGATCTGTATTTATACTTTAATTCCTTAACTCCATCTATATTAATTGCTGGAGAAATTAAATAATCGTTAAAATCAGAAGGTGGTGAAAATGCTGATGTTTGTAATAGTGCATGACTTTCATCTATCATCCAAGTAGCTCCATCATTATTAGCATCATTTATTTCCCAACAAAACTTTTGAGTATCGGGATCTTCATCATTAAAACTTTCATAAAACGGCGAATCATAAGATTCACATAAGGTTGTAAATGTGACTGGACCAACCCATTGACTTTGATCTTCTGAAGAACAATAAGCTCTCACATAAAATTCATATCTATTTCCAGGTGATAAATCTGTTGCTATATATGGAAGGTTATCTGAAACTAAAATACCATCTCCAGTAGGTATTCCTGATCCTTCATCTTGTATTGCCAATTGCCATTGTGTTTCAGAATCTCCTTCGGACCATAATAACCATGCAGAATTAGTTGTTATCTGACTTCCTAAAACATAAGGATTTAAGGGATCTGGACAAGTTGGTTTTTCTTCAATATACACATCATCAATAGACACTCTTAATGCTGATTCAGTGGTGTTTGGCTCAACAATCCAAGCAATATTTACTTCACCTATTATATCTTCAGGTAAATCAACAATTATTTCTTGAAAGCTTGAATTGGTAATTGTTGTTGGTGGCAAAACCACTGTTGAAAAATCATCTAAACCAACACCTGTTGTTGACAATTTTACAGTATATGTTGAACCTCCTTGGGTAGAACGGTGTTTATAACGAATACGTTTTGGTGTACCATCAAAAATCACACGAGGTGACACATAAAAATCGTGATTTTCATATCTCGAGCTTTCAGTTTGTACCGTAGCCCATCCTCCAATAAAACTCCAAGCAATTCCATCTCCATTGGCATCAATAGTTGTCCAACATGGTTCTGGGTTTTCGTTTGTTGCAGTATCAAAATTGGTAAAATAGGGTACACTAAATGAAGCACATTGTGTTGTAAAAGTCATTGGATCACTCCAAATACCTGGAGTACCATCACAAATAGATCTTACATATAAATCATAAGTTGTAGCAGATACAAGACCAGTACTAACAAGGTTATCAATATTGGTAGATGTTGATATTCCAGAACCCATTGGCTCTCCTGTACCTGATGGTACTACTGCGTACTCCCATGTATCTGCAAAACCACCAATATTGTCCCAAGAGAAACTAACACTATCCTCGGTTAAATTATTATACAACAAATCACTTGGTGGCGCACAATTTGGTGCTGTAATTTCTAAAGAAAAACAAACTCCTGCAGTTGGAGTTGAGAATTCGGTTGAGACAACAATGATATATGTTTCTCCTGCTTGAACTAATAAGTTAGATATTGATTTAGGGTCATAAGAATTTATTGTTATTGTCCCACCAATACAGTTAACACCTACATCTTCACAACTTTCATAAACAAATAATGAACTTCTAGAGTTCCAACAGTTATTATCTCCACCACCTGGCTCAATAGCTGTTGTTTGTGTTAATGTTACTAAACCATCTTCAGTTGGTGTATAACTTAAAAATATTTTATTTCCATTTAGGTAATTAGTGGTTGATGTTCCTAAAACACAGTTACTCCCTTGAGTTGTATAAGAAATATCTGGGTTTATCCATTGATCTAAATTATCGACTAAAACATAAGGAGTTGAAGAAATATCTGGAACTATAATTGGTGCGTCACAAGACAAACCAAATTTTAAAGTACTAAAGGTGTACGGCCCCGTAAAAGCACTTTGTGTGTCATTATCACAAATAGCAGAAATATAAATATCAAAATCTGTGTCTTCATCTAAGTTAGTTAAAGTATATGACGTTCCTGAGACTGGTATTCCGCTATCAGCAGGAACTCCATCTGCGGGTAAAATTTGAATTTCAAAATTAGTGGCTGTTGGGTGTGTCCATGATACTTCTGCACCTTCAACGGTAATGGCGTCTATTGTTACAGTATCGTCTTCAACTTCTGAACAACCTTCTAATATAGACACATTATCTACAAACCACTCATCTCCAGTTGGCGTCGCTCCGTTTTGCGTATTTATAGCTACAAATGCTATATAAATATTCAAACCCGCAGGAATAGACGTTGGTATTTCAATGACCTTTTTTTCATAGTTGGTTTGCGCACCTATATTTAAGTTTGCTTCTGTATAAGATTCAATAGTTATATTAAAGCCATTAACATCTGGTTGTGCTGCTGTAGAAAGTCTTATTTCGTATTGGGCTCCATTATCTGCTTCATTAGACTGCTTTGTATAAAACTGAATTTCTCCATTTTCTGGAACTGCAATTTGAGGTGTTACTAAAAAATATTGTGCTGTATTTTGATCACCAATATTATCTGCACTTGGATTTATTGAAGTTCCATTTGTTCCTAAATAACCATCAGTAGTCGTTGACCAACCTAATGTTCCTACTCCATTATCAATTAGCGTCCAAGTGCCAGGAATACCACTATCAAAAGTTTCATTTAATTGTGCATTACCTTTTACTGAAATCAATAAAAAGACTAATAAAGTAATAACATAAAAGCTTCGGTTTTTACACATCATAATTGACGAAAAGCAGAATGTATTTGCTGCCACATTTTGTAATTTGTTTCTCATGTTAAATCAATTTCAGAATTATTAACTTATTGCTAAATATATATATTATCATACATAATATTTAGGCTAAGTCTTTACTATTTCCCGAAATTTAAAAGTAAAAACAAACACTTAAAAAACTAAAAACAAGCTAGTTAAGATCAAAATGTTGTGTTATTTTATTTTTATAGAAGGTTTTAAGCTTTGGAAGCTTTCTATCTTTTTTTGTAGTGATTTTATCGTCTTTTTATTCTTTATTTGAAGAATACATACACTAATAATGAAGACTAATACGATTAAAATAATCAAATAAAATCTATTCTTGAATTTGGATTGAACAAGTTCTAAATCGTTATTTAAATTTTTAGAATTTTCCTTAATTGAAACACTTACCGAGTTACGTTCAGATTTTTTAATGTCTAGTTGTGTTTTTAAAAAAAGATCGTAATATTTTTGATAATTATCCCATTGATCTAAGGCTAAATAATTTTCAAAAAGGCCTTTATATATTCCTAGATTTAGAACTAAATCTCCAACATTTTTTGATTTATCCAAAGCTGATTGTAATATCGAAATCGCTTTATTGTATTTGCCTTCTAGAGTGTATACTTCTGCCATACCTTTTTCTGCAAATGAAACCAAGCTACTGGCGTTTTCAATATTGGCAAATTCTATAGACTTATTAAAACTCTGTATTGCATTGTCATATTCTGAAAGTAATATTTGACAATTTCCTTTATTATAATGTCCTATACTTCTATTATGATTGTAATTCCCTAATCTTTCATATTCTTTTAATCCTTTATCAAAAAACTCTATAGCAATATCACAATTTAGATTGTCTTTGTATACAAAGCCTTTAACTAAGTAACTCGATGCTAAGACACCTCCAACGCTATCTCTTTCAGAATGATTTAAACATCTTTTTTCGACGTCTTCCATATATTCTATGGCCTTATCATAAATTTTTAGCTGTTGGTATAAAATCCCTGTTCTAAATAAAATCTCAATCTGTAATTTTTTATTATCTATTTGACGAGAAAACTCATTAGCTATTATAATATAATCTAAAGCCCTTTTATAATCTCTTTTTGAAGCATAAGCCGTAGAAACAACCATTAAGGCATTAGTTCTCGTTTTTTTAGAATGAGATACATTATCATAAACTGCTAAAGCTGATGAAATTGCTTTGTTTGGATCCTTAAAAACCGCTTTTGTCGCCTCTTTTACTAAACTGTCTCCTTGTTTATTGTTTGGTAACTGGATTGCAGCAAGTGAAAGTGTACTAAAAATTAACACACTAAAAAGAAGGTAATATTTAAGTTTTAAACTCATTTAGTGTCCTCGTTTTTCATAATTTCTTCCCTTTCTTTTACTAATAATTTAATAAATGTAGCAGGTGACATGCCTACAATTCCTTTAAATACTATCGTAAAATTACTATGTGAAGAAAAACCGCTCTCATCAGCTAAAAAACTGATTTTATAATTTATATAGTTGGTATCGTTTTTTAATTTTTCAATAATATAATTAACCCTAAGTTTGTTTATAAAGGTGTTAAAATTATCGTTATAATTTTTATTTATAATCTCTGAGAGGTATTTGGTATTTGTTTCAAACTGTCCTGCTAAAAGGGCAAGCGACATGTCTTTATTTAAAAATTTTAAAGATTTTTCAAAGCGCTTAAGTTTTAATATAATATTTTGTTCGGTTTCTTCAGGTATAACCAAACGTTTTGAAGTTTGTTTCTTTGCCGATATTGTAGGTTTTACTTTTGTAAAAATATTTCTACTTACCTCTAAATAATTAATAATTTCTCTGTTGCGTTTTTTTCTACTTTCACTTTTTAAAAGAATTAAAACACCTACAATTATTACAAATAGAGCTATCGCAATTGAAAGATATAGATACTTAGTATATTTTTGATTATAACTTTCTAATTGACTTTCTTCTTGACTGCTAATAATATTATAATAGGTATTAACAGCTCCTTGTTCTATTTCTTCAACTGAGTTATTTAAAAATAAAAACTTTTCGTAATAGACCTTATGTTCATTTTTTTGATTAGACGCTAAATAACTGATTGCCAAGTCTCTATTAATTTCTTTAAGTAAAAGGGGATTATCTAAAACCTCGGCAATTTGCAATGCAATAAACAGTGTTTCTTTACTCTTTTTAAATTCTTTATTTTTTAGAGATAAGAGTCCTGATTCTTTATAAATTAATGCTTTTTCATATAGGTTAATCTTATTAGAAGCATTTAATAATTCAAATGTTTTGTCTATATGTACAAATGCAGAATCATATTTAGTTAAACTATTATAAGCTTTTGCATAAACGAAATGATATGCTCTTTTTTCATCTACATTTTCATTTAAAAATTTTTTAAATTGAAGTTCGCTCTCTTTTAATTTAATAATTGCTTCATTTACACTAAGCCTATCCAAAAGCATATTTATGTGTTCTAAAAAAATATGATATTCATATAACTTTTTTTCAGATGAAACCCTAGAAACCAATACACTTGCCTTATTAAGGTACTCTATAGATTGTGTGTCTAAATATAGTTTTCGTAGCAACGTAGATTTTAGAATATTATTTTCTATTCGTGTTTTTATGGCTACTTTTTCTAATTGATTTTGATCATCAAAGGCATAAATAATTGCTTTTTTATAATCACCTTTAGTCATATAGCTTTTTGCCAATAACATATTAGCTATTGCAAATTCTTGAGGTTCATGACTAATATTTAAGAGGTGATCTGCTATTTTTATAGCTTCAGTTGGGTTAGAATACACAAGTTCTTTTGCCTTTAAAACAAGAGCATCTTCTTGTGAGTACACGCTTGTTAAAAACAAAAAACTTATAGCCGTAAAAAACAAAGCTTTTCTTAACAGAAGCGTCTTAAAATAGTGTGTTGTTTTTATATTTCTCAAATATATTATCATATAACGACTACAGTGCAAACATAGTTTTCAAACCAATAATATATTATAAAAATAAAAAGTAAATGCATTATTATTTCAAATAATATTACTCAGTAGGATTATAATATAACTATAAAAGTATTAAACTATGGTTATTCTACGTAACAATATAACTATAGAATTTTTATTTATATAAAAACATTAGTTTAAAACATAAAAAAGCAGCTGTTTAAGCTGCTTTTTCTTGAAAAAAATCACACTTTAAAAAAGTGCTAAATAAATACCTAAAAGTTTAGTTAAGGGTTTAAAGGTATTTAAAGCTTGGACAATCATTAAAGGTACTACCCATGCATATTAATCTGCTATTAGTCAAATTAAAGTTATTACTGTTTATTTTTTTACAATTTTAATCGTGTTTTGAGAACCATTAGCTGTTACTGTGACAAAATACACGCCTTCATTCAATTCGCTCATATTAATTGTTGTTTCCATGCTATTTGGAGTAAGCATTTGTACTTTTTGGCCAACAATATTGAAAATACTAACATTTGAAATAGTGTTTTTAGCATTAATACTTAGTGTATTTACAACAGGATTTGGATAGTATTTAAATTCTTCAAAACTATTTGATTCTATACTTAAAGACGCATCTGGATAAACGGATAAGTCAAAAGATTCAACAGTATTGTTATCAAAACTAAAAATTGAAATTAAATAAGTGTTTCCTGAGACTAAATCTGCTGAATTTTCTCCTGAATTAAAACAATATGTACCAGTAACAAAATTATCTGTTGTTAAAGAGCAATCATCAGTATTGTAAATTGTGTAATTAGGGTAACCTACAGTATTTACAAAATTAAAGTGATACGTACCTGTGTAACTAGGTGTAAAGCTATACCAAATTGTTTTAGCACTTGGAGCACAAGACTCAGGTGATGAGTAAGCGTTAGCAAAATCACCGGAAATCATATTATTACCTGTTTCATCTGTAGATTCTAATAGAACTGTTGGTGTAGAACAACTATCATTTTCAACAGGTGGTGGTAATTTAAATACGCATAAGTCAAAATCAATACCAGGACCATCATCACCAGATCTAACCATTACATAATAACTTTCTCCACTGGTAGCTGAAAGCACAGTAGGTTCTGTATTATAACAACCAGTACTTTCTTCAACTAAAGCACCACAAGTCCCTGAATAAATAGAGTAATATGCACTTGGTTCAAAATCGGTTCTTTCAAAAGTAAACTTATAAAGCCCTGTTTCTGCTGCAGTAAACACATACCATACGTCTTTGTAGAAAGCTGTAAAATCTGAGTTACAGGTATTATCTTCCGAGATTGTTGCACCTACAGTTGTTCCTGATATTATGTTATCACAACTTTCATCTGTAGAAGCGGTTAACACAATAGCATTAGAACACTCGTCGTTTGCAGGTGGTATTGGTGCTTCTTTTAAACAAATGTCATAGTTTTGAGCATAGTCACCTACATTATTTGAGTTGTTTCTAATATAGTAAGTATCTCCTATTGTTAAATTATTTAATGTAACATAGTTTGACATAAAACATCCTAAACTTGTGAAAGAACCACAACTACCTTCTAGTAATTCTGTAGATTGAAATATACCTCCATCACCAATTGCTGAAACAATATTTGAATATTCTAAAATCAAAGTTTCACTAGTTGCAACAAAGCTATACCAAACATCATTGGTATTTGTAAACTCACAATTAATTGGATTATTAGTCGCTTCTGAAGCTCCTGCGTTAGTAGCGCTTGTAAAAATAGTACATGTACCATCTGTATTAATAGTTAATACTGTACTATCTGTACAATCGTCATTTACAGGAGGACAATAAAAGAAAGTAGAATCTGAGAAAGAACAGTTGTCATCATCATTATTAGTTAATGTAAATTCTACTGTAGATCCTGAAGCATAAGGTCCAACATTTACAATTCCTGTTGAACTAATATTAGTGTTCGCATACCCAAAGTTATCTGTTAAAGTTAAACCTGAAGCATCACCTAAATAATTAACATCAACATCTACCGAAAACTCGCCTGAATCGCATTCGGCAACAGGAGTTACAGTAAATTCTGGATTAATACAATCGTTCTGAGTGATAATCATAGTATAAGAAAATGTACCATCCATACTGGCACGACTCAACACAATAAAATAAGAATGCCCTGCATTTAAGACCACATCAGTTAATTCCATTGTATAAGGTGGTGTTGCCGAGTAATTATCGCCTAACATAGCTACACATTCTGTAGCTACATCTGGACAATCTTCCATAACATGAATCGCTGCAGCATATTCAGAAACATTTGCTAGACTAATATTAACAGACATATCTGTAGCAGGTGTTATTTCATAAAACACATCATTACCTGTCATAAAAGCCTCTGGGTAACTACCACAAGGTCCAACGTTAATGTTATTTTCATAATTAGCTGTATCGTCATTTGCTATAAAAAATGGAAGTGTATCAATTTCTATTGGACTAGAACATGTAGCTCCTGGTAATGGTGTTAAACGTGTAGTAAAACTTTCTTCTGTGCAGCCTGTTGCAGATCCCACACCATTAAATGGTACAATAGTAACAAAATATTCAGTTTCGTAATCTAAACCTAGACCGTCTAATGAGTAGCTCGTAGTTGCTGTAGTGGCAGCATTTACTATATCTGTTCCTCCTGAGCTAGATCCCACATAAACCGTATATCCTGTTGGAATACCTGTAGCTGCTTGCCAATTTAGTATTGTATTTAAATCTGCGGTTGTAGACCCATTTACAGGGTTTAATAAAACAGCATCACAATTTGGTACTGAAGTTGCTACTTGTGTAATTGAAATATCATCAATAGAAATAATTAATTGCGCTGCTGAAACATTAGTAACTGTAGTAACAAATCGCGCTTGAAAATCACTTCCTGCAGCAAGAGGCCCAAGATTAACAGCTGGCATGGCAACACAACTGTCTACTCCTATATATGTAAAATTAGAATCATCTACAGTATAAGCTGTTACCCAACTAACACCTCCATCTAATGAATATTCTAATACTACTGTTCCCCATCCTTCTGCAGGTGCAATATGTGAAATAGGTGGCCAAAAACTAACCTGTTGATATGCATTAATAGAAAAGCTGACTGTTAAATCTGTATCATTAGTTATTCCAGAATAGTTTGGAGAAGTAATAGAGCCAGACCCAGCAAATTCAAAGTTAGCTCCTGTTCCTTTCCCTCCTTCTTCACAAGTATACCATGTTTCTACTAAAAAATTTTCAGACGCTGTCCAACCTTCAGGTAAACCGAAATCTGGAGCATTATCAAAGTTTTCAACAATCTCTACTTGAGCAAATGCTGTAATGCTAAGTAGCATTATTAAATAAAAAGTAATTTTTCTCATTGGTTTTTTGTTTTAGTTATATCGTTTGTGGTTAGTCTTATAATGCTCTAATATAGATAGAGAACTACGTTATAAAAAGAGGATGTTTTTACTTTTTCCCGAAATAATAAAATCAAAAAACACAATAAAACAACTGATTAACAGGTAGATACACACAAACATATTACTTTATACAAAAACTTAAATAAAGACGAACCATTTGTTCATTTTAGAGCTTTTATAGCCATATTTAGAACTAAAAACAGGAATAACTGTTTAAAATATAGCTTCACAAACAATAAAAAATTTCTTATTATAATAGGTTATAATAACTTTAAAAATCTAATTACTTGTTGCTTAAGGTATTCGGATAGATCTCTATTTTTTTTACTTAATAAGCATAGGCATCTCATTATAAAAAACGTATTCATATAAGTTTAAGTTTAAATAAATATAATGCTTACTTAAATGTACTTTTTATTGTTTTTTGTGAGAACAAAATATATAAGACTGCCGTATAAAAGTTGGGAATAGAAAATAACCTAGCAAACCTTTTTACTATTTAAACATTACCATGTAGTTTATTAATACTTAGGAAATTGTTTTTTTATTTTGAAGGGCTTCTATTTTATTTTTTAAGATTGCTATTGTTTTTCCATTTCTTTTATTGATAAAAAACACACCAATAAAAAGAAGTAACACAAATAAAGAAAATAGTTTTAACCTATTTAAGGTCTGTTTTTGAAGATCTTGAAGTTTTTCATTTTTACGATTATTATTGTCATCTAATGAATCGCTTACCGAATTTCGTTCAGCTTTTTTTATTTCTAATTGGCTATTAGAGTAAAGCTCATAATATTTTTGATATTCTTCCCATTGGTTTAGTGCCAAATAATTCTCTAATAAACCATTATAAATACCTGAATTTAACACAAGATCACCTACCTCTTTAGATTCCTCTAAAGCCTCCTCTAAATAATCAATAGCTTTCTGATATTCACCTTGCTCTGTAAAGACAGATGCTAAGCCTTTTTTAGCAAATGCAACAAGACTATTGGCATGAACGACTTTAGCTAAGGCAATAGATCTATTAAAACTGTTTTTTGCATTACCATATTGAGAAAGCAAAGTATAGCAATTTCCCTTATTATAGTAAACAATACTCAGATTGGTATTTACTTCTTCATTTTTTACATTTTGATACTCTGCAATACCTTTGTCAAAATACTCTAAGGCAATATCACAATTAAGGTTATCCTTGTAAATAAAACCTTTTACCGTATAACTATTAGCAATATACTTGCTTACAATCGCACGATCTGGATATAAGAAAGCCATTTGTTCTGTTTTTTCTAAATAATCTATAGATTTATCAAAAATTTTAAGTTGTTGGTATAAAATTCCTGTTCTAAATAAGATTTCTATTTGTAATACCTTATCATTTAATGTTTTTGAAAGTTCATCGGCTAAAATTATATACTCTAATGCTTTTTGATAATTTCTTTTAGAAGTATAAGCTAAAGAAATTAGCATTAAAGCCTTAACCTTTGTTTTTATAGTATAATCTGAATTTTCATAAACTGACAGCCCTAATTCAATAGCTTCATTAGGGTTTTCATACACTCTAAATCTACTAGCTTCTAAGACACTATCAATTTTTTTTATATTTTGATTAAAACTTAATGCAAACGAAGACAGTGGCATACTAAATACCAAAATGAGAAAACCATATAAATGCTTTTTTTTCATTTAACTTGTAGTTTTCTTTTTTAATTGATCACGTTCTTTTTGAATCATCTTAATAAAGGTCACAGGCGACATACCTATTATAGATTTAAAAACTGTTGCAAAACTACTATGAGAGGAATACCCACTTTCTTCTGCAAGGAAACTAATCTTATAATTTATATAATTGGAATCGTTTTTTAATTTATCAATGATGTAATTAACACGAAGTTTATTTATAAATGTGTTAAAATTATCATCATAATGTTTATTAATTACACCTGACAAATATTTAGTATTTGTATCAAATTGTCCTGCGAGTACAGCCAGTGAAATATCTTTATTTAAAAATTTTTTTGAAGTTTCAAACCGCTTCAATTTAGACAAAATTAGCTGTTCTGTTTCTTCTGGTATAGCAATACGTTTTGGTTTTGCTTTTTTTATAGGTTTTGTTTTAATATCACTATTTCTAATGACTTCCAAATAATTAATAATTTCTTTATGTCTTTTTTTTCTCGCTTCACCTTTTAAAACCACATAACCTCCAATAAACAGTGCTCCTATAAAACCTGCTACTAATAAATACAAATAATTACTATGAGTTTGTCTTTCATCAATTAAATCATCTTCTTCTTGATTTGAGAGCATTGTATATAATGTATTCACTGCCAATTGCTCTGTTCTTTCTACTTCTGTATTTAACGTTAAATATTTGTCATTAAAAACCTTATGTTTAATATTTTGACCAGAAGCTAAATAGTTAATAGATAAATCCCTATTAATCTCCATTAAAAGTATAGGGTTATCTATAATTTCTGCATATCTCGAAGCAATAAAAAGAGATTCTTCACTTTTACTAAACTCTTTTTTCTGTAATTGTAAATAACCTAATTCTTTATAAATTAAAGCTTTTTGATAGAGGTTATTTATTTGAGATGCATTAATCAGATTTAAAGTTTTTTCTATATACACTTCTGCAGAATCATAATTAGATAAATTATTGTAAGCTCTTTCTTTAGCAAGAAGTATTGCTCGTTTTTCTGTTGAGTTTGTTTTTAAAAACGCTCTAAATTCACTTTCAGTATTTTCAATTAATGTTATAGCTTTCTCGCTATTTCGTCTCTCAATATTTGTGTTAATCTCCTCAAGTTTTATTAAATACTGTGTTAAGTCCTTATAGGCACTTTGAGGCATTTTTTTTAATAGTTTTTCTCCCTTTTCTATAAAGTACTGCGCCTGTTTATCTAAATAAATAAGCCGTAAAAGTTGTGCTTTTAGAAGATTTAACTCTATTTGTATATTCACACTAATTGATTCTGATAAATTATTTTTATCAAAAGCATGAATTACAGATTCGTGATAATCTCCCTTAATAATTTGAGCTCTAGCAATTAAAAGATTAGAAGCAACTATCTGCTCTAAATCTTGACTGGTATTTAATAAGTGTTCTGCTATCTTGAGTGATTCATCAGGGTTTGAATAAACTAACTCTTGTGCTTTAGTAATGAGATCGTTTTCTTGTGAATAGCTAAAACATGCCAATGTAAGACTTACCCATAAACTAATTGAGCGTATATATTTATAACAACGTGAATCTTTATGTGTCATTTTAGTGCGCTAACCCAAATTCTTAACGCAAAGAACTATAATATTTAAAATTGTATATATATAATTATTGTAAGTTAGTAAATATAATAAACTTTCTAAAAGAACAATTATAAGATAAACCATAGAAGCATATTTAATCTTTAGGTATATCTTCTAGTCACAATTATAAGAATAACGCTTTTGAGTATTATGTGATGTGATATAATTAAAAAAAAAAGAGCAACATTTTATGTTGCTCTTCCTGCTATTAATCCAACGATCTAAAGTTATTCCTTTATAACTCTAAAGGTCTTTTGAGAATTATTTATCATTATTGTTACAAAATAAACTCCTTTATTTAACTCATTCATATTAATTGAAGTCGTTAATGTATTTGGAGTCATCTCTTTTACTTTCTGACCAACAATATTATAGATACCAATTTTTGATATTGCATTATTTGCCTCTACAGTTAATGTATTTTTTACTGGATTAGGGTAATACTTAAATGTTTCAAAATCATTTGCATCAACATTTAACACTTCATCAGCATATACAAAGAAACTGTATTCTGCAGCACTAGAAGAATGGATCAAAATTAGGTATGTATTTCCTGCTACCAAATCTCCTGTTTTTGGTGTTAAACCACTATTAGAACAACTTGTAATACCAGTTACATAACCAGCACTCGTTGTTTGCGAACAATCACTTGTATTATATACTGTATAATTTGCACTACCACTTACTCTTGTAAAGTCAAAATGATACGTCCCTGTATACTGAGGTGTTAGTGAATACCAAACAGATTCTGAAGAAGAACTTTCACAACCTTCTGGTGAATTATAAGCGATACTAGTAACATTTATATTTCCAGAAATAGCATTATTACCAGTTTCATCAGTAGATTCTATTATAGAAATTGATGATGCACAATCACTATTAGCAACTGCATCTGGTAATTTAGTGATATCTAAATCAAAAGTAATTCCAGGAAAAGATTGGCTAGATTGAACCATAGCATAATAAGTAGACCCCATATTTAATGCTATGATTTCACTTGAGTTAGTACAAGAGGGTATTTTAGAGACTAAGGCACCACAAGTTCCTTCATAAATGGAATATGAAACAGATCCATCTTGTAAAGTAGGGTTCTCTGCAATAGAAAACTCATAGACACCTGTTACAGTAGGGTTTAATACATACCAAACATCACCAACATTTGAAGTGTCACAAGAATTATCTGAAGATAAGGTTGAACCAACAAGCGTACCTGAAACTAGTTCTGTAGCTCCTTCTACTGTAGGTACTAATAAAGTTGCTGCATCTAAACACTCATCGTTTGCTGGCGCAACTGGTGCCTCTCTTAAACAGATATTATAATTTTGCTGAGAGCTACCTATATTAGTTTTACTCCTGACGTAGTAAGTCTCATTAATTGTTAAACCACTAAAAGTGACGTATGCTGAAGAAGAACATAACAAGCTTGTAAATGCCCCACAAGTTCCTGATAATAGTTCTGTTGATTGAAAAGTTCCCCCACTTGGAAAACCAGGTGCTGATTCTGCATTTAAATATTCTAAAATCATAATTTCAGAAGAAGCTGTAAAACTAAACCACACATCATTAGTGTTAGATGATGTACAAGCACTCGAATCTGCAATAGATTCTGTAGCTCCTGTATTAGTTGCGCTTGTAAATAAACTACAAGAGTCATCTGAATTAATTGTAGCTGTTAAATCTATAGCATTAACACAATCATCATTTGAAGGTGGACAGTAAAAGAATGTAGAATTAGTATAAGAACATAATCCATCATCACCATCGTTAGTTAATGTGAAATTAACAATTGTACCACTTGGGTATGGTCCTGCTGTTACAATACCTGTAGAACTAATATTAGTAATGTCAGATGTACCTGAAAAATCATCAGATAGGGTTAAAGATGTTGCACTCCCTAAATAAGAAATCTCTACATCTACAGAGAATTCATCATTATCACAATCTGCAATTGGAGTTAATGCTCCTAGTGTTGGATTAATACAACTGTTTTGTGTAATTATTAAACTATATTCATACGTGCTATTTGCATTTGAAGAACTTAGAACGACATAATAAGTATTACCTGATAATAATACAACATCTAATAAACTTCTTGAAGCTCCTGAGTAAGACCCAATATAATCTACACATTCCGTAGCAACATCAGGACACCCTTGAACAACATGTACTCCTGCTCTATTACCTGTATCCGGAAGAATACTATTAACTTCTATATTAATTGATATATCAGTAGTTGGTGTAATTTCATAAAAAACATCATTACCTTTCATATATGTATTATTACATGGACTAACATCAATATTATTTTCGTAGTTAGCTGTATCACCATTTGATTCTATATAGGGAAAAGAAGAAACAACTATTGGACTACTACACGTAGCGCCTATTAAAGGTGCCGAACGTGTTGTAAAGCTTTCTTCATTACAACCAATAGCATCACCAATACTATTAAAAGGTACAATGTTTACATAATACGGTGTAACATAACTTAATCCTGTTAAATCATAACTTGTTTCAGTCGTTATTACTCCATTAACAATATCTGTACCACCTGAAGTTGTACCTACAGAAACTGTATAACCTGTAGCGAGACCTGTAGCTGCTTGCCAAGTTATTGAAACATCTACATCTGCATCATCTGCACCATTTAAAGGAGATAATAATACAGCATCACAATTAGGTATTGCATCTGCTTCTTGAGTTATAGAGATATTATCTATTATTACTATTGTTCTAAACCCTGCAACATTCACAAGATTAAACAAAAATCTTACTTGAAAATCACTTCCACTTGCTATTGTTCCAACTGAAACACTCGCTGATTGACACGTACTAACATCAGAGAAAGTGTAATTAGAATCATCTATCGTAGATATGTTTGTCCATGTTGTTCCACCATCTGTAGAATATTCAAAAACTAAACTTCCCCAATCTGTAGTTGGATTCACATTTTGCGCTCCTGGAAACTGACTAGTTCTCTCAAAAATATTATAAGAAAAGTTAGCCGTAAGATTTGTTCCATTAGATATCCCAGTGTAATTCTGTGATACCATACTAGCAGTATTACCTGCCGGTAAAAAGGACCATGCGCTTAGTCCTTCACCATCACAAATATAACTAGCAGTAGTCTGCATCTCACCTGTCCAGTTTGTAGGTGCAGATCCGCTTGACTCAGAATTGAAATTGTCAACAATTTCAATTTGCGAAAAAACGGAGACACTAATTAGCATCATTAAATAAATTGTAATTTTTTTCATTGGTTTTGAATTTTGGATTAGTTAAATACTATGTATTAAAGACTTCTAAGATAGTAGAAGATCATATGCATAAAAAGATTCTATATTTGGCATTTACCGAAATTTGAAAGTAAAAAAAAACAATAAACCACTAGATAACAACAACTTAAATCAAACAATTAACATTTATTATAAAACATGCCTAACCTTCTATTTTTGATGTGATTTCTCACAATTACTTTGGTTTAATCCTTCACTTTTTGAAATTTAATAGCGAATATATTTAACCTTTTTTCAATCATTTATGCTCCTAATCCGCCAAAATTATTTCTTACCTTTAAGGCATGAATTTTATAAAAACCACTGAACAAGACTCAAACTATAATGATCTCGAAAAAATGTCAATTAACGAGATTATAACACTTATAAATAAAGAAGATCAAACGGTTCCTTTAGCTGTAGAAAAAGCATTGCCACAAATAGAAGCACTAATTGCCCAAGTTATTTCTAAACTCAAAAGTGGTGGAAGGTTATTTTATTTAGGAGCTGGTACTAGCGGAAGATTAGGTATTCTTGATGCTTCTGAATGTCCACCTACATTTGGTGTACCTCATGACTTGGTAATCGGTTTGATTGCAGGCGGAGATAATGCTATAAGAAAAGCTGTAGAAAATGCCGAAGATTCAACTAGTCAAGGTTGGTTAGATTTACAAGCACATCATATTTCTAATAAAGATATTGTCATTGGTATAGCTGCTTCAGGCACAACTCCATATGTTATTAGTGCCTTAGAAAAAAGCAATGAACATAATATTATAACAGGTTGTATTACTTGTAATCATAATAGCCCTTTATCTTTAACTGCTCAATTTCCTATTGAAATTATTGTAGGCCCTGAGTTTTTAACAGGAAGTTCAAGAATGAAAGCTGGTACAGCTCAAAAACTAGTTCTTAATATGATTACTACAACTGCAATGATCCAGCTAGGCAAAGTGAAAGGCAATAAAATGGTAGATATGCAGCTTAGCAATGATAAATTAGTCAATAGAGCTACAAAAATGATTATGACAGAACTAAACATTTCAGAAGCAGAAGCAGCTATATTATTAAGTAAACATAAAAATGTAAGAGATAGTATTACCCATGGACGAAAATAATAGAACAGACAGAGACCTATTAGCGAAAGGGTTAAAACGATTAGGAATTTGCTTAGGACTCATGTTCGCAGGTCCGACATTATTACATTTAGCATTAGATAATAGCGAAAAACCACTTTATATACCGCTTCTAATTATAGCCTTTATACTCTGCATTGGTGCTATTCTTTTCTTATTTCTAGGGATTAACACTATTCTAAATAGTATCTTTAAAAAGAAAAAATAATATTTATTCTTTTTAAAGAATTATATTATAAGTCACCTACCTAAATTTCTATTCTCAATTCAAAACTAAAATATTAAACGGTTTTTGCTTAGGTAAATAAAATAGAGCTTTAGTAGTTAATAAATTTTTCCTTTGTATTTCAAAATTAAGTTCATAATAAACAGCAGGGTTTATTTATAACTAGTATTCAATTCCAAATAAAGAATGAAGATAATAAAAAAGGTTAATTGATTTACTTCACGATACATTCTAAAACAAAAAACCCTTACTAGATATCTAGTAAGGGTTTTCAAAAAAGGCGGCGACCTACTC
>Ga0209344_10001717_pt1 | contig 27340 bp, 25 predicted proteins | sample Cruoilmetagenom6_FD_187293 | JGI IMG/M metagenome (GOLD analysis project Ga0209344, IMG submission 187293) | Oil polluted marine microbial communities from Coal Oil Point, Santa Barbara, California, USA - Santa Barbara Oil Seep Sample 6 (SPAdes)... | ecosystem: Environmental > Aquatic > Marine... | reverse complement strand
GGGAGAAAAATTGAACCTCTCTATAGGTTTCTACTTTTACTTGGCTTCCGTTTCGACTTAAATCATTTCTAGCTAAATCCACTAGCATCACGTGTTCTGCATTTTCTTTATCATCAACGGCAAGTTTTTTTGCTAATTCGGCATCTTTTTCATCATTTCCAGTACGTTTAAAAGTGCCAGCAATTGGATGAATTTCTGCTTTACCATCAGAAACTATTAATTGCGCTTCTGGCGAGCTTCCAAAAATCTTGAAATCTCCATAATCGAAATAGAATAAGTAAGGCGAAGGATTTACGTTTCGTAAAGCGCGATATACATTAAATTCATCTCCTTTATAATCTTGTGAGAATTTTTTGGAAAGTACCAATTGAAATACATCACCTCTCGCACAATGTTTTTTTGCTAATTCTACATGTGATTTATATTCTTCATCACTTAAATTTGAAGTGATTTCTCCATTTTTAGAAAATTTATAAGATGCAAAATTCTTTGCTTTTATAAGCTGAAGTATTTCGTCTATATTATTGTCGGTATCGTGGCAATGTGCAAAAATATATGCTTCATTTTTAAAGTGATTTATTGCAATGATGTTTTGATACACGGCGTAATAAATCTCAGGGATTTCTATAGAATTCTCTTTTTTTGAAATTTCTACATCTTCAAAATATTTAACAGCATCATAAGCAGTATAACCAAAAATACCATTGTTTATGAATTTGAATTTTTCTTCAGAATTGACTTTAAAACGCTGTGTGAATTTATCAATCTCTTCGGTTACCGAAATATTTTTGGTATAATTTTTTTTGGAACTTCCATCTGGAAAATGTTGTTCTATTTCATCATTTTCTACTTTAATAGATGCAATAGGATTAAAACAGATATAGGAGAAGCTATTATCATTTGCATGATAATCACTACTTTCTAACAAAATACTGTTAGGGTATTTGTCTCTTATTTTTAAGTAAATGCTAACAGGAGTAATCGTATCTGCTAGTATTTTTTTGTAATGTGTATAAAGACTGAATGTTTTCATTTTTATGCCGAATTTATTTCAGTATCTCTTTCTTTTATGAGATATCATTAATTTGTTAAAGGATTCTGAAACGAGTTCAGAATAAAAAAAAAGGCTTGTCGTGAATGACAAGCCTTTTTTGATATTTTTAGTTAAATATACGGTATAGAGCGTTAGTTCACGAAGATTGTTTTTCGAGAGTTCCACCACCAAGTATTATTTAATATTGCGTTCAATTGTTATTAATTTGTGTCAAAGATATAAATCTAAATTTTAACTACCAATGTTTTATAAATAAAAAACTACCATTTTCATGGTAGTTTGTGTCGTTACTAGTTTGTAAAGAGTAATTGTTGGCTATTAATCGAATCTTATCTAGTAACATTATTTTAAGTTAGCTGTAAGTTATAAAAATATTTTGGTTACTACATGGTTTTAAGGTAGTAATAAATATAAAAGGGTAATTAAACTTTTGTTAAACTCACTTGTGCTTCTTTTTGTAATGTATAATTTTATGTTTATGAATTTAAGAGTTTTATTTATAGTCTTTATTTTACTTGTAAGTTGTAAACAAGAAAATAAAACGAAGGAGGTTTCTTCTAATCTTGTAAAGGAGAATGTTGTAGTAGAGAAGCCCGATTTGGAAATATATAATTTTAATGAATTTGAAAAGTTTTTACATCTTCAAGATGATAAAACTTATGTGGTAAACTTTTGGGCAACTTGGTGTGCGCCTTGTATTAAAGAGTTGCCTCATTTTGAAGAAATAAAGGAAGCCTATAAAAGTGAAAATGTAGAAGTACTGTTGGTGAGTTTAGATTTTCCGAAGCAATATGAGAAAAAACTAATCCCCTTTATAGTGAAACATAAATTACAATCTAAAGTGGTAGCATTAGATGATCCGGATTCTAATGCATGGATTCCTAAAGTAAGTGAAGCATGGTCTGGAGCATTACCAGCAACAGTAATTTATAACAAAGATAGACGAGCGTTTTATGAGCGTTCTTTTAGTTATGAGGAATTAAAAACGGAAGTTGATAAATTCCTATAACAGAAATTCAAGGCATTAGCCTACTAGAATAACAATTTAAAAAGATACCTTAGACACTATTAAAGAAGGTTGTCTTTCCGTAAATAAATGTATTAAACAAAAATAATAATTATGAAAAAGTCTATTAAAATAGTTTCTGCATTAGCAATAGTATTGCTAGTAAGTGCATTTACTTTAAATAAAACAAATGTCAATCCGGGTTATCAAATTGGAGATATTGCTACCGATTTTTCGTTAAAGAATATAGATGGCAATATGGTTTCTTTAAAAGATTATAAGGAAGCAAAAGGATATATCGTTATTTTCACATGTAATACTTGTCCGTATGCAGTAGCCTACGAAGATAGAGTAGAAGCATTAAATAAAAAATATGCAAATCTAGGATATCCTGTAATTGCAATTATGCCTAATAATCCAGATGTACAGCCTGGAGATAGGTTAGAAGCTATGCAAGCAAGAGCAAAAGCCAAAGGATTTACTTTTCCTTATTTAATGGATAGAGGACAAAAAATATATCCGCAATACGGAGCAACAAAAACACCACACGTTTATATTCTTGAAAAAACGAAGAAAGGAAACGAAGTAAAGTATATTGGTGCGATAGATGATAACTACCAAGACGAAGCTTCCGTAAGTAAAAAATATGTAGAGAATGCAGTAGATGCTTTGCTTCAAGGAAAAGAAATTGAAGAAAAAGAAACCAGAGCAATTGGCTGTTCTATTAAAGTATAATTAGTAATAAATAATATTAAAAAAATCCGAAGTAGTAATACTTCGGATTTTTTTTCGTCTACTAAGTAAAGAAATCTTAATTTTGTAAAAAAAAAACAGAAAATGGCAGATTTAACACAACAACAATGGCAAGAAGAATTACAGCAAGATGAAAATGCGGTAATATTAGATGTTAGAACAGAAGAAGAAACAGACGAAGGTATTATACCAAATGCAATAGTAATAGATATTTACCAACCACAAGAGTTTATGAGTAAAGTAGAGGCTCTAGATAAAAGCAAGACCTTTTACGTATATTGTAGATCTGGAGGGAGAAGTGCACAAGCTTGTGCAATTATGAATCAGCTAGGGTTTGATAATACAAAAAACCTATTAGGCGGATTTAGTGAGTGGACTGGAGAAGTAACTAACTAAGAAAAAACAAACCAATGAAACGTTTATCCATAATAGTACTTGCAATACTGACTTTTAGTAGTTTTGGTTGTAAAGAAAAAGATACAAGCAATATAACAGTAGTTTCTACCCAAGAAATGCAATCGCTTTTAAAAATGGGTCAGGTACAATTGGTTGATGTAAGAACTCCAAAAGAGTTTAAAAGCGGTTATATTGATAATGCGCAAAATATAGATTATAAATCTCCAACTTTTGCACAAGACATATTAAAATTAGATAAAGAAAAACCAGTATTGTTATATTGTCATTCAGGAGGAAGAAGTGCTAAATGTGCTGAAAAGCTAGAACAAGCTGGATTTACAAAAATCTACGACTTAGAAGGTGGCATATCCCGATGGAAACATGATGGGTTAGCTATTAAGTAATGAGCTGTCCAGAAATAGTTTGGTCGATTTAATAAATTATAATAAAAACCAGAGAAATTAACTTCTCTGGTTTTTTTATGTTTTCAAATTGGATGATTTTTTGTGTTCTAGTTTATATGTAAATTTTAAATCAACCTCTTATTCCTAAAGGCAATTCCAGAACCCGTTTTTAAATGGTGTTCAAAATCGTAAGCTTTTTGTTTGTCTATAAATTGAGATAAATAAACTAACTCAACAGGAAGTTTGTCTTTTGTATAATGTACTTCTTTATTCTTATTCGCTTTTTATCTATTCTTGATGTTCGTAGTGAAACCCGTATAATAGGTTTCATTATTACAATTTAAAATATAAACAGCATATGGTAATTCCATATCTCTAAATTAAGGAAAATATTCTGCTTCGATTCTTTAATTTTGAAACTTTATCAAAAAGATGGACGAGTCCACCGAAGCCCTAAAGGTTTAATATTCAATAAGAAATAAACATAAAAAAGCCCTGCTTCGCTTCAGAAAAAATGAAGCTTGCGTAGGGCAAAGGTGGAGACGGAGAGAATAACTTTGTTGTTCTCTAGTGACTTAAAAGGTGCAATTACAACTGCCTGTCTTTACAAGGCAGAGGATTAAAAACAACGAAATCCATTCAAGCAAACTTGACGGATTTCTTTTGTTTTCATTCACAACGCAGTTGTGAGTGTTGTGGAGTCGGAGAGAATCGAACTCTCGTCCAAACAAGTAACCAAAGAGCTTTCTACACGTGTATTCTTTTCTTGGGTTTTCGATTGCAAGCTGGTTAAAGACAACCCACTTACAACTTATCTTCTTTATCTTGAAAGTGCCTCAAAGCGCAACACAATCATAGTCAATTTTTACGATGCCTCTAATAGAACGCCATTAACTAAGGCTTTCAGGAGACATTTAGCTCTCCTACCTAGTAGGACGAGGCTTAATCTTACTATAATTCAGATTATGCAGCTAAAGCGTAGTTATTCTCGCCGTTTAAAAAGTTGAAATAAGTATTTACGAGTATAATCTCATTACTCGACGTGCTTACCGTTTCGCTAATCTCGCTGTCAAAACCAGTCGACCCCAAAATTTATAATGGTAATTAGTGCGTTACCCATTTTTGCTTTTAAGGGCAAAAATGCGTCAGGCTTTCCGCTATATCTTTTGCTAGAAAAAAGCAAAAGGATGTCACTGCAATCCTTAACGCGCGCAAACCTACACAAAAGCATCGGTTTACAAATGCAAAGTTATTAAAAAGTTTGTATAACCTCGCAATTCCTATTACTTTAGTGCAAAAATTATTCCAACAAGATGTTCCTGACAAATATTCGTGAACTCCTAGCCAGAATAAATCCAATCGTATAACCATCAGACTCCCACTTATGTGAGAATGAAAAAAATAAATTTTCAATGAAATTCGCCATCATAAAAGAACGTAAAAATCCACCAGATAGACGTGTGGTTTTTTCCCCAGAAAAACTAGCCGAAGCTCGTGCCCAATTTCCACAAGCAGAGTTCGTTGTAGAGTCTAGCGATATTCGCGTATTTCCAGACGCAGCATATAAAGCATTAGGGTTTGAGGTAACAGATGATGTTTCCGATGCAGATGTTATGATTGGTGTAAAAGAAGTGCCTATTGATAATTTAATTCCGAATAAAAAGTATTTCTACTTTTCGCATACCATAAAAAAACAACCATATAATAGAAAGTTACTTTTAGCAATGCTAGAAAAAAACATCGAGATGTATGATCATGAAACCATTGTAAAACAAAGTGGAGCGCGATTAATTGGTTTCGGACGCTACGCAGGATTGGTTGGCGCGTATAACGGATTTAGAGCATTAGGTTTGCGAGATGGATTATTTAACCTGCCAAAAGTAGAAGGTCTTGCAGACTTAGACGCTGTAAAAGCAGAACTCGATAAAATTACACTTCCAAATATTAAAATACTACTTACAGGAACAGGGAAAGTAGCACTAGGAGCAAAAGAAATACTAGACCATTTACAAATAAAAGAAGTAAGTGATGCATTATACTTAACTTCAAAATTTACCGAACCTGTTTATGTAATGGCAGATGTCATGGAATATGCAAAACGTAAAGATGGCAAAGTAGGCGATAAATGGGAGTTTTATAAAGACCCAACAGGTTATGAAAGTAATTTTATGCCGTATGCCAAAGAAACCGATTTCTTTATCGCAGGACACTTTTATGGTAACAATGCACCTTATTTATTTACAAGAGAAGATGCCAAATCAGCAGATTTTAATATTCATTTAGTAGCAGATATTTCTTGTGATGTAGACGGACCAGTAGCATCTACATTAAAAGCTTCCACTATCGCAGATCCTTTTTATGGCTATGATGCAAAAACCGAAACGGAAGTTGCTTATAACGCAAAAGGAGCCATAACAGTTATGGCTGTAGATAACTTGCCTTGTGAACTACCAAAAGACGCAAGTGAAGGTTTTGGCGATATGTTTTTAGAACACGTAATTCCAGCATTTTTTAACGAAGACAAGCGAGGAATTTTAAAACGAGCTAAAATAACAGAAAATAAAAAACTAACCGAAAGATTTTCATACTTAACAGATTACATATTAGGGCAAAAATAAAAAACCTATTTTTGTCTTCGATTTTAATAAACTAAAACCATTTTTCATGACCAGATCCAAAATCTATAGCCTACTATTCTTATTTTTATCTTTAATCTCTTGTACCGACGAACCCGTAGATTTTTCTATTAGTTCTGAAGATCCAGGAGGTATTAGTCCGCAAGAATTCTTACAGAATTTTGGTAGCAATATGGAAGCTCGATTTATGGGTAAAGTAGTCAATGAATCTAATGAACCTATTTCTGGCGTTGTAGTACAAGTAGGTAATACAACAGCATTAACAAATGATCAAGGTGTTTTTTCTATAGAGAATGCATCCGTTCAAGAAAAATTTGCATACCTAAAAGCAACCAAAGCAGGTTATATAGATGGTTCTAGATCTTTAACTCCAAAAGAAGGAGTGAATTTAGTAGAAATTATGCTATTCAATATGGAGCCAGAGGCTGTAATCAATTCCGGAGAGGAAAGTACAGTTAACCTTTCTAATGGTACCGAGATTGTTTTTACTGGAGATTTTGTAAATCAAGTAGGAGCGGCATATTCTGGTCCTGTACATGTGATTTTAAAACACTTAAATCCTAGTAACGAAAATATTGTAAGTCAGATGCCCGGAATGTTAGTTGGGCAAACTACAGAAGGTTCTTTGAGAGTTCTAGAAACGTATGGGATGTTAGCAGTAGAGTTACGAGGATCTTCCGACGAAGAATTACAACTAGCAGAAGGAAGTACAGCAAAAATAACTTTGCCTGTAGTTAATAATTTGAGTAGTGCTCCGCAATCTATGCCGTTATGGTCTTTTGATGAAGCTTACGGATTTTGGAAACAAGAAGGAGAAGCAACATTAGTAGGTAATACGTATGTTGGTGAGGTTTCACATTTTTCTTTCTGGAACTGGGATTATCCTTATCCTTCCGTTTATGTATGTATTAATTTAGTGGATGAAGATGGTAATCCTTTATCCTACACACCCGTTAATTTGTTTTCACCAGCATTAAATTCTATAGGAACATATGGGTATACCAACAATGAAGGTTTTGAATGTGGATTAGTTCCAGCAAATGACCAAATGGTATTAGTAATACCAGATTACAATTGTTCAGGAAATAACTTTTCTACATTAATAGGGCCTTTTGATAACGATCAAAATATTACAGTAACCGTAACAAGTTCAGATGTTGTAGACTCTAGTTTTATTGGAGTGTTTAATAATTGTGATGGAGAACCAGTAGCAAATGGCTATTTAGAAATTGACTTAGCATTTAATGGGGAAACATATATTTTTCCTATAACAGATGGCGTTATGTCTTTATATGTGAATTACTGTGGATTAAATACAGGATATACTTTGCAAGCTGTAGATTTAGATACTAACCAAATAACAGCGGAGATTTCAGGAAACTTTACAAATCCAATTACAGATATAGGAACTTTATTTACTTGTGACGATGCACCAAATGAAATTGTTGCAGTAGGAGATGGTATGGATGCCATTGAAGTAACGAGTTCTCTAGGAGCAACAGCTGTTGTAAATGTATTAGATAATGACACCTTAAATGGCGTAGCAGTTACAGCTAATGATGTAACAATAACTGCAACTAATTTACCTAATGGTATCTTTTTAAATGCAGACGGAACCGTAGACGTAAACGAAAATATTGCAACAGGACAATATGAGTTTGAATATACTATTTGCGAGAACGCAAATACAAGCAATTGTGATACAGCAACGGTGTTTTTATATATCACGAATACATCAATGGTAGAAATTGTTGCAGTAGGAGATGGTATGGATGGCATTGTAGTAACTAGTTCTTCAGGAGCAACAGCGGTTGTAAATGTATTAGATAATGACACCTTAAATGGCGTAGCAGTTACAGCTAATGATGTAACAATAACTGCAACTAATTTACCTAATGGTATCTTTTTAAATGCAGACGGAACGGTAGATGTAAATGAAAATATAGCAACAGGTCAATATGAGTTTGAATATACTATTTGTGAGAATGCAGACCCTAATAATTGCAGTACAACAACGGTATTTTTATTTATCACAAATTCATCTACAGTAGAAATTGTTGCAGTAGGAGATGGTATGGATGCCATTGAAGTGACGAATTCTCTAGGAGCAACAGCAGTTTTAAATGTATTAGATAATGATACTTTAAATGGTGTAGCAGTTACTGCTAATGACGTAACAATAACTGCAACTAATTTACCTAATGGCATCTTTTTAAATGCAGATGGAACGGTAGATGTAAATGAAAATATGGCAACAGGTCAATATGAGTTTGGGTATACTATTTGTGAAATTGCAAATCCGAATAATTGCAGCGCAGCAACGGTGTCTTTATTTATCACGAATACGTCAACAGTAGCAATTAATGCTGTAGATGATGGTATGGATGGTATTGCAGTAACGAATTCTTTAGGAGCCACTAATGTGGTAAATGTTTTAGATAACGATACTTTTAACGGCGTAACAGTGAATGCAAACGAAGTAAGTATAACATCCACAACAAATTACCCAGATAACATCTTTTTAAATGCAGATGGATCTATAGATGTGAATGAGAATACACCAACTGGAACTTATGATTTAATGTATACTATTTGTGAAATTGCAAATCCAAATAACTGTGATTCCGCAACGGTTACTTTATTTGTTACTAACACATCTGCAGTAGCGATTGTAGCAGTAGATGACATAATGGATGGTATTGAAGTAACAAATTCTTTAGGAGCAACGAATGTGGTAAATGTATTAGGTAATGATACTTTAAATGGAGTAGCAGTGAGTACTAATGAAGTAGCAATAACAGATATAAACACAAACTTTCCGAATAACATTATTTTAAATGCAGATGGATCCATTGATGTAAATGAGAATACACCAACAGGAACATATGAATTGATGTATACTATTTGTGAAATCATAAATGGAAATCCGAACCCAAACAATTGTAACTCTGCAACAGTTACTTTATATGTGACTAATTCTTCAGGAAGTATAAATGCGGAATATGATTGGATAAACGCTGTTGGTACACCTCAAGGCCAGGTTGTTTTAAATGTATTAAATAATGACACCCTAAATGGTGCAGATGCTACACCAAATAATGTAAGTATAACGGTAGGCGATGGTAATCAAGGAGATTATATCCTTTTAGATGCAAACGGTGATATTTCTATGCCATTAGAGTTTACGCCTTCGGCAGATTATCAATTCCCATATACTATATGTGAAATTGCAAACCCAAATAACTGCAATACTTCATCGGTTAGTATATATGTAAATAATACCATTACCGCTGTAGATGATGCATTAGATGCAATAGATGGAACGGCAACTGCCACTTCTATTTTAAATGTATTAGATAATGATACCTTAAATGGAGGAGCTATGATTAATTATGCAGTAACTACAACGACTACAACAAATGATAGTGGGGATTACTTTGTGTTGAATAGTAATGGAAGTATAGATCTTGTTATCGCAAATGTACCTTCAGGAACATACACAATTAATTATCAAATATGTGAGAACTTTACCAGTGTAAGTAATTGTTCCTCAGCATCGGTAACTTTAATTGTTAATTAATACATTAAAATATTTAAGATTTAGAAACCATCATGATAAAAACAGCATTAATAACTGGAGCTGCATCTGGATTAGGTTATGAGTTAACACTTTTATTAGCTAAAGATGCATATCGTTTAATTTTAGTCGATATAGATGCAACAAATCTCGCTAAAGTTAAATCGGAATTAGAACGTGATTTTAAAGTGGAAATAATCACACTAACTAAAGATTTAAGTCTTCCAAATATCGCACAAGAAATAATGGACGATATAGATAACGCTCCAATAGATGTGCTGATTAATAATGCTGGATTTGGTTTGTTTGGAAATTTTTATGAAACCAATTGGGAACGTGAATCTGCAATGTTACACGTGCATATCATGACCACAACCCATTTAACCAAATTAGTGTTAGAAGGTATGGTAGAACGTGGTTCTGGAAAAATATTAAATATGTCTTCGTTGGCAGCATTTCAACCAGGACCTTTAATGTCTATTTATTATGCTTCTAAAGGATATATGCTTTCTTTTTCTGAAGCTATTGCTTGTGAGTTAAAAGGAACTGGAGTTACTGTGACGGCATTGTGTCCCGGACCAACAAAAACACATTTTCAAGAAACCGTTTCAGAAGATAGTAAAGACAATAAAATAACCTTTAATATGGCTTGCGCAAAAGAAGTCGCAGCTTATGGCTATAAAGCCATGCTTAAAGGAAAAGCGTGTGCTATTCCAGGTGGTTTTAATAAGTTCCTAGCTACCTTACCAAGATTGCTTCCTAGAAATGTTGCAGCTTCTATTGTTAGAAAACTTCAAGAAAAGAACAGGGAAGATTAATTTTTTTCTGTTTTTTGAAATACTTGAAACATGTTGAAACTAAGGGCTAGAAAACTACCAAAAGTAGCTGTGAATAGCCATGCTTCTAGATGTTGATTTGGAAGCAGAATTATGTTTAAAATATCTTTAAAAAGTACAGAAGGATGTTGAATAATGTCCCATGAATTATATCTTAAAAATCTACCTAAGTAAATACCAAAAGCGGTTATTGGAAAAAGCGCATAAATAAGATAGGTTACTTTGGAGCTACTTATATGCATTTGTAATACTTCTTTTATATCTACTAGGCTTAAAAAGAAAAGAACTAAGCCATTATACGCAAAAGAGGTTATTAGTAAGACATCTAACCAAAAGTATGGGTTCTCGCTTATTTTTAAATGTATTAAATCGGTAATAATATAAGGCGCATTTGGTAAAAAGAGTAACCAAATGCCAAACCAGATTGCAAGTGACCATTTGTTGGTTTTCTTTTTGCTTTTTAAATAAGTGGTTATTGCGTAAGGTATCACGGCTAGAAACAGATTCCATATTAAGAATATGAAGAAAAAAGTATGTGTGATTTTCATGCGTACCATGAGCAGGAATATGCTTAAAAACATAGAGGCGCTTAGTATCGCAAGGACTTTGTATTGACGGAATAAAACGGATTTCAAATTATGCATGTTTTTGTGTTTGGAATTCGAAAATAAGAATGCTAATAAAGCCTAGTGTGTATGCTATTAGGTCTGAAAAGCTAAAAGTACTTCCTAAAATAATTTTTGCTAGTTTGTTGTTGTCTAGGTTTGTGATTTCTAGAAAGCTTGTGAGTTGTAAAAATTCGATGCCATAAGAAATGATTAAAACCACTATTGCAATATAAAAGGGTTTGGTTTTAATGCAGCTTTTAAACATGCAATAGAGTAGAATTATCGCTAGATAGTCGCCAAAAGTATGGCGTATAAATCCATCTTTTAAAAAGATTGCGATTAAGGCTTCTACTATAAAAAGGATTATAGAAGCTATTAGGTAGGTTTTGTTGTATTGTAGTTTCATGATTTGAATTGCTGATGTTAAATATTATGATGGACCCTTCCGTCTTTGATTTCTTTTTGGAAATCAAATCCACCTTCCCTTGAAAAAAGGGAAGGAGTTTTGATTGTTACTTTGTTCTTGATTTTACTGTGTGCTATTTGGTTCTTTTTTAGAAATGAACATGGTATTTATTTTCCTTCCATTTTAAATAGAACTTCTAATTTTAATTCTCCTCCTTTTTTTAAGGAGGAGTGGATTCCGTTTTCATAAAAAAAACGGAAGACGAGGTGGTTTTTCTTGTTCTGCAGCTTCTAGTTACTTCCTATTTGCGTTAGGGATGGAACGGTTTGTTTGAGCTCTTTTTGTGATAAAAGATTATGGATTACGCCAAAGTTGAAATACAAAAAAGCGAGTAGTGAAAGCGCGACCCTCTGAAGCTTTTTGCGAAAGAGGGTAACGCCCTAATTATTAATTATCCGTTAGTCCAATCTATTTTTCTAGATACAAACATGACGGTTGCTAAAATGATGAATAAACCAATGCTACCAACTAATAGCGCGTAGTTTTCTAACTGAATGATTACGTAAATAAAAGTGTATAATGCGGTTAGTGATAAACCGATAAATAATGGAAATTTAAAGGTTTTTAGAATGGATTTCGAGTAGAGCGTGATGAGCGCAATTACCGAGATTCCTGCGATGAGATAGGCTTTTAAAAAGTTACTGTGCTCAGAAATGGAAACGAGTAAAGTGTAAAACATGGTGAGTGCAATACCGATCATTAAATATTGAAATGGGTGAATGTTTATTTTGCTCATGGTTTGGATGAGGAAGAAAATGAGGAAGGTTAAACCGATTACTAAGAACCCGTATTTTGCCGAGCGTTCAGATTTTTGATACTCGTCTACCATGACCATAAATTTGGTTCCGAATGCAAAAGAGTTGAGGTTTGGTATTTTGTTGAGGTGTTGTTGTGAGAATGCTCTGTTTATGTGTAGTACTTTCCAGTCTGCTTCAAAACCGTCTTTGGTGATGGTTTTGGTTTCGTCGTTGGGCAAATAGTTACCAATAAAACTTGGGTCTGCCCAATTAGAAGTCATGCTCATGGTGGTTGTTTTACCGATTGGAATGAGCTCTATTTGCTGACTACCATTAAAGGACATAGTGATACTAAAATTGGTGTTTTCGGTTTTGGTAATATCCTCTTCTTTTAGAAAATCAGATTCTAAAACATCTAGATAATTATGATTGTTATTGTCGGTATCGTTAAAATTGGTTTGAAAGGAATAGGTATTACTGTTTAGTTTTAAAAGCATTTCGCTTTTAATTCCTTTTAGGTTGGAAGTTTTAATGATTACGGTTGCTTTGTCCCAAATGATGTCTTCTTTTTTTATTCCTTTTGCGGAAAGATCTGTAGGAATATAGTTTCCTGAAAAGTCCATATTGGTTGAAAATACAGCAGATTCAAAGTTGCCTCTATTTAGCGTTTTAGATTCAACAGATGTTTTGGTATCTAGTTTTTCCGGAAAAATATACGCGTAATTGGTATGTGTTTGGGTTTCTTTAAAATAGGTTTTTGTCTTTTCGTTATACGTTTTGGTCTCGCTATAGGTTTTGTAGGGCAGTTTTAAAATGGGTCCGTATACTAAAACCTCATTTCCCCATTTCTGGTTTATTTCACTTACTACATCTTGTTGTCTGAAGGAGCGTTCCTTTATTAAACTTTCTATAAAAGATAAAGGTACTAATAAGACTAAGGTTAAAAAACCGATCATTAGCATTCTTGCTGTAATGGATGTTTTCATCCAGTTGCCAAATTTGTTTGTGTGTTGTTTTTGTATTTCTTCCATGGTTATAGTGTTTTTAAAGTACTTTGAATTTCAAAGTGAATAGATAAAAAAATAGTTTTATTGTTTATGTATTAATTTTTCAAGCGCTTCAATATGTTTGTTAAAAGCAGCTCTACCAAGTTTTGTAGTTGCGTATCGTGTGTTTGGTTTTCTGCCAATAAATTGTTTTTCTACGTTAATGTATTCTGCTGTTTCTAACGCTTTGGTATGACTTGCTAAGTTACCATCTGTAACTTCTAGCAACTCTTTTAAGGTTTTAAAATCGGCATACTCATTCACCATTAAAATAGACATGATGCCTAATCTAATGCGATGATCGAATGCTTTATTTATGTTTGTTATTATGCTCATGCTTTTCCTGCGTTGGCAGGAAGTTATTTATTTAATTTTGGTGTTGGGCCACTTTAGTTACTTTTCCATTTTTAAAATATATGTCTAATACGTCTGGATCTATCTTAAAAAGCCCAGGGACAAATCCGATGCCATAGGCAATGTGATTTTGGTTGTAAGAGTAAAAATCTTTTCCTAATAATTCTGTTATTTCTTCTTTTGTTTTTCCGATTAATATTTTGCTTTCTATTATGTCTTCAGACATTTTATATCTTTCCTCAACATTTGTTTCCCATTCAAGTTTATTAAAATCGTTTGAAGGATAATACGAAACTGAAAATATCCATAAATAAATTAATCCGAAATAAACTATAGGACTCAAAAATATAGCTGGAATTATGGCTATCAATTTTCTGTTTTTATCGTTTCCTAGATGTAACTTTTTTAAAACCCACTTTGATAAAAAGTAGGATGGAAGTGCTAGAATCAGAATTATTAGAATGCTCATCTATTGATAATTAATTTCATTATCATCAATCGTTTTCATCTTATTAAAAAGAATAGCAACTGCAAAACAAATAAAACCAATTAGTATAGAAACAGGTATTAATATAATAACTCCTTGGTTTGTTGTTTTTCGTTTCGCCATTTGGCTGAGGTATAGTTCTGCTTGTACAGACTTTTCATTCGTATCAATAGTACCGTTTTTGTCTACATCAAAACGTTCAAACTGCTGACTAAAGTTTTGATTGGAATAGTAGGTATAGGTTACTCCAAGTACATAAACTAGTATCGTTGCTATCAACCCAATTTTTATTGCTTTACTCATTTTTTATCGTATTTAATGTACATGATGGTTCCGTAAATAATGTGTAATACACCAAATCCTATAACCCAAAGGAAAAAACCATATCCTGGTAATACAGCGCAAATTAAACCTAAAATTATTTCTATCACTCCTAAATATCTAATATCTCCAATACTATATTTCGATGCATTAACTAAGGCCAGTCCGTAAAAAATAAGCATTAAGGCTCCTGCTTGACCGTATTTTTGTTGCGCTAAAATGATCAGTATGTAAAGTCCTCCAGTAATAAGCGGAATTAAAAAGTTAAGAATTAGACGTCTAGAAGTACCATCCCAGATTTTTTCGTTGTTTTTGTTTGCTTTTCTAGTGGTTAGAAATATTGCTGTTGTAATACTAAAGAAAGCGATTAAAGCTAAAATCAATAAACAGGTTTTAAAAACCCAGCCATCTAAAAGTAGTGTGCCATAGCTATGATTCATTACTAACCAATACGCAATAGCAGCACCAATAAGTGCGTAGACTCCTGCTAGTATTCCGGATAAACCACTTAATGAAATAAACCGCGAGGATTTATTCATTAGGTTTTTTATCTCACTGATGTCTTTTAGATAATCTTTCGCTTCCATATAAAAGTACTTTGAATTACAAAGTAAGTAAAATTAATTGAATGTTTCTTTATAAATTTTTGTTAATTTTATGAAATCTAATAAATCGATGAATCCAGCAGAAAATTACATAATTAGCCAACCAGAACCGTATCGTTCTATTTTAATGCATTTGCAAGCCGTTATAACGCATGTATTACCAGAGGCAGAGCTTAAGTACAAATGGCGAATTCCGTGTTACTACATAAATAACAAGCCTGTTTGCTATTTAAATGCAAGTCATAAAAAGGAATTTGTAGATGTAGGTTTTTGGCATGCTGCACATCTATCTAAAAAGTATGAAGCATATTTGATTAGTGAAAATCGGAAATTAGTAAAGTCTTTGCGCTATAAAACCTTGGAAGAAATTGAGGATGCTGTTTTTATAGAAATACTTCAAGAGGTCTATAAAAATAAAGACAAAAGCTTTTATAAATAGGAAGCCCCTCATTCTTTAAAGAAGGAGGAGCGTTGTTTATTTGTTTTGGAAATTATTAAACGGAGCTGTTTAATAATTAAATTCTAAATCTTCCTCCAACAGAAATTACACGTTGTAAATACCAGAAATGTTGTGATGCTTTTTCATTGGTATTACTGGTTGTTCTAATATCTGGCATGTTAATAAAACCACCTCTTAAATCGGTTTCAATAAAGAAGTATTTAAAGAAAGTAAAGTTTAGTCCAACATTTAAGGAAACACCATATCCAGCGATATGAAACTCATCATATCTGTCCTTTTGTAAAAGTGTCGTATTGGTTTTTGGATATAAAACTCCTGCGCCAAAACCTTCGGTTATATTTATTTGAAAGGTATCGGTATTGTTTATTTTTAATAGCGAAGAAATATCATCGAATCTATTTAATTCTAAATACACATAATTTAAACCATTGGTGTGTTCAAATTGTAAAAAATCTTCCGAAACAAAATAAGGATCTCCAGTAAACTCTTGATTAAAAATACTTCCTTCTTCATCTAAAGGAAGATCTATATACCCACTAACATTCTTGGTCAAATCTTCTTTCATTACATACTTCATATGGTCTACACCAAATGCAATATTGTATTTGTCTGAAATGAAATAACCCACCTTTATATTGGTTTGAGGAATGGTCATCCTTGTCGGATTTATATAATCAATATGCCAACCTTTAGGTTTGTCTTTTGCAGAAGCATCATGAATGGTAAAGTCATAACCTTCCCCTTGAAACCTAATATCTGATTTAGAAAAAGTTTCTCTGTTTCCTCCCCAACTTATAAAGAACTTTCCTTTATTGTTGGCAGTGTATTTTTCGGTAACAAGAGTTTCCTCTTGCGCAATGGTATTGGTTGAAAATAATATAAGACTGAATAGTGCTAAAAAAATTAGCGTTGCATTTTTCATTAAAATAGAAATTTGGGATAATTATAATGCGTTTATGGTTTTTCTAATAGCTACCAAGTTGGTAAGCAATTTCTCTAGATTATCTAAATGTAACATATTTGCGCCATCACTTTTTGCATTTGCTGGATCAAAATGTGTTTCAATAAATAAACCATCTACATTATTTACAATTCCAGCACGTGCGATAGTTTCTATCATGTCTGGTCTTCCTCCAGTAACACCAATACTTTGATTAGGTTGCTGTAAAGAGTGTGTTACGTCTAGAACAGTAGGAGCGTATTGACGCATGGTTGGTATGCCTCTAAAATCGACAATCATGTCTTGGTACCCAAACATCGTACCTCTATCGGTAATCCATGCTTTATCGCTTCCAGAATCTTTTACTTTCTGCACGGCGTGTTTCATGGCTTCCGGACTCATAAATTGTCCTTTTTTTAAGTTTACTACTTTACCTGTTTTTGCAGCAGCAACCACTAAATCTGTTTGGCGGACTAAAAAAGCAGGGATTTGTAAAACATCGACATACTGTGCAGCAAGAGCAGCATGACTTACTTCATGAATGTCTGTTACTGTTGGTACATCAAATTTTTCGGAAACTTTCTTTAAAATTTCTAAAGCTTTTTCATCTCCAATCCCTGTAAAACTATCTATTCTACTTCTGTTTGCTTTCTTGAAACTTCCTTTAAATATGTAAGGAATTTCTAATTTGTTTGTTATTTCTAATACTTTTTCGGCAATACGAAATGCCATTTCTTCGCTTTCAATAGCACAAGGTCCTGCTAAAAGGAAAAAATTATTAGAATTGGTATGTTTTATCTTTGGAATATCTTGAAGATTCATCTACTTAAAATTTAAGCGACAAAGATACTCAATTTAAAAACTTTTTTTCATACTATTTCTCATAATCCATAATGCCATAATAAAGTTGGCAGCAACAAATACTCCACCATATGCAACAAACTGTGTTGTAGCGTGAGAAAAGGAAATAATTTGTAGTACATCCGATAGATACGCTAATATCATATACGAAGATAGGCACACGAAAGTGATACCTAAACCAAAATTTAATCGGTTGCTAGGTTTTATTATTTGCCATATAAAAGGAATACCAAATAATAATATAGGATAAGCAGAAACACCTTCCATTTTATTAATATCGGTAAACCAATACGCGATTATAGTGAGAAAATATAGGTAAGGGATGAATTTTGAATACTTGGTAATTAGGTTCATAATGCTATTAATTTTAGTTAGGGAAAAATTATTATTCTGTTTTAGTTACTTTAGGGAGTAATTAAATTAGAGAACGAAAAGTAGTAATAAAAATTACAGCAAATTCCAATTATAACAAATAATTAACTAAAAAATAATCGATATGTTAAAATCTAAGAATGAAATTGTTTTAATTAACAAAGGCACAGCTATTTTAAGGATTTTGTAATCTTTTGAAAGCCTAATTTTTTTATAGAAGTCATAAATAGTTAGTAAGATGTTAATTATCAAAAGAATTTAATGTACCTTTGCACGCTTAAAATAAGGCACTATTATGGCTAATATTAAAAATATCGCAATTATTGCACACGTAGATCATGGTAAAACTACATTAGTAGATAAGATCATGTACCATTGTCAACTATTTAGAGAAAACCAGAATACTGGGGACTTAATTCTAGATAATAACGATTTAGAACGTGAAAGAGGAATCACAATTACTTCTAAAAACGTATCTGTAGTTTACAAAGACACAAAAATTAATATCATTGATACTCCTGGTCACGCCGATTTTGGTGGAGAAGTAGAGCGTGTATTAAATATGGCTGATGGTGTTGTACTATTAGTGGATGCTTTTGAAGGTCCTATGCCTCAAACACGTTTTGTATTACAAAAAGCGATTGATTTAGGATTAAAACCTTGTGTAGTTGTAAACAAAGTAGATAAAGAAAACTGTACTCCAGATGAAGTACATGAAAAAGTTTTTGATCTAATGTTCGAATTAGGTGCTGAAGAATGGCAGTTAGATTTTCCAACCGTTTATGGTTCTGCTAAGAACAACTGGATGAGTGATGATTGGAAAGTAGAAACTGAAAATGTAGAACCATTATTAGATATGGTTATAGAGCATGTTCCTACTCCTAAATTTGAAGAAGGTACTACGCAAATGTTAATTACATCTTTAGATTTCTCTTCTTTTACTGGTCGTATTGCGATTGGTAGATTACAAAGAGGAAGTCTTGTAGAAGGACAACAAGTTTCTTTAGTGAAAGCGGATGGAACAATTACAAAAACTAGAATTAAAGAATTATTCATATTTGAAGGTCTTGGACGTAAGAAAGTAGAAAGCGTTCAAACTGGAGATATTTGTGCTCTTGTTGGTGTTGAAGGATTTGAAATTGGGGATACAGTTGCAGATATTGAAAACCCAGAAGGTTTAAAATCTATTGCTATAGATGAACCTACAATGAGTATGTTATTTACTATTAACGATTCACCTTTCTTTGGTAAAGATGGTAAGTATGTGACTTCTCGTCATATTAAAGATCGTTTAGCAAAAGAATTAGAAAAAAACTTAGCACTTCGTTTAGGTGAAACGGATACTGCAGATAAATTTATGGTTTTCGGACGTGGTGTATTACACTTATCGGTTTTAATAGAAACGATGCGTCGTGAAGGTTATGAATTACAAATTGGACAACCACAAGTAATCATTAAAGAAATTGATGGTGTTAAATGTGAACCAATTGAAGAATTAACGATTGACCTTCCGGAAACAGTATCTGGTAAAGCGGTAGAGTTTGTAACAAAACGTAAAGGTGAGTTACTAAGCATGGAAGCTAAAGGTGAACGTATGATTTGTGAGTTTATAATTCCTTCTCGTGGTATTATTGGTTTACGTAACCAATTACTAACAGCAACTGCTGGAGAGGCTATTATGGCACACCGTTTTAAAGAATACCAACCATTAAAAGGAGATATTCCTGGACGTATTTCTGGATCTTTAATTTCTATGGAAAACGGAACAGCAATTCCTTATTCTATTGATAAATTACAAGATAGAGGTAAGTTCTTTATTGAGCCTGGAGAAAGTGTTTACGAAGGTCAAGTAATTGGTGAGAACTCTCGTCAAGATGATATGGCTGTAAATATTACGAAAGCTAAAAAGCAAAGTAATGTACGTAGTTCTGGAGCAGATGATAAAGCTAAAATTGTACCTGCAATTAAATTCTCTTTAGAAGAAGCTTTAGAATACATCCAAAAAGATGAGTATGTGGAAGTTACGCCAAATCACTTACGTTTACGTAAAATCTGGTTATCAGAAACAGACAGAAAAAGAAACAAGATCGCTTAGTAAAAGTTAAGCATTAAGTAATAAATATTACGTCAAATAGTTCACGCTAATTCTGTGAATCTATTTGGCGTAATTTTGTTTATAGACATCACGAAGAGAAAAAGTTAGAGAGATCAGTATTATATAATTACGATGGATTCTGTGATTTATTAGATGCTTTTCTTCTACTAATTAAATCTAAAGATTAAAGATACTTGTAAAGTTTAAGTTTAGTATATTTACAAAAAATTTTAATATGCATTTTTTATATTTCGATCCAGGTTTAGGGGCAATGATAATTCAAGCAGTAGTTGCAGCAGTAGCTGGTGTTATATTGTTTTCTAAAGGATTAATGTATAAAATAAAAACACTTTTAGGTTTTTCTAAAAACCAAGAAGAGAATATGTATGATGATATTGAAATTAAAGATCAAGATTCAGAAAATAAACAATAGTTCGTGGTAGATAACAGTAAGCACGCTTCTTCTTTTAGAGATCCTTCAGGTTATATTTTTACTGAAGAAGGAGTTATTAAACGAACCATATTTCCTATATATTTTAAGCAATACAACGCATTAACTAGCGCTGGTTTTTTTGATAGTTTATTTAAAAATAAATTATTAATTCCACATAAAGAAGTTGCTAATTCGGAAGATAAGATTGTTATACAACCAGAAAATATTCCGTTTATAACCTATCCCTACGAGTGGAGTTTTAATATGTATAAAGAAGCTGCTTTGTTAACGCTAAAGCTTCAGAAATACAGCTTAGAGAAAGGTTTCTCTCTTAAAGATGCCACCGCTTTTAATATTACTTTTCATGACGGTAAAGCTATTTTTATTGATACGCTTTCTTTCGATTTCTATCAAGAAAATACGCCTTGGCGGGCATACAAACAATTTATTACGCATTTTTTAGGACCATTGGTTTTAGCACATTATCACGGTGCACAATCCTTAAAGTTGATGAGCAATTTTATAGATGGAATTCCGATTAAAATGTTAGCATCTATGCTTCCGTTTAAAACAAAAATGAATCCGTTTTTATATGCTAATATTCATTTACTTGCAAAGTTTGAAGACAAGCATAATGAAGATTATAAAGGCGAGTCTAAAGCTTCCGTATTATCTGAAAAAGGACAGTTGAATATTATACAAAGCTTGTATGATTATATTAAAAAACTGACTTTAAAAGAGCATAGCGAATGGGGGAATTACTATGATAAAATCAATTATAGTAATGACGCTTTTGTGCAAAAATCGGCTATCATTAATAAGTGGATTGTTAATTTAAACACTAAAACGCTAATTGATGTTGGAGGAAACGATGGTACTTTTGTTAGAAAAATAGATACCGATTTAAAGCAAGCTTTGGTTTGTGATATCGATAATAACGCCGTAGATTTTAATTATAAAGCCATAAGAGAAAATAAAGAATCCTTTATTACTCCTTTTGTTTTAGATGTTTTAAATCCGTCTGCAGCCATAGGTTTTCAAAATAAAGAGCGCGATTCTTTTATTAATAGAATGAAAGATTTTGCTCCAGATGTTACATTAGCATTGGCGGTTATTCATCACATGTCTTTATCTGGTAACGTTACTTTTGAAATGTCTGCGCAGTTTTTTGCTTCGTTTTCTAAACATTTGGTCATCGAGTTTCCTAAAAGAAAGGATTCTTGGGTACAACGTTTATTAAACAGCAAAGTAGATTTTAAAGAGCACTTTGATTGGTATTCTTTAGAGAATTTTGAAGCTGCTTATACTACATATTTTGAGGTTATAGAGAAAAAACCTATTGCAAATAGTGAACGCGTGATGTATTTACTAAAGCCAAAAGATGTTAAGTAATTTACGGAATAAAGTAATTCAATTTATAAACAGTAAAGAAGAAATACCTATTCTAGCCGGTCTTACGGCTGGATTATATCCTTTAATTTAATACTATAACAAGAATTTCACGTTGATTAATTCTTGGAATCAGTTTTTGGTCTTTGTATATATACTATTGCCAGTGATTGTATTTTATTTGGTGCATAAGATTTTTTTGAAAGTAAGTTTTCTAACCAAATATTCCAGCTACATTATTCCAGGGCTAAACCTTTCTGTATTTGCTTTTCTAATTATCTTTAATACGTATGGGTATTATCATAAAAAGCATTCTTTATTGGTGTTCGTCGTCTTTGTAATTGGAGCGTTGTTCAAGAATCATTTTAAGAAAGTGGTGGTTTTTCAGTTATTTCTTTCCTTTTAATCCTAGAATACTAAAAAAGAAACTGAAAATAATTATTTGAATCCCTAATTGTAATGCTATAACAGCAGGTATAATACTTCGAATGGTAGTTTTTATATTTAGGTTTCCAAAGTTTAAAGCCTTCCAGTTCGAAAAGCCATTATAACTTAGACCTAATCCTATTAAAAGTATAACGAAACCAAAAATAAGCCCTTTTTCTAAGTTTATGAAGTGAAATAATTTATTGTATCTATTACTTTTGGGGAGTAAGCCATTTTCTACAGCATAAATTTTTGTTAATGCATAAAATACTATAAACTGAAAACCTATAAGTAAAAAGGTTGAAGTGTAAAGTAAGGTGTGCACATCTAATGTAAATGTTTTAAAAACTAACGGGCTTTTAATTAATAAAGCAGAAAAAATAAAACCAACTAAAAATAGAAGAATACCAGGATATAAAAACAACCAGTTAGGAGCATATAGCATTAAAAAACGTAAATGTCTCCAACCATCTCGCCACGTGTTTAAATGCGGAGGTCTTGTTCTTCCATCTTCATGTAAAATGGTTGGTACTTCTGCTATAGTTAAGTTGTTTAGTTTGGATTTCACGATCATTTCTGATGCGAACTCCATTCCTGTAGTTTGTAAATTCATTTTGTAATACGCTTCTTTAGAAAACCCTCTTAAACCACAGTGAAAGTCCCCAATATCGATTTTAAAAAACAATCTCCCAATAAACGATAGTACAGGGTTTCCTAAATATTTATGAAGCAAAGGCATTGCGCCTTTTTTTATTCCACCTTTAAACCGGTTTCCCATAACAAGATCATTACCATTTCTTAGCTCTTTTAAGTAAGGTAAAAGTGCTTCGAAATCATAACTATCGTCAGCATCACCCATAATTATATACTTGCCATGCGCAGCTTCAATACCACCTCTAAGGGCAGAGCCATAGCCTTTGTTTTTAACAGTAATAACTCTAGCGTTTAGTTTTTTTGCTATTTCTTGCGAACCATCAGTACTACCATTGTCTGCAATAACTACTTCTCCAGAAACAGCATGAAACTTCATAAAGTTCAATGCTTTTACAATACAGGTTTCTAGGGTTTCTGCTTCGTTTAAACACGGCATTACAACAGATAGTTCAATCATTTTTCTTAGTAAGAATTAGTTTGTAAAGTTCAACAAAGATTAAAAAAAATAAAAAGTAATTATAAAATAAATATCTTATAATAGAATGGCTAACGAAAGATACTATAAGTGCATTTATTAAAATAAAAGAAGAGAAAAGAAATAAAATGGCAAACTTATCAGAATAAAAACGGCATATTTTTAATCCGCTAAAAAATAAAATAATAGCAATGAATATTAATAGAAAAACGGATTTAAAGCCATGAATGATATTGCTTAAATATAAAGGAAACCATTTACTAAAGTTATTTTTAATAAGTATTGGGAACATTTTTTTTCCTGCTAATTCTATGTTGGTTCTAGCTTCAACAATAGATTGATTTTTGTCTAGATAGTATTGTGTCCCTTTGTTATGAAAAGTAGTATTGCAAATATGGACTAATTTTCCATGGAAATCGTTATAGTACGCAACAAAGGAAACTCTTTCTTTACTAGACATTAGCCAATTGTTTTTTGACGTAAAATCATGACTCATTTTAAAAATGTGTTTAAGATCGGGATCTTTAAATAAGTTTACGTTACTAGCTTCACTAACATATAATGCAGAAGCCATTGCGTTTACATATTTAAAAGGAGTAGAGATAAAAACACCGTCTTTTACTTTATGATAACTTTTGTCTAGTAATATAGGAAGTAGAGGGATAAAAAGAAGAATAATAAATGGAATTAACTTCTCTTGTTTAAAAATAGATTTCCTCCATTTTAATACATATATAAATGCTATAATAATTGGCAATAGAAGAAATTGACCTCTAGTTAACACTAACAATACATAACTAATGGAAAGGAATATTAAAGACCTGTTATTCTTTTTAAATAAAAAATGTAGTGTAAAGGAGATAAATAATAAATACAAAGGATAACTAATAGCTTCAGAACAAATTCTATTAGCCATTAATAATGGTTCAAATAAAGGGAAAACTAAAATAGCAAATAATAAGATCTTAAAAACTAAATTGAGAGTTAGCAAGTCTAATACTTTTTTATATAAAATGTGTATGGCAAATAGATTAAACAGTATCTGTATTGTCAGAATGGCATAGTCAAAATAGTTTTGACTAAAAACTTGAATAAGCCTAGTGAAAATAGGGTAGCCAGGAGATCTAAAAATGTTTGCTTCTAAATAACTCGGAGAGTCAGGATAGTAAATAGCTCCTTTATACAGTAAATAAAAAAAAATCAAAGCATAACCAAATAATAGAATGTAGTTAGTATTAAATAGTTTTTTAGCTTTCAAAAGAAGTTTAATTTAGAGAGTTTAAATATAGAGTTATTGGATTAAAACAGGAGCTTATTCTTAAAATATATTCTAGTAATACGTATAAATAATATTGAAAATTAACTTTTCTCTATCCATCTATAGAAAATTACTTTAGAGAAGAATTATAAAAGTTAGAAAATGACTAAATTACCTGCCTATTATAAAACTAGATAAAAAAAACTAATAAGTAAGTGTTTTCACTTGCGAGTTGAATTTCCCACTATGATTAAAAACAAAATATTAAACTTCATAAATTCAGATAAAGATACACCACTACTAGCAGGATTAATATGTGGTTTGTATCCTTTATTATATTTTTATTCTAACTACTTTTTTTCTAAAAACTCACTAGAACAATTTGCAACCTTTTTTCTTTTATTTGTGGGTGTTTCTGTTTTTGTTTTTAGCATTTCTTATTTTATCTTTAATAGATTTCCCGCTTTAAAAAAGTATAAAAAACATTTGCTTTTTGTTCTTATAATTATTGTTGTTGCTACATTTTTATCTCAAATTATTTATTTCAAACTAATGAAGAAGGCTTTAGTTCTTATCTATATTCTTGCCTTTTTATTATCCCTTAAGTTTTACAAATCCTACAAGAAGCTTTTAGTATTAGTAGTATTAATGTGTATTTTTCCTTTTTGTAAAATTGTAATCTCTTTATATGATTCTTTTAAGCCTTTAGATTGGCAAGAACAACCAGATGCTATTGAAAATGTGGAGCTAACAAAAACACCAAATATTTACTTAATACAGCCAGATGGTTATGTTAGTAAAGAGGTTTTAAGCCAGGCGCCATATAATTCGGAAAGTGAAATATATAATTGGCTAGAAACAGAAGGCTTTAAAGTATATCCCGATTTTAGAAGCAATTACCCAGCTACTTTGACCTCTAATGCTTCAATGTTTAGTATGAAACATCACTATTTTGGTGAATATATTTTCCCTTCACTAGAAATGCTAAATGCACGAGATGTTATAAGTGGTGAAAACCCGGTTATTTCTATTTTGGACAAGAATGATTATAGTACATTTTTGGTTGTTGAAAATGAATATTTTCAACATAACAATAGTGATCAAAAGTATGATTATAGAAATATTAGCCTAAAGGAAATACCTCTTTTTAGTCATGGAGGAAATGTCGAAAAAGATGTTTTAGTAGATTTAAAGGAAATGATGAAAATAGATGCTTCTAATCCAAAATTCTTCTTTGTAGAAAAATTAATGCCGCATCATGTTATACTTTATGATGATATTACAGATGTAGAAATCGAAAGAGAATGGTATTTAAGTAGAATTAAGGAGGCCAATTTATGGTTAAAAAAAACGATCAATCATATAGCTATTCAAGACCCTGATGCTATTGTAATAGTAATTGCAGATCATGGAGGAATGCTTGGTTTAGATAACTTTACGGAAAAGTATAATAGTATTCAAAATATGAATTCTATTTTTTCTTCATTATTAGCTATAAAATGGAATGGTAATTTAGTAGGAGATGAAGATGCAAAATTAAAATCCAATGTTAATTTGTTCCGAGTTTTGTTTTCGGTTTTAAGTGAAGATAAAACCTACCTAAATAATCTAGAAGAAGATGAAAGCTATTACCTAGATAATAAAAACGGTATATTCCGTAAGCCACAGCAAGCAATACAAAGTAATGGCGATTATAATTTAAAAAAAGGAGCAAACTAAACTTCAAAGCGGTTAAATTACATAAATAGCTTTTAAATTAGTAAATTCAGCTTTACAAAAAAAACGAAGAAATTATTTTCACTATACACAAATATAAACCAGAATATAAAGCACTTTGGGATAGTTTTATAACCAAATCCAAAAATGCTACTTTTCTATTTCATAGAGACTTTATAGAATACCACCAAGACCGATTTGACGATTTTTCGTTACTTGTTTTTAAAAAGGAAAAGCTAATCGCAGTATTACCAGCTAACTTTGTAGCAAATAAAATATACTCGCATCAAGGTTTAACGTATGGCGGACTGGTAGTTTTAGAAACCATAAAACTAAAAGACTTTACCCTCTGTTTAAAAGCAGCCTTAAGTTTCTATAAAGAAAACGGGTTTGAAAGTATACAGCTAAAAGAACTTCCGTCTTTTTATAGTTTGGTGCCAAATGATGAAATGCAGTATTTGTCTTTTATTTTGAAAGCAGATGTGATTCGTAGAGATACGCTTTCGGTTTTAAATGTGCAGCAAAAACCAAAACCATCTAAAGATCGAATTGCAGGAAATAAAAGAGCTTTAAAAAATAACTTGGTAGTGAAAGAAGTAGAAACGTTCGATGCTTTTTGGAATACGATTCTCATACCAAATTTAAATGCGAAGCATGAAGCGCAACCAGTTCATAGTTTAGCAGAAATTGAATATTTAAAGCGTAAGTTTCCAAAACAAATTAGACAATTTAACGTGTATAAGAACGATGAAATTGTTGCTGGAACTACTATTTTTGAAACAAAATATGTTGCGCATTCCCAATACATTTCTGGTAATGAAGACAAGAATATAATAGGAAGTTTAGATTTTTTACATCTATATTTGATGCAGGAAGTCTTTGCCGATAAGGCTTATTTTGATTTCGGAATCTCGAATGAAAACCAAAGCAAAAATATAAATCAAGGATTGCAATATTGGAAAGAAGGTTTTGGTG
>Ga0209344_10001716_pt1 | contig 27342 bp, 24 predicted proteins | sample Cruoilmetagenom6_FD_187293 | JGI IMG/M metagenome (GOLD analysis project Ga0209344, IMG submission 187293) | Oil polluted marine microbial communities from Coal Oil Point, Santa Barbara, California, USA - Santa Barbara Oil Seep Sample 6 (SPAdes)... | ecosystem: Environmental > Aquatic > Marine... | reverse complement strand
CCATGACGAAACATATCCGCGTTTTATCTTGATTTCAAGACAATCGGAATATATCTTGATATCGAGATATTCACACTCCTGTACCGCATGAGTTCTCCCGAGCATCCACCCACGCCCTTTCAATCAGCCCCCACATGAAAACCACCGACCTCATCCTGACCGCAGCCGCACCCGCCATCTGGGGGTCGACCTACCTCGTCACCAGCGAGATGCTCCCCGCCACCCATCCCATCACACTCGCGGGCCTCCGCGCTCTCCCCAGCGGGCTCGTGCTTTTGCTTCTTGTTCGACAACTCCCCCCAAAGGACTGGTACGCCAAAGTCATCGCCCTGAGCCTGCTCAACATCGGGATCTTCTGGCCGATGCTTTTTATCGCGGCCCAGCGCCTCCCGGGCGGGCAAGCCGCCACACTGGGCGCCATCCAGCCGCTGATCGTCATCGTCCTCGCGCGTTTGCTGCTCGCCACCCGCATCCTGCCGATGGCGATCGTTGCCGCGGGCCTGGGCATCGTCGGAGTCGCGCTGCTGGTGCTCAGCCCCGACGCTCAGCTCGACCCACTCGGGCTCTTGGCGGCCCTCGCGGGCACGATGTCGATGGCCCTGGGCACCGTGCTCTACCGACGCTGGAGCCCGCCAGTCTCCCCCACCGTCTTCACCGCGTGGCAGCTCACCATCGGCGGCTCGTTGCTGTGCATCATCGCCCTGCTCTTCGAGCCCCCCACCCTGACACTCAATCCAACCAACCTCATCGCCATCGGATATCTCGGCTTCATCGGCGCCGGGCTCACGCTGATCATCTGGCAACGCGGGCTCACCCGCCTACCGCCCGCCATCGTTTCCACCCTCGGGCTCCTGAGCCCGACCGCCGCCGTGATCCTCGGCTGGGTCGTCCTCAACCAAACCCTCACCCCCAAAGACTGGGGCGGAATCGGACTCATACTCTTGAGCGTCTGGCTCTGTCAGCGGGCTTACAACCGCTCAACACCCATGCGCAAGCCGCCCCCTGAGCCGAGCACCACCCCGCGCCCGGCTTGTGTCTCGCCCCACTGACCATCCACGCAATATAACTTCCTCCCCAAACAAGATTTCGATCTCCACACCCCCCAGCAACATGCACTATCATGTGCCATGCCTATTTTCCTCCGCTGGTTATTCCGTCTGGGCCCCATGAACCCCATCGCCGTGCGCTTGGTGCAGAACGCCTCGCGCCGATCCAAGCACCTCTATGTCCGCAGCGCCTACCTCGCGGTGCTCATCCTCGTGCTCCTCTGGGCGATGCTCGGCAACACCCCCGGCGGCAATGTCTCCTACCGCGAGCTCGCCTCCGCGGGCGCCACCAGCTTCGCGTGGATCGCGTACCTGCAGGTCGGGCTCATCTGCATCCTCTCGCCCGTCTTCATGGCCGGCGCGATCGCCCAAGAAGCCAACCCCAAAACCTGGGACATCCTGCTCACCACCCCGATGTCCAAACTCGAGATCGTCCTGGGCAACCTGCTCGGTCGGCTCTTCTTCGTCCTCGCCCTGCTCTTCGCCTCGCTCCCGCTCTTCGCCCTCACCCAGTTCTTTGGAGGCGTGCCGGGCAAGTCCATCATCGCGTCCTACATCGTGTCCGCCGGGGCCGCCGTGCTGGTGGGCGCGATCGCGATCTCGTTGTCCGTGTCGCGCCTCGTCGGGCAACGGGCCGTGTTCACCTTCTATGTCTCCGTCGTCACCTACATCGCCACCACCATCGCCATCGACGCCTGGCTCTCCTCGCGCGGATTCGGCGCCGGCACCGCAGGCAACGGCGTCACCTGGCTCACCTCGCTCAACCCGTTCCTCGCCATCCGCTCGCTGCTCTCGCCCACCTCCTACCCATCGGCTGATCCATCCGCCTACGCCGGGCTCAAGGGCTTCATGCTCGCCACGCCCGCCGCCGCGTGGAGCACCTTCTCGTTGCTCATCTCCGTCGTCCTCGTCGGCGCATCAACCCTCACCGTCCGCACGGGCGGACTCCGCCAAGTCGCCAACGGCTCGTCGGGCATCCCCTGGTACCGCCGACTCTTCAAGCTCGGCGCTGTGGACACCGAGCACCGCCCCCCCCGCAATGTCTGGTCCAATCCCATCGCCTGGCGCGAAGCCGCGTCGCGCAACGCCACCTTCACACGCATCCTCGCCCGCTGGTCCTTCGTCGGGCTGGGCGCACTCACCGCGATCGCCGTGGTGCTGATGTACCACACGGGGGCGCTCAACACCGCCGACTTCCAGTTCATCATCAAATCGCTCGTCTTCACCGAGGTCTTCCTGATCGCCCTCGTCGCCGTCAACATGTCCGCCACCGCGGTGGCCGGCGAACGCGAAGACGGCACCCTCGACCTCATCCTCACCACCCCCATCACGCCCAAAATGTACCTCGCCGGCAAGCTCCGCGGGTTGGTCTCCTACCTGCTCCCGCTGATCGCCGTGCCCGTATTCACGATCGGCATCGCGGGCGTGTACGCACTCTTGGGCGGGCTGGGCAACGACAAACTCGCAAGCATCGCCCACAAAATCCCCGGCGGGCGCACCATCGAAGTCCCCGTCGTCCTCCCCGAAGCCGGGCTCATCGCCGGCATCTTGCTCGTCCCGTTCATCGCCTTCTGTGTGATGATCGGGCTCCACTGGTCGCTCAAATCCAAGGGCACGCTCAGCTCCGTCGTCAGCACCGTGGCCGTAGTGTTCATCACCTCGGGCATCCTCGGGCTCTGCGGCTGGGCCTCGGGCTCGGACATGCCCGTCATCGGCCCAGCCATCGCCACCCTCTCCCCCGCGAGCCTGCTCGACGCGATGGTCACCCCCGTCTCGCGCCTCGACGAAACCGTCAATTCAAGCACCAACGGGCTCGACAGTGCCCGCGTGTCGATGGGCATCGGGGTGCTGATCAGCGCCGGCATCTACATCGCGATCGTCTACGCCGTGCTGACCGCGCTCGTCCGCAACTTCGACTTCACCGTCCGCAAGCTGGCCGGGTCATAATGGGTTGGTTCTCCAAACGACGAGCCAAACACCCGATGCTTGATCTTACCCGAGATCCGAAGAAATCCCGAGCAGCATCGAACGCGATCGAAGCAGGCCAAAACGCTTCGAGTGTTGAGTACCTCAGCGAAAGAAAAATGCGCAACCTCATCCGAGAGTTGGCCCAAGATTCCGGCATCTTCGGGATCCCGGCACGAAAACTGACGGCTCAAGGTCTCCACGCAGAACATGTGCTCCTTGAGGCGCTGAGCAACCCAGAATTTTTACTTCTCAAACCCGTCACAAACCACACATTTGATAGCACGCCAGCCGCAACAGCTATCCATCTCCTCTCCGAATGTGGCTCTACACAATCCCTCGATACCCTGCGATACCTCATGACTGTTGAGCCGTTCGAAGACGATGCACTAGCCATGTTCGCTCGCCTGTGCGATCCTGAGCATCTCGATGAGCTCCGTTCATACCTAACCGACACAAACCCATCGCGATTGGAGAGTGTCTGCAACGCGTTAAGCAATCGCTTTTATGACGCTCCAAAGAACAACCCTCAAAGCATACCATTCATTGAGTTTCTAACTCCATACATGTTCAATGATGACAAACGCATGAACCGCGATGTCATCAAGACGATCACCGAAATCAACAAAGAAGTCGCGGCAGGTATATTACTCAAGCCCGAGTATCTCTTCGTTGAACAAAGAACCAGAGAGATTGTTCTCAACCAGATTGCTCGGAGCAATATCCCGCTCCCCAGCGGACTCGCGACAAAGCTCTTTGAGATGGATATAGACCTGTCTGAGTCGGCCGATATCCTTAAAGGCTGCGCCACCACATGGCCCGGAAAGCACTGGGACCTCAAACTCAAGAGCCTGCTCAACGCCCTCGCCGACACCCCCCAGGACCCTGGATACTCAAAGCTTCAACACTCGATGCTTACTGATACACTTTCCGATGCCGTCGCGGTGAGACTCGGGTATGAGTCTTCCTTCGAACTCTTCAACTTCGACGGCGAGGCGGGCGAGGCGGGCGAGGCAACCCCTACCCAGCGTACATTACGCACACTATCCGCCTTCAAATACGAACTGAGCAACGGCGGCTTCCTCCAGTTCTTTTTCAACAGCGCCGGTGCATCCTGGAAACAAACAATCGAAGCTGCTCAGAAAATATACTCCCCCCAGGTCACACGGCTTCTCAAACAAGCTGTTGCAACAATCAAGCTGACCGACACCGATACCACCCGCGATGCCGTTCATAAGAGGCTCGAGGATCTCTCCGAAACTCAGGAGAACACACTCGACGAGCTCTCGTCGGAGTTTTACAAAATCAGCAACCTATTCAAAGTTCAGATCATCCGCTATGTGCTTGAGCACCGCAGTGAACTCAACAAAGCTGATTAATCCCCAGTCTCTATCGTGCGCTGAATTATCCGCGCCGGAATCCCCACCGCCGTCGCATCATCGGGCACATCCACCAACACCACCGCATTGGCCCCAACCCGCGCCCGCTCGCCGATCCGGACCTTCCCGATCACCTTGGCCCCCGCACCGATGTACGCCCCGTCGCACACCGTGGGCGCCCCGGCCGTCGCTGTCTGCCCGAGTGTCACCTGCTGCATAATCAGGCAGCCCTCGCCGATCACCGCGTCCTGATGCACCACCACGCCATTGGGATGGGGGAACCGCACGCCCTTGGCGATCTGAGCCTCGCGGTTGATGTCCGAACCGGTGATCAGCGTCCAGAACACATGACGGAGCTTGCCGACCCGGCACAGCACCCGTCCGATCGGCCCGCGCGATGAGCGGTGCTTCTGGTACTGATGAATGCTTGCAATGAGTTTTTCAGATCGTTTCGCCAGCAGCACAGCGGCCCCCTTGTATTCGCTCGGGTTACCCGAGAATCGAACGATTATCTATCGACAAACCGGATCGTCTCCCAAGACTCAAAGTCCCTGAATCGCGCCTCGATCTCATCGAGGAACGCGTACCGCTTACGGTACATCGATCGGCGTTTCGATTTGATCTCTTCAAGCGGCCGCCGTGTGTCCTCGACGCTGAGCCGATAGAAAAACTCGCCCTCCGGCACACCCTCACGGTCCGCCCAGATCTCGTCGTAGTTGGTCTGGAATGATTTCTGCCCAAAGTACGGATGACGATGGTGTCGGTATTGATCGCCCACGCCGAGCATCCGCGTGCACCCGACCCGCTGAGAGATGCACCGCACCACCTCGAGCAGCAGATCTCTTGGACGCAACCCATAGAGCGCTTTGGTCAGATCTCGGTAGAGATCGAGCACCCCTTCGGTGTTTCTGCCCTGCACGCCGCCGATCACGGTGCTGATCTCGCCGTTGGCTTCTTTGTAGAATGAGAAAGCGATCGAGTACGCCCGAAAATCGTCGACAAAGAGATTGGCCGTCAGCTGCCCCTCGCGCATGAACCACTTGGGCTTGTCGATCATGATCTTAAGCCCATCGAAGAGCTCGCCCAGATCCGCGACCACCAATCGGTCCTCGATCGAGCATCTGAGTTCACCATCAAGCCCATCGATCACGCGCGCATGGTTGACCACCCGTTCGATCCGCTCGCGAGCACCCCAAGCCGAACACTGGTACGGCCACACCAGCACCCCGAGCATCTCGGGTCGTTCGCTCATCAGCTGCCCGAGCTCCGTCGCCGGGTTCGCTTCCAGCATGGGCAAGATCACATCACGCTGCGCGATCCCCACGCGGACAAGCCGAGCCCGCGCGACCAAGCCGCGCAGGTTCTTCTTGGGGATTACTGCCCCCGAACCCTTGACCAACCCCGTCACGAGCTTGAACATCTGCCCCCCTGGTCCCGATCCTTAGTCATCCGAAAACTGCTTCCGCATTCTGGCCGTGGGCAGCCCGAGCTGGTCGCGGTACTTGGCCACCGTCCTCCGCGCGATCTCGATCCCGCGCTCTTTGAGCTGCTTGACGATCGCCTCGTCTGAGTACGGCTTGGCCTTGTCCTCGCCCTCGATCAGCTCGCCGATCGACGCCTTCACCGAGTTGGCGCTCACATCCTCGCCCGAATCCGTCGCCAGCCCGCCCGAGAAGAACCCACGCAGCGCGACCACGCCGCGCGGGGTCATGATGTACTTCTCGCTGACCGCACGCGACACCGTCGCGACATGGATCCCGAGCCGATCCGAGATCGTCTTCATCGGCAGCGGCTTGAGCGCCTCGGGCCCGTAGTCAAAGTAGTCCCGCTGCTCATCGACCACCGCGTTGATCACCCGCAGCAAAGTATGCCTCCGCTGACCCACGGCATCAATCAGCCACTGCGCGTTGGAAAGATTCTTCTTGAGGAATGTCCGATCCGCGGTCGGCACACTCTTGTCGCTCGACATCCGCGCGTACTCCTTGTTGATCCGCACATCGGGGATCCGCCCATCGCTCAGGTACGCGAAATACCGGTCCTCCTCCTCGTCGTACTCCACGATCCCGTCGGGCGTGACCGACTGCGGCGCCTCGGAAACCAATCGACGCGCCGGCGATAGGCTCAGCCGGCGCAGCAGATCGATCCCTTGATTGATCTCATCGAGATCAAACCCGGACTTGGCCGCCACCTTGGGCAGCTTGTTCTTCATCAGCTCTTCAAAGAACTCGGCCACCAGCCGCGTCGCGATCTCGATCGCCTGCGGGGTCACCGTGATCTCATCGTCGCGATCCTCCCCGAGCCGATCCGCGAGCGAATCGATCTGGATCAACAAGCACTCCTTCGCGTCGCGTGCCCCCACGCCCGCGGGCTCGAGCAGCAGCTGCACCGCCTGCAAACCCAGCTCCCAGTCCGCCTCGCTGGGATTGATATCTTCGATCAGCTGGGTCGAGCGATCCGCGATCTCCTCGAACGACGCCCGCAGGTACCCGTCTTCGTCCAAGCTTTGGATCAGCACTTCGCCGATCTGGCGGACGCGCTCGTCGATGTCCGTGAGCGCCCACTGGTCGAGCAGCTGATCCGTCAGCGACGCCGCCCGCGCCGGGGCCGACGCCATCGCGTCCATCTTGCCGTCGCGCTCGCCCGCCTGCACCCGCGAACGCGGCAAGTCATCGAACTCGCGTGTCATCTTCGTATCAGAATAAGTATTCTCGGCCGCGTCCGGATTCGCGTTGGTGTAATCGTCAAGCCGGGCGAAGTCCGAAGCGCTCTCCGGATCGATCGACAGCTCTTGGTCAGCCGTCGAGCCCTGCCCGCCCTCGTGCTCGTCGCGATCTTCCTTGGCCCCGGGTTGAACCTCTTTGAGCTCGATCGTCGGGTTGGATTCGAGCTCCTGCTCGATGCGCTCACACAGCTCCGCCAGAGGCATCTGCAGGATCTCCATCGACTGGATCATCCGCGGGGCCAGCTTCATCGACTGCCCGAGCTTCATCTGTTGTGAGGTCTGAAAACGCATACGCACTACTCGTGATCTGTTCGCTGCCCGATCCAAAGCCCCCCGCGGAACAACCGCCGAGGGAAAAACCGACTCCAAGATACCCGCCCGAACTGTATCTCTATCTATCAATCGGCCATCGTGCACCGATCTCCCCGCAAACCGGGGAGAAATCGCCCGATTTCTCCCATTCGACGAGGATCATCCGCCGATCCGGGCACGCATCACATGGATTGACGACCGAGAATCGCATCCGCCAGCACCGCCTTGTTGGCGTATTCGAGCGACCCGCCGCTGGGCAGCCCACGCGCCAGTCGGCTGATCTTCACACCAAGCCGCTCAAGCTCCGATGCCAGGTACAACGCTGTCCCGTCACCCTCGACCGTCGGGTTGAGCCCCAGGACCACCTCGCTGATGGGGACTTGGTCAGCTCCAGCTCCGGCTTTCGCCGACTCACGGATCCGCTCCATCAGCTTCCCGATCGTCAGGTCCTCAGGCCCGATCCCATCCAACGGGGACAGCCGACCCATCAGCACATGGTACAAGCCCGGATACATCCCCGTCTGCTCGAGCGCGATCAGGTCCTTAGGCTGCTCGACCACCAGCACCCTCGAGTGATCCCGCGATGGATCGTTGCAGATCGAACACACCTCCCCGTCGCACAGGTTGTAGCACCGATCACAATGCCCGACGGTTTCTTTCACGGCCGCGATCGCCGAGGCGAGGGCCATCGCCGAATCCATATCCGACTTGAGCACATGGAACGCCAGCCGCTCGGCCGACCGCGTCCCGATCCCCGGCAAGCGGGCCAGCTGCTCGATCAACTCGCGCACCGCCAGCGGGTACGCGCTGCTGCCACGCCCGCCGCCATTTTTTCGAGATTGATCTGATCCGTTCATCGCGCACATATCCGTATTCTAGTCCCGTTCGGGTTGAGCAACCGATCAAACCAGCGCCCGCGACCACTCAACGAACTACCCATTTTAACATTTTCAAACCAACAGCCCGTCTATCAGCTCAGAATGTCAATCCCGGATGAAATCCCCTTAATTCGGAGGATATCAGCCCGAAGACTCTTGCACATCCATCCCCAATTCTGTAATCTCATACCCACAGATGATGGCAGCTTTGAGACTCTTTTGTGGAGAGAGGCAGGTCTCAGGGCTGCTGTCTTTTTTGGGACCAGCCGATCGCCCAATCAACGCGCCACGATCTCGATCGGGATGATCGACTCGGCCACCTTCTCACTCACCAGATCACGCATCACCACCTTGAGGTGATACCGCCCCACGCCCAAGTTCGCCGGCAGCGTGATCTGATTGATCAGGTAGTAGTCCCGCAGGTGATTCCGCGTCACATCCGTCACCGTTTCCGCGGCTCGGTTCCAAGTATTCAAATCATCCGCCACATGGTACAGCTCTAATCGCTGCGAGAGCTTGGTCTCAAAGCGCGGCTGCCCGTCGGGCCCAACGAACTCGCGCTGCCCGAACCGCTCAAGCTCAACATACACAATCGCGGGCTGCGCACGCCCAGCCACAAACCGATAGGTATCGAAAGTCTCGTACCGCCCGAACCCATCGACCCGGGTGCACAGCGCCGACTTGGTCACCACCATGCCCGTCCACGCATGAAGCCCGGCCTGGATCTCTTCGAGCCCCGCCGAGAGCTGACCGGGGCTCGCCAAGCTCCCCTCCGACGACATCGAACGCAAAAACGCCCGGGCCGCATCGAGCGACGCCAGCTCGCCATCAGAGAGCACGCCCTCCTCAACCAGCGATCCGGTCTCATCGGGCAGCAGTACCTCGAGCCCGGCCAAGGCCAAGGCCGCCGCGCCGGGGTCGTCGCTGGTGGAGGCCAACGAGCTGAGAATCGCCGCCAGCTCGCGGGCGAGTTCCTGCTTGCGGACCTGCGGATCGATCCGCTGATCGGGCTCAGCTTGAGTAGTCTGCGTTGGCTGCTGAGATTCGGTCTGATCGGGCTCGGTGCTGGCGTCGGAATCTGCGTTCTCTGGATCATCACCCGACCCACCGAGCAAACTCACCCGCACGCCACCCTCGGCATTTGTTGCATCATGAGCCGTGGTTTCTTGGACATTTGGTTCAATCGTGGGGTCTTGAATCGTCGTGCTGTGCTGTGCTGTTTCTGGATTCGACACCGGGTTCGATACCGGATCCACCTGCGTGGCCTGCTGGGTCTCGCTCCCTTCAAGAGGGATCCGTTTGCGCGACGCCGGGTCCACCTCGTCCACACCATCAATCTCGATATTGGCGAAGTACACATTGAGCTGACGGGCCGACTCGGCGATCTGATCGCTCACCGATCCGAACGCGCCCTCCTCGTTTTCCACCAGATCATCCGGATCGGGCAACGCGAGCCCGTCGTCCTCACCGATCCGCCCGAGCCCGGTGTTCACCGGCTCGCTGTCGGCCGCGCTGGTGCGCACGGGCTGGTTCTCGCACCCGCCCAGACCACCCAATACCATGCCGAGCCCCACGCATACACCCGCCGCCGCGAGCAGCGCTCGGGCATCGGTATTCACTGGCCGGCTTCTCTTGTTCCAAAGTATGCGTCGCACGCGTCGAGCCTCCTGCTCTGTGTCCGTTTTGACTCTGTGTCCGTTAGACCCGCCCGAGCATCCTGCTCGGACTTCCCAACCTCATCCTATCGACCGAACGCGCGAAATCTGCCCAAAAACGAGCCAGAATACCCGTTATCGATCGCCTATCGCGACAAACGAGCAAACGACAGCACCAGCAGCTCCAGCGTCCGCATCGGGGTCCCGGTCGAGCTCTTGAGCGCCATATCCGCCTGAATACACTCGTCGAAGAGCTTGCGGGCCCGCGGCGCCCCGATCTTGCGGGCCGTGTGCATGATCGGGTCTCGGCTCGGGCCCCAGAGCTTCATGTCCTTGGCCAGCGTGTTCGCATTGATCCCCTGGCTCATCCCCTCGGCGATCCCCAGCAGCTTGCGCGCCAAGTCCGTGCACGCGAACGACACGGGCACATGCGTGCCACGGGCCGCGTTGTTCATGATCACGCGCAGCTCGTTGAGTGTCCGCGTGGCGTCGCCACAAAGGAGGTACGACTGGATCGCCCAGACATCGTCCTCGCGCGTCATCCCGACGAGCTCTTTGACCAACTCGCCCGTAATCGCGTTCCCCTTGCCCGCGGCCGTCGCCAGCTTGCCCAGCTCGGTGTCGATCCGGCCCAGATCCGTCCCCAGCCGCTCAACAAGCATCGACGCGACCTTGGGCTCGATGCTCGATTCGTACGCCTTGCCCGCGCGGGCCTGCGTCCAGCGCATCGCGGTGCCCTCGTCCACCGAGTCACACTTGAGGATCAAGCCACATTTCTCAATCTCGGTATCGAGCTTGCCCTTGTTCCACTTGGCACTACGCAGCACCAGCGTCGCCTGATCCGACGGATTCTGTGCATACCGCTCGAGCATCGGTCGTGTTTCGGCCCGCACGAACTGATCCGCATCATCGACAATCACCAGCTTGTGCCCCGCCATGAGCCCAAACGATCGGCACTCATCAAGCACCGCCGCCGAATCCGCGTCGCCCCCGAACTGGAAAGTCTCGATCTCGCCATGCGCTTTTTCCAGGGCCGTCCGCAGCATGCTGGTGTACTGCGAGCGCAGGAACAACTCCTTGCCGATCAGCACGACCATGCGATCGTCCGCCGAGGGTGCCCGAGATGCCGAACCTGCTTTCTTGGCCATATCCAACAATAGCCAAAGCACCCGCACCGCTCCCGCTCAAACGACGAGCGCGCACGAAAAACGCCCCCGCCGAGGTGCAGTCGGCCGGGGCGCATCAATCGAAACATTCCCTACATGCTCGAAAGAGAGACCCTCTCGAAACGGGCTTTATCGCCGACAACGCCGAGCGAGCACAAGCCCCGCGGGCGCGATCGCGAGCAACGATCCCGGAGCGGGCGTGACGGTGACCGTCGAGATCATCCCGATGTTCTCGTGGATCTCGCAGAAGTAGGTGTAAGTGCCCTCCTCGGTGAATGTGTACTCAAAGATGGTTGTATCGTCGCCCGTGGGATCACCCGAGTCGAACAGTGTGCCCGCGTCCAGATCCGTGGGGAACCCGCTGATCACATTGTGGAACCCGGTGACCCAGTCCCAGCGCACGGTGTCGCCGAGAAGGATTTCGAGCTCGATGTCCATATCGCTCTGCCCGTTGTAGACAAACGAAGGCCCATCGAGCTCAACCGTATAGGTTTCTGCGAGAACTGGTGAGATGATGGCCGACACGGCGCAGAGCCCGGCGAGCATGGTGATTGGTGTTGAGTTCATTGTGTATCTCCTCTTTGGATGTATTCGTGTGTCCCAAATCTGGGCTCCGGCCTGATCGACATCACAAGCCGCTCTGACCTATCTATATATACCTCTCCATCGCAAACACACCCGCCCACTAAACAGTGGGCCACACGGATACCAACCCGGTTTTCCACTATAATCGCTGGCTTACCCCACCCCTTGATCAGGAACCCTGATACCCATGCCCACACTCTCCGTCATCGAAGGCCCAGACGAAGGCAAGAGCTATGTGCTCCCGACCGGCGAGCCACAGCTCATTGGTCGCTCATCCGAAGCCCTGCCCATCACCGACTACACCGTCTCACGCCGACACTCAGAGCTCACACCCGACGGCGACACCTGGTACCTCAACGATCTCGACTCCCAGAACGGCACCATCGTCAACGGCGTCGCGATCAAAAAACGCATCCGCCTCGAACAGGGCGACGAGATCCGCGTGGGCGCGACCTTGCTGCTCTTCGGCAACGCCAAGTCCACCAAGAAAAAGCAGACCGTGCACATCTCCGATGACTTCGATCTCGAGACCGAGGTCGAAGCCCGCATCGTCAACCCCAGCGACTCATTCGTCGCCAACGAGCCCAGCGACGAACCCACGACCTCGGCCGCCGCCGTCGATCACCTGCGGATTATCTACACGCTCACGGCGCTTACGGCCCAGATCGTCAACCAACGCGAGCTGCTCGAAGCCGTGATGGACCTCGTCTTCACCGAGTTCAAGCCCGAACGCGGGGTCATCATGATCCCCGGCGCGACCAACGAGGACCAGATGGTCCCCGGCGTCATCCGCTACGCCACCGAGCCCAAGCCCGACGAAGAACGCACCATCCATGTCTCACGCACGATCCTCAACGCCGCGATGATCGGCGAGGGCGTCCTCTCGACCAACGCGATGACCGATCCAAGATTCGCATCGGGCGATTCCGTCCAGCGCTACCAGATCCGCAGCGCGATCTGCGCCCCCATTGTCTTCGGCGATCACTTCTTCGGCGCGATCTACATCGACTCCTCAACCCAGAACCACGCCTTCGTCCGTGAACAACTCGCCCTGCTCAACGCCGTCGGGCAGCACACGGGCTTGGCCCTGGCCAACGCCGACGAGCACCTCAAACGCGTCAACTCCGAGCGCATGGCCGCCATCGGCGAAACAGTCGCCTCGCTCTCGCACTCCATCAAGAACATCCTCCAAGGCTTACGCGGCGGCGCCGATGTCGTCGAGATCGGGCTCAACAAGAACGACCTGGCCATCTCCAAAAACGGCTGGGGCATCCTCCGCCGCAACCTTGATCGGATCGCCGCCCTGACGATGAACATGCTCGCCTTCGGGCGCAAGCTCCAGCTCGAACTCGAACTCTCGCGCCTCAACAAAATCGCCGACGACTGCGCCCAGCTGCTCGAAAAACAATGCCAAGAAAAGGGCGTCGCCCTGATCGTCGATGCCGACCCCGAGATGCCCCCGATCATGGTGGACCCCAACCTGCTCCACCAAGCATTGATGAACCTGCTGACCAACGCCCTCGAAGCCGTGGCCCCCGAGACCGGGATCATCACCGTCCGCGTCGCGTTCAACGAATCGCGCCCAGATCCCAACAAGCCCGGCGCGATGCTCAGACCGGCCGCCACGATTACCGTGATCGACAACGGCCCGGGCGTCGAAGAAGAACAGCTCGCCTGGATCTTTGAGCCCTTCAACACCACCAAGGGGCTCAAGGGCACCGGGCTCGGGCTCGCGGTGACCAAACGCATCGCCTACGAGCACAAGGGACGCATCCGCCTCGAGTCCACCCCCGGCAAGGGCGCCAGCTTCCGCATCATCCTCCCCGCCGACCTCGACACCATGCTCGACCCCTCCGCCACCAGCAACCGCCACGGCCCCCAAATGACCGACTCGCTGGGATTGCTCTGAACCAACAACACCTATACGAGCAAAGAAAGCCACTGTGACCACAATGGGGAATGAACAAAGACTCAAAACACTGGCGGCTAATTTTCTGAAGAACGCTTCATCGCAACTGGCCGATGGTTCAACATGGCTCCACGAACATCACGATGAGATGTTTGAAAAAAATCACAACGAACTCACAGAAGAAGATATCGCGGGCCTGATGCGAGCGGCTTGCGAAAACAGCGAATACGATCAGAGCCGATACCGGCTGGTCACCTCAATCCCACTCAAAGATTCTGACGGCATTCAACTGTTGCACCCGACGAGTTTGAAGGATGCGATCGCGGAGAATATCCAAGAGGTACACGAGCCTCCCTCACTCAATCTCCATCACCGCGCTGACCTGCTTTCATCTATCCCATGGCTGACCATGTTCCAAACGAGATTCAAAGATGATCAAGTCCCCGACTGTCTGCGTCAATGCAGGGTGGCGATCAAGTATTCTACTTGGCCTTTCGATGACAAACTAGTGAACCCCGTCGAACCTGAGTGGAGCAGGAGTATCAGCCTGATACACATCCCAGAAATATACGCCTGAAGCAGTCTTGGCTGACCCGCTAAGATTGCTGTAAAGCCTTCTCTTTGGCAAGGACACTTATGACGACCAGCTCATACCACAAGCGCCGAGCAAAGAAGAACCGCATCTTCTACCCCGTGGTGTACTTCATGTGCGCCTGCTTTGTTTTTGTAGTGATCGGCTGGATCAGCATCCCCGTCAGAAGCTATCTTGATCACCGATCGAAGACCCGCGTCGCCAACCTCGATTATCCAACCCCTTCGGCAAACTTCAACGAGCATCTGATCTTCAAAGAGCACCTGGGCGCCATCAATATCTCCACACCCCGGCTCCCCATCACCGGCCAAGGCACACCCGACACCATCGTTCTTCATCTCCGCACCAGAATCATTGAAAATCAACGAGAACGGATTGAAGAAAACATCACTTTCTACATGGCCTCGACCGGCAACATCACGCTCCCAGCAGATGACTTTGATACCAAACTCTTCTCGCTGATCGCAGATCAGCAGACCATCTTCCAATCGAGCCAGCACACCCCAGGATTCATCTGGATCAACAACGGCAAAGAGCCGCCGTCTATCTACAAGAACGAAATGCTCTTCAGTATCCCCACCGAAACTTTTCTCAAGGCAATCAGCGCGGACACCCTCGCCATCTCGATCGCAGGCAACGAGTGTGAAATCGATCCCCACACCATTGCCACCCTGAGCGACTTCGCCGCCACCCTCAAGCCCGCCTTCTCTCGCCCTGAACCTTAAAACACCTACCAAGCACCAACCCTGCATACAATCCCATATGCCCCCCCGCACCATCCTCCATATCGATATGGACGCCTTCTTCGCCTCCGTCGAACAGCGCGATCGCCCCGAACTCCGCGGCAAGCCCGTCCTCGTCGGGGGCGACGGCCCACGCGGCGTTGTCGCAGCCGCCAGCTACGAGGCCCGCGCATTCGGGTGCCACTCCGCCATGCCCTCAGCCATCGCCAAACGACTGTGCCCCAACGCCATCTTCGTCAAAGGCTCGCACTCAAGCTACTCGGCCGTCTCGAAACAAGTCTTCGAGATCCTCGAACGATTCTCCCCCGCCATCCAACCCATCTCCATCGACGAGGCCTTCCTCGATGTCACCGGCTCAACCCACCTCTTCGGCTCCCCCACTGACATCGCCATCGAGATCCGCCGCCTTGTGAAACAAGAACTTGACCTCACTTGCTCCGTCGGCATCGCCCCCAACAAGTTCCTCGCCAAGCTCGCCTCGGACATGAACAAGCCCGACGGCTACACCATCATCACCCCCGAGACCACCCAACAAATACTCGATCCGCTCCCGGTCGAGAAACTCATGGGCGTGGGCCCGTCGACCCAACGATCCCTCGATCGCCTCGGCGTCCGCACCGTCGCCCAGCTCCGCGCCCTGCCCAAAGAAACACTCAACGCCCGCATGGGCGAGTTCGGCGACAAGCTCTATCGACTCTGCCAAGGCATCGACGACCGACCCGTCCGCATCGACAAGGGCGCCAAATCCATCTCCCACGAGCACACCTTCGAGACCGATCTTGAGGACCCCGATGAGGTCCGCGCGATCATCGCGCGCCAAGCCGGCGATGTAGCCGCCCGCCTACGCAAGCACGGACGCTACGCGAAGACCATCTCCATCAAGGTCCGCTTCGGCAACTTCGAGACCATCACCCGCTCGCACACCCTCGACGCCCAGACCAACGAGACCAACACCATCCACCAAGCCGCCAAATCGCTCTTCGACCAATGGGCCCACAACTACCGCCCCGTCCGACTCATCGGCGTCGGGCTCTCGGGGCTCACGCAGTCCCCCGCCGACGCCGGGCTCTTCGATGCCCAGACCAACCACAAGAACCAAGCCGTGGACAAAGCCGCCGACGCCATCGCCAGCAAGTTCGGAAAAAACGCCCTGACCCGAGCCTCAACCCTGCGCGCCAAACCATCCCACGGCCTCCACGGCCCCGGCTCCAACCCAGGCGACGGCCCCGGCGACCACCCCTCGTAGCTCAATCGCCCGCCCCAGCAACCGGATACCGACACCAGATACACACACCGCGCTTGATGCGCCGTCGCTGTCGCCGCCGAGACCACGCGCTCGAACCCCAAGCCATCAGACGCCAGAGCACATACGCCCCCAACCCGACCATGAATATGTTCTGATATTCAATCAGCAGCCCAACATTCTTCATCTCCGGCGTCCCCAATCCGAGACGAGCCGAGAACATGCCGTTGCCCGACCATGTGTTCCACACACGATCTTCCTCAAGGAGAGGAAGCTTTGTAAAGGTCCCGTCGGTTTCAAGACGAGTCATCTCATAACCCTCAAAGCTCAATAACCGAACTCTTCCCACCCCGAAGGTAAAAAAATCGCTCGTCATATGAACCGGACACTGGACCCCCATCGTGATCAAAGCGTTCGGCGTCTTCGTCTTACCGAGGTCTTCGAGCACCGATGCCGCCAACGCTTGCACCTGCTCATCGGCTCCAAGAATGCCCTGGAGCTTCTGATGATCGACGACATACTGCGGCAAGGTCGACGGAGGGAGCAACCGCCCAGAGAGCGGCCGACTCGGCAACTGGCGTTCCTGCAGACCCACAAACAATACCAGCGACACACATACCCCCGCGATCACCACCCCAGCAACAAACGATCGTTTCCGATCAACCCGCCGCCAGTGACAGAGCCTCGCAGACACCCACCCAATGAACACCGCGAGGGTCGCTGAAAAAAGAATATTGTCCCAGAGAACAGCTTGTTCGGCCTTGTATGCATGCACCATATCATGATCAATATCCAACAATCGATCAGCAGAAACCCGCTGAGGATCAAACCCATACCAACGAATCGTGTTGGTAGCGACCCAGGTGCTCGGCCATCCCATTCTTTGAAAATCCATACTCAAGAACCCGTAGTCCACAGCTTCGTCGACCCCGCCGGGCTCCCCGACCTTGATATACCCCCCGTCTCGGAGCGGATTGATTTGGCCGGATTGTCCTACCGAAAATGAATACGATGAGTACGCCTCTTCAAGCATCGACTGCTTCCCAAGCGCATGCCCGACAGACAACCGGAACTGCTCGACCGCATCCCCTTCCCCCCGAGCAACCCTCTCCAGATCAACATACCGAATCGGCGGATCAATCAGCGCTTTATATGCCACATCGTTGTATAGATCTTCTTCATACCAGCCGTCGATCGCTATGCTGTTTCCCAGCCCGATCCGATCGGCAAAGCCCCATTCTCCCACCCACCCCTGCACCCACGGCAGCCCGAGCACACCCAGCACCAAAACCACCAAGATCCACACACGCAACACATTCCGACGAACACGAGAACGGCAAGCCTTCGCTCCGTCCGCATCGCTCTTGATATCCGCCGGGCCAAGCCCGCACTCGGGGCACAAACCGCTCGCTGAGAGTTGATCAGACATGCCGGTTTATAACATACAAACACACCCCGGTTTCAACCGGGGCGTGTGTCGTGTGCATATTGATAAGTTTCTTGGCCGAGACACCGCCGATTCACCCGTGGTAGAACCGCTCGCTGACAATCTTCCCATCGACCCACCGCTGGACCGCGGCTTGCTCATAAGTGATGGTCTGATCGTCCGTGCTGACAAACTCGAACGCGTACTCCAAGAACGCCACGCCCGCCTCCTCATCGACCGCCACGCCATGCCACTTGGTCCAGTTCCACTGCTTAACGATCGAGAGGAACTCCTTCTCGCGCTCGATGTTCGCCTCAAGCCCGACCGTGGGCTCTTCGTTGTTCTCCCGCATCGAGATCTCGGGCGCATAGAACTCATCCATCGCCTCGAGGATCTTGCCTTCGTTGATATACGCCTGGAGCTCTGCGACGCGCTGGGCGACTGTTGCTGTTTGTGTTGCTTGCTGTGTACTCTGTGTCATGGTTTCCTTCTTTCTGTAGAGGCTATCTGTGATTGACTATTTGTGATGGCTGCTTGCGATAGAACTGCTGTGCATGTGCTTACGCCAGCTCGAAGAACACGATCTCGGAGTCGGCTTCAAAGACCAGCTCGACCGATTCCTCGCCGCTGATCGCCGCTCCGTCGCCGGCCGACAACTCTTCGCCCGTCTGATCACCCGATCCATCGCCCGTGCTCTCGCCGATGATCCGCAGCGATCCACGAACCACCTGCACCCAGCCGTGTCGATCGGTTCCCAGCCTGACCGTCTCACGGTCGCCGGGCGCGAACACCCCCGCGCTCATCGACGCGTCCTGCGCGATCGTCATCAAGCCCTGGGCGAGCGCCTCTGGATCAGCATCGGACCCCACCAACCGATGCAACCGACCCGGCTGATCATGCACCGGGATCGATGCCGACGCGTGCGTTGGCTCAAGCCCGGCTTGCCGAGGCTCGATCCAGATTTGCAACAAATGCACCGGCTCGTCGCCCCCGTTCATCTCCGCATGACGGATCCCCGACCCCGCGCTCATCACCTGGATCATCCCCGAAGCCACATCCTCCTCATGCCCGAGCGAATCACGATGGCGGATCGCCCCCGAGATCGGATAGGTGATGATCTCCATGTCCCGGTGCCCGTGCTCGCCGAACCCGCGCCGGGGCGCGATGACATCCTCGTTGATAACCCGCAGCGAGCGGAACGCCATGAACCTGGGGTCCATGTAGTTGCCGAAACTAAAGGTATGACGGGCGTCGAGCCAACCGTGATCGATGTGGCCGCGGTCGGTGCTTCTGAGTGGTGTGATCATGTCGGTCCCTTTTCTGTACACGCCGGGCAAACGCCCGGCGACCAATTGTTTGTTATAACAAATAAATAGCTCAAGCAGCCCACTTATTCCACCCGGCATTGATTTTATTTGTGAAAACAACTAAATTGGCTCACGGGGCAAAATCGCCTTCAAAGCCTAAAAACAGCTCTAAGAGCCCGCTTTTCCCCACCGCTTGGCCGCCAACGCCACCCGCTGGCCGAAGAGCTCAGCGGTATGGTGATCCTCCCTCGGCGGCGTCTCATCCGCCGGCCCGTTGTCCGCCTGGGCCATCATCCCGATCGAGCTCGAAAGCCGATCGACCCCCGCCTGCCCGACCCCGATCCCCATCGACACCCACACCATCCCGTGCTGGCATGCGAAGGTGTGCATCGCCTGGAGCGTGCCCTGCTTATCGCCGCTGAGCCCCCCGCCGACGGTGAACCCGGCCGCCAGCTTGTCCATCCAGCGTCGCCCGTACCACAGCGCCCCCGTCGCATCCATAAACGCCTTGAACGGCGCCGACACCGTCCCCATAAACGTCGGCGACCCAAAGACCATCGCGTCCGCCTCATCGAGCAGCGCCCACGACGGATGGATGTCTTTGGGATCAAAAACCGGGATATCCGCGACGCACAACACATCGACCACAACACCCTCGACCCCGCCCGCGCCCAGCGCGACCGAACGCGCGATCGCCTCGGTGTGCCCGGCTGCCGAGTGATACACGACAACAATCTTCGCCAAGCTCGTCATCAGTGTCCTCCCGACTTTGTCGATACATCCGACTCGTCCTCGTTCCTCAGCAGCACGAGCAGCCGCGAGAGCTCTCGCAGATCTTTATCCGACATATGCCCCATCCCCTGCTGCACAAGCCCCGCGACCTTGGGATCGATCTTCCCGAGCAGCGCCAACCCCTTCTTGGTGATCTTGACATACTTGACACGCTTATCGAGATCGCACACATGGCGCGAGACCAGCCCCATCCCCTCGAGCCGATCGACCAGACGCGTCACATCGGGCATCCGCACCACCATCTGGCAGCCGATCTCCGAAGCCCGCAGCCCGTAATAGGCATCGGCTTGCCCCTGTTGTTGATGCGCCCGGTTCTGGTGCCCACGCAGAATCCTCAACAGGTTGTACGACGCGGGCGAGAGCCCGAAGCCCTTGAGCAGCGCATGCTCGGGCCCGCTGAGCACCGAAGCCGTGCGATACACATTGAGCATCGCCTCAACAGCATGCGAATCAAACGCGTTCTGCTTGCCGATCTGTTCTTTGAGCGAGCGGGCCATATACCAGAGTATACACCCGCCGCCCAATCATTTGTTCCCACAAATGATATCAAGCGGCACGATCTCTGCGTGGCTGGTTTAAGCCGCCGATTGGTGATCGCTGGACCCACCGATCAGCCGGCGAATGATCTCGTAGAGCTTCTCGCGATCGATCGGCTTGGCCGCGTACTCGTCGCACCCCGCATCAATGCATTCCTTGCGATCGCCAGCCATCGCGTGGGCCGTCAGCGCCACGATCGGGGTGTTGATCCCCAACTGACGCAACTTGCGTGTCGCGGTGTACCCGTCCATCACGGGCATCTGCATGTCCATCAGCACCAGATCAAAGTCGTGCCCACCGGCCAGCCGATCAACGGCGACCTGCCCATTCTCAGCCGTCTCCACCTCGATACCCGCCCGAGAGAGCACATGCAAAATCAGCCGCTGGTTGTCCTCGCCATCCTCGACAAGCAACACCTTGGCCCGGATCTGCACGCTCTTCTTTGTTTTCGCCCCTGCCCCATGGCCGGAACCGATTTCCTTACTCAGCGATGGGAGCGCCTCCACCATACGCTGCACCCCGCGGGTCCCACGCGGGATCGAGAGCGTGAACACCGAGCCCATCCCGAGCTCGGACTCAACGACGATGTCGCCGCCGAGCGCATTGGCCAACCGCTTCGAGATCGCCAGCCCGAGCCCCGTGCCCTCGTGCTTGCGGGTCATCGAGTTATCGAGCTGCTCAAACGGGCGGAACAATGAAGCGAGCTCGTGCATCGCGATCCCGTGCCCCGTGTCCCACACCGAGAACTCGATCTGATCATCGTCACACCGCAGCGCGAGCGTCACCGATCCGTGAGAAGTAAACTTGATCGCGTTGCCCACCAGGTTGATCAGGATCTGCTTCACGCGGTGCGCATCGGTGATCACCAGCTCGGGCACGGGCGTCTCGAACTCGACGCGCAGCGTCAGCCCCTTCTGGGACGCCCCGATCTGGAACGACTGATACACATCCCGCACCATCTCGAGGATCATGCTCTCGCTCGGCTCCATCGCCAGCTTACCCGATTCGATCTTCGAGATATCGAGCACATCATTGATCACCAGCATCAGGTGATTGCCCGATCGCTGGATCGCCGCGATCGCTTCCTTGCAAGACGGGTTTGTTTCTTCAGTCACATTCTCTTCGAGCACCTCGCCGTAGCCCAGGATCGCCGTCATCGGCGTGCGGATCTCGTGGCTCATATTCGCCATGAACTCGGACTTCACACGATTGGCCGCGTTGGCCTCCTCGGCCAGCGCCCGCTGGCACAGCTCGCTCTCGCGGATCGTCTTGGTCATCGAGCCCGCCAACGCCACCGCCTTGGCCCGAGTCTGCGTGATCGACCACGCGATGCTGGTCAGCAACGCGGTAATCAAGAACCCGCTGACGAGCACCAACAGCTGGTTGCCCGAAGCAAACATCGAGCCCGCCCCCTCAACAGGAACCACCCGAAGCAGCAGCGATATCCGCCCCATATCCAGGGGGATAAAGGTCGAAGGCTTCTCACCCTTGACGTCCTGTGCGAGTGGTGTGCTGTAGATCAGCTTGGCCTCACCGTCCTCGTTGACATACAGCTCGATCCCGAACCCGTCCCAGTCATCGTTCCACTCCGCAGCAAAGAACCGATCAAGCCCGATCGTCGAGACGACCCAGCCCTCGATCGCCTCCCGGCGCTGCTCGACCGTATCGACAGGCACACCGTGCTGATAGATCGGCTCGGCGAAGACCAGCCCCCACTCGTCCCCGTTGTTCTGGAACAGACGGATCGGATCAGAAACCGATCGCTCCCCGGTATCACGCGAGATGTCGTACACCGCCCTGTTCTTTTTCGTGCTTGCGACATTGAGCCCCCACGCCCCACGGTTCTTCGAAGCGGGCTCGTGATACTTGATCAGGTACTTCGGATCACCCTCAACAAGCGCATCGTGATCGCCCAAGTTTTTCACGGCATACTCGGGCGCACCATTAGCTCGCATCGTTTCGACAAAGCCATCGAGCTCATCAGCTTCAACATGCTCGACATACCCATAGGCAAGGACGCCCGGAAAATACTCATCCATGCTCTTTTCGCTGTAGAACATCTCCCACTCTTTACGGGATATATTCTTGCTGGCCATCACAAACTGATGACCAAAGTTGAGCCCGACCTTGTAGTCCCGGAAGCGCTCATTCACATCATCGCGGATGTCCGCCGCCTGTTTATGCACCCATTCGATCCGCCCGGCCCGCACCTCACTGGTCACCTGAGAATACGCAAACATCCAGGTCGTCAACGAGATCACCAGCACGAGCATGACCGCGAAGTAGCCCTCGAGCACCCGACACCGAAACAGGCCCCTGCCCTTGATTTGTTCTGTTTGAGTTGTCTCGTTGTGCATACTCATAGATACCTATAGAGACCGAATCCCCCAAAGCCCGAGCGCCTCGACGCCCAGAATCGTTGAACACTATTTCGGCCCTCCATCCACCCCGATGAACCCAAAGCCCCCATATATCGGGGAATCGAGAGAATCCAGCTCTACACCCCACCATGGGTCAAACACCCTAGTTTCAAAGCAGTTAGGGCCACACCCAGTCGCGCCTGGCGGAAAGAATCCGTCGATACAACCCAACCCGTGCGCAAAAAATGCGCATAGCCTCGCCCGCCAATCCAAAAAAACACCCGGCCTCAAGCCGGGTGCTGTCCTCGTATCCTTTGATAACGCACTGATCAAACAACCAACACGCGAGAAGATTTACGCCGTGACGGCCGCGAGCCCCATCGCCTTAGCCATCGCCACGCCCATCTCCGATGGGTTCAACGCGACCTCGGCCCCCGCGTCACGCAGAGCAGTAATCTTGGTGTCCGCGGTGCCCGTTGGCTTGCCGCCGGCCCCGCTACTAATGATCGCGCCCGCGTGGCCCATCCGCTTGCCTTCCGGTGCGGTCCGCCCGGCGATAAACGCCGCCACGGGCTTGGTCACATGCTCCTTGATGTACTCAGCCGCGGCTTCCTCGTCCTCGCCGCCGATCTCGCCGATCATCAAAATCCCGTCCGTATCCGGGTCTTCCTCGAACATCCGCAGACAATCAATATGATTAATCCCGCGGACCGGGTCGCCGCCGATGCCCACACAAGTGGACTGCGCGATCCCGAGCTGCGAGGTCTGCCAGACCGCTTCATAAGTCAGCGTGCCCGAACGCGAAACGATCCCGACCGACTTGCCGGTGCTCGCCTCGCTGATGTGCGTGTGGATGTACCCGGGCATGATCCCGATCTTGCAGCCCGCATTCGTGTAGTGCGACTCCGCGGTATCCTCGCCGGTCTTGGGTCCTGGAGTGATAATCCCCGGGCAGTTGGGCCCGATGAGCGTAAAGAGCTCGGTTGAATGGGCCGAATCCGCCCCGCGGGCCGCCGCGTTGCGATCGTCCATCACCCGACGGATCATGATCATATCGTTGACGGGCACGCCCTCGGTAATACAGCAGATCAGGCGGATCCCCGCGTCCATCGCCTCAAGCACCGCATCAGCACAGAACGCCGGGGGCACAAAGATCATGGTCGCATCGGCACCGGTCGCCTTGACCGCCTGGGCAACAGTATCGAACACCGGCAAGCCGTTGGCATCGAGCTGCCCGCCCTTGCCCGGGGTCACCCCGCCGACCATGTTGGTGCCGTAGTTGAAGCAGCCCTTGGTGTGAATCGCGCCGTACGCGCCGGTAATGCCCTGGCAGATGACCTTGGTGTCTTTGTCAACGAGAATCGCCATGGAAAGCTCCTGAAGTATGCTGAAAAATGCGGGTGTGTCCGTACACTCCTATAATAGCGGCTCCCACACCCCGGTCTGTCCAGTGAGACCGCAACATACACGCCACAAACCATAAAAAGGCCCCCGATCAGGGCTTGCGTGCATACGATTGCCCTCAACACGGGAGATCAGATATGCGCGCAATCGTCACCGGCCAGGTCGGCATGGACAAGAAATCGTACCTCAACGAAGTCGCCGAATACGCCGCTTCCCAGGCCACCCCCCTGCCCATGTACCATGTCGGCAACATGATGTACGAAGAAGCCCTCGACATCCGCGAAGGCCGCATCCTCGATCTGCCCATCTCCCGCCTCAACTCGCTCCGCCGGGCCGCCTTCAAGGACATCATCTCCGAGAGCAAGGACCACGAGAACCTCATCGTCAACACCCACGCCACCTTCCGCTGGCGTCACGGGCTCTTTAGCGCCTTCGACTTTGACCAGATCACCAAGCTCGCCCCAGACACCTTCATCTGCCTCGTCGACAACATCGAAGTCGTCCACCAGCGCCTCCACGCCAAGCACGACATCGACGCGACCCTCAAGGACTGCATGGTCTGGCGCGAAGAAGAAATCCTCGCCACCGAGCTCATGAGCCAGGCCATCCCCGGCTCCAAGTTCTACATCGTCTCCCGCGGGCGCTTCTCCCAGACCCACGAAACCCTCTTCCAGCTCCTCTGTAAGCCCGAGATGAAGAAGGTCTACCCCTCCTTCCCCATGTCGCATGTCATCGACATGCCCGAGGTCATGGCCGAGATCGACGCCTTCCGCGCTAAGCTCGCCGAGCACTTTATTACATTCGATCCAGGCGATGTCGACGAGAAACTCCTCCTCGATCGCGCCCTCGACGCCGCCAAAGAAGGCAAGGACTTCTTCGATCACCAGCCCCACCAGCTCGGCGGCATCGAACGCGATCTCGAGCCCATCAAGATGCGTACACGCGAGGTCCTCGACATCGCCGGCGACATCGACGGCCAGATCTACATGCGCGACTTCAAACTCATCGACCAGGCCGACATGATCGTCTCCCTCGTCCCCGAACTCATCTCCGACACCGGCAAGGTCATCCCCGCCCTATCGAGCGGCGTAGAACGCGAACTCCAGCACGCCTGGGAACACGCCAAAGAGGTCTATGTCGTCTGGAAACCATCCAAGAACCCATCACCGTTCATTACAGAAACCGCGACCAAGGTCTTCAAATCCACCGAAGAAGCACTGGAATACTTCGAAGACCAAGGCATGTTCGCCCCAAAAAACCTCTTCGGGAACTAAACGAACCCTCAAATCCAAGCACACCACCCACTAGGTGATCCGCCAGCCCGCCGGATCACCTTCTTTGTGCGCAAAGAACGCGATATAGGGTTATTCACACAGTAAATACAACCCAAACATTTGACAAACATACAAGGCTTATATAGACTCCTACATCTGTCTCGCTGTGAGGCAACAAACTCATTTTTCCACAGGAGGAAATCATTATGAAAACAAGAACACTAACCATCATCGCAGGAACAGCATTGAGCGCCCTCACAACTTTATCTATGGCAGGAGATGGCGGAACGCTTTTTTCCTCATCATCTGATGTCGCAGTATTTGCAGAGCCAGGCACGAGTTTTAACATCATCACTCAATCATGCCATTCCGCTGCGGCAATAGTTCTAGTTCCAAACGAGTGTGATGGACCTTCATGCGCCCCGTTTTATTTAGATTCTGACGCAGACTTTGATTTCCTCTCAGGCCAGGGTACCACTTATGCGGAAGTATCTGTGTTTGCTGGCTCTCAAAGCTGTGGAAAAGCTGGAGGGTATTCCGAAAGCCGTCTAAATACTACAACTCAGGTCATTGCATTCTCAGGAGAAGCATCTGGTTACTACTCAGGGAAACGATGTGAACCAATTGCCCATGGCGGCGGTGCGTATGGGTCGAATGTCGACTTTGAGATCCTTGGGAATGGTGAAATTCGAATAGGTGAACAAGACCCATGCCATGGCGGTGGTGCACAAGACTTCGCTCTTTCTGAGCGTTTCGTGTTAGCAGAGATCACCTGCTTGTCAGGGCCAGCAGGTTCCACCATATACTCAGATTCAACGGTACAAATCGGCTTTGACTTTGCATTCACCTGTGCATCTGGAGTCATTCCTGTCGGCCCAGGCACATTCAATCTTGATTTCACACATATATCTATCGGCGATACCACCCACGATCTGACCGGAGACAGCCGATTCAATATCGAAGACGCTGCTCTCCTCCAGAGTATTGTCGGAACACCCGATGCATTGCTCCCGCTCTATGTCGATCTATTTGATTACAACCAAGACGGAGAAATCGATCAAAGCGATGTTGATCTGGTCAACAAGTTCATCGACGCCGGCCTCTCCAGCGGCCTGTTCGGCGACACCAACAGAGACGGCGTAGTGAACTGCTGCGACTTAGCAGGGTACGACGCCGCCTTCGGTAGTTCATTCGATACCGCAGCGACTCCATATTTGGTTGAACTCGATTGGGATCTGGATGGCGACATCGATGCGGTTGACCGGGCCGAGTTTGATCAGACCGCATGCATTGCTGACATCGATAACTCACATGTGCTCGACTTTTTCGATACATCGGACTTCCTCGACCTCTATGGTGCCGGCGATCCATCAGTTGACTTTGACAACAGCGGCGTCGTGGATTTCTTCGACCTGTCCATGTTCCTTGATGCATTCGGGAAATCTTGCCCGTAATCGAATGACTCTTTGAACCCCCAAACCCTCTCCAACCGGGCACACGCCCGGTTTTTCCATGAAATCCCCTCCCCCCATTCCCCAACCACCCATTACGGGATGCCCCCGCTGATAGGATTCTGGGACATGAGCAGCCATCACACACAAAACAACAACCAAGAACCACATCCAGAGCCCCCGGTCAACGCCCAGGGCAAGGCCTACGACCCCGACGCGACCGCCGACGAACGCACCTTCGCGATGTTCATGCACCTGAGCCTGCTCGCCCATACCGTGCTGACCATGATCGCGATCATCGCCCCGATCATCATGTGGAACATCAAAAAGAACGAATCCCCATTCCTCGACGACCACGGGCGTGAAGCCATCAACTTCCAGATCTCGCTGCTCCTCTACTCCGTATTGACCATACCAATCGGCATCATCACCTGCGGCCTGGGCTTTTTTGTCCTCCCCGTCGGGATCTATATCCTCGGGCTCATCGGCATGATCCTCGCAGCAGTCGCGGCCAACCGGGGCGAGTTCTACCGCTATCCCATGACCCTCCGCTTTATCGACTAATCGGCGAGCGCCACAATCCCCCCCCCCCCCCC
>Ga0209344_10001715_pt1 | contig 27358 bp, 25 predicted proteins | sample Cruoilmetagenom6_FD_187293 | JGI IMG/M metagenome (GOLD analysis project Ga0209344, IMG submission 187293) | Oil polluted marine microbial communities from Coal Oil Point, Santa Barbara, California, USA - Santa Barbara Oil Seep Sample 6 (SPAdes)... | ecosystem: Environmental > Aquatic > Marine... | reverse complement strand
GATCTGGGCGTGCACGGTGCGCCAGTTGAACTTGTCTTGGATGACAACGCCTGACGTTTCGAGGTGTGGGAACGGCGAATAGGTGACGTTCGGATGGCGTGCAGCGGCCGCTCGCGTCGCGCGATTGAGGCGCCCGAGCTGGAGCGCGAGGATGCGCTGGACGAACCCGGGCATCCGGCGAAAGCGGTTCATTGGCGGAATTGCGCTGATTATGACTGAACAGGAGCTGCCCTGAGTGTGGAGAACACGCTCGACGAGTCGGTCGATCGATTCGCTCCAGGCTGTCCCGCCGGTGCCGAGGAGCACGTCGGGGGGACCGAGCGCGACGACGATTGCATCGAAAGTGTCATTGTCTAGCTCGGGCAATGCGGAGGCCCGAGCCATGGTGAGTTCGGGGTCGCCAATGGTGTTCCACTCGCTGCCGCGCACTCGTTGACGCGCGGCACGCCGAGCTGCTTGCGATGCGAGGCCCAATCCGTGGTGCCGCACGCCGTATCCCGCGATCGCCGCATCTCCGATGAATAGCATTCGATCGATGGGGCTGCCGCTGACTTCGCCGTTCGGGGATCCTTCCGGGAACAGCGCGTCTGCGATGTCGACGCGATAGGCCAGCATGTTGACCTTGAGTAGTGGCCGGAATATTCGGATGGTGCCACCGGAAAGCTTGTGCGTCAACGAAAGTGAGTTGGGCACGCGCACGTCGCTGTACTCATTCTTCACTGACACAGCCCCCATAGTGGACTAGCGTGACGACCGTGGGGCGGGCGACATACCCTATTCGAATACGTGACTTTGACTTAGTTTTTCAAGTGGGAGAATGGGACTATGACGGAGACTTCAGCACCGCATCCGCAACTCGACACTCTTATCGCCACGCTCGAGCGGCTGCGTGCGCCGGGAGGCTGTGCGTGGGATCGAGATCAGACCCACGCGTCACTTGTTCAGTATCTAGTCGAGGAAACCTACGAGCTCGTCGAAGCGATCGAAGCGGGCGATGACGCTGACCTTGTCGAAGAACTGGGAGACGTTCTCTACCAGGTGCTCTTTCACTCCGATATCGCGGCCGAAGCTGGGCGATTCACGCTCGAAGATGTCGCCGCCAACATGACCGCAAAGATGATTGGTCGGCACCCTCACGTTTTTGCAGACGCCACCGCCGACACGGCAGACGAGGTGATCGCCGTCTGGGACGACCTCAAAAAGACAGAAAAGCCCCATCGCACAAGCGTCGTCGATGGCATTCCCCCAGGGATGCCCGCACTCGCGCTTGCCGACAAGTTGTTAGGGCGGGCGCACAAAGTGGGACTGCTGGATTCCACGGCACCTGGCGCGGTCAACGTCACGGAAGAGGATGAACTTGGCCCGCTTCTGCTGGCCATCGTGGCTTCCGCCAAAGCAAACGGACTCGACTCGGAGCGCGCCCTTCGAGGCGCTCTTCGCCAGCTAACGCAGGAGATCCAGGCGCACGAAGCGCTCGCGAAGCCGAGCTCGAACGAGCAGTCGGGTTCGAGCGAGGAGCCGAGCTCGAGCGAGCAGCCGTAGCAACAAGCTCTCGAGCGCGTGGCCTCAGCAATAATCTCTCGCGGCTGTCTTGCGCAGAGCCCGATGAGATCGGGCGGAGACGGACGCCAGTCGAGGGACCGGGTGGGTGGTGCCCTCCTTAACCCGAATAAGGAGGGCACCGGCGCAACGCCCTAGTCGAGACGTGTGATCACACATCGATCGGCTAGTGGACGGCATCGCGCGCTGGAGGATCGGTGGGATTACCCGGCCTACCGATCCAGCGTGGGAGAAACCCTGGTGAGGGGATTCGCGTCTTTAGGTGCCGACAACGCAGTCTCGGCACAAGGAGAAATCATAACCCGGGAATACTCCAATGGCAAACACCCGTTATGTTAATACCCATGGCCCGCAGACCCGACCCGACGCGCAAGCCAGCCCTCATCGAGCAAGCGATTCAATATCTTGCTGATAAGCCGCTGTCTAGCCTTACTTTCCGCTCCCTAGCGCGAGCTCTCGACGTGAGCACGTTTACCCTCGTGTATCACTTCGGAACGCGTGCAGAACTTATCCGGGACGTCGTGCGCGCGAATGCGCGCGGAGCCAGTCCCGAAGACGCTGCCGCGCTCCCCGCAGCGACCCTGGACGACTATTTCTCGAGCCTGCAGTTGTCGTGGCAATGGACGCAGCTGCCCGAAAATTTGCATCGCCAGCGCCTTGAGTTCGAAGCCGGACTCCTCGAAGCCGTTGAGCGGGACGAACTCACCGTTACGCGTGACTTCTTTCAGCAATGGATCGTGATGGGCACTCAAGCTCTCGTGTCGTTTGGCATCGATCCCGAGCAAGCGGAGATCGAAGCCCGGCTGCTCGTGAATACTTTCCACGGTGTGCAATTCGATCTTGTGCTTAACCAGAACCGTCAAGCGTCTGCTGCCGTGTTCGACAGCGCGATCGCGCACCACCGAGACCGCGTGCTCGCGCTCATCGGTCAAGTCGCGCGCTAACGCCCCCAGACTCACCGCGGGTGCGAGAGAATAGGACTCATGGCGTCAACTGTTAATTCTCCCCGCGGCATGCGGGATTTCCTTCCCGCAGAAAAAGCGCAGCGCGAACGCGTGCTGAGCACTATTCGAGCAAGCTACCGAGCTCACGGGTTCGATGAAATCGAAACGCCTGTCATGGAAGACAGCGCTCGACTGCACGCTGGTCTCGGCGGAGACAACGAGAAGCTGGCTTTCGCCGTGATGAAGCGCGGGCTCACCGCGGAGACGCTGCAGGCGGCATCCGAAGCACTCGATCTTGCCGACCTCGGCTTGCGCTTCGATCTCACGGTTCCTCTTGCTCGGTTCTATGCCAGCCACCGCGCGGAACTTCCGAAAGTCTTTCGCTCCATCCAGATCGCCCCGGTGTGGCGCGCTGAGCGCCCGCAGAAGGGGCGCTATCGCCAGTTTGTGCAGTGCGACATTGACATCATCGGCGAGTCCAGCGCCAGCGCCGAGATCGAACTCATTACTGCTACCGCAGCGACACTCGATTCTCTCGGCGTCACGGGCTGCACCATCCGCGTCAATCACCGTCGCCTTCTCACCAGTGCGCTCACGACCCTCGGCTTTCCCGCAAAAGAGCACGAAGCCGTCTTGATCACGGTCGACAAACTCGACAAACTCGGAGCCGACGGTGTTATCGCCGAATTGCGCGAGCGCGCTTTTCCCGATGCTCCCGTTGCGGCACTGGCCGAGTTCTTGCGTCGTCCGCAACCCGAAGTCGCGCCGGCGTTCACCGCCGAAGCGATCAGTGCCGCCTTGCCCGAGGGCGTCGACCACGCCGTCATCGCCGAGCTGGCCTCAATCGGCCATGCTGTTGAAGCGGGCCGAAACCAAACGGGAGCTCTCATCGAGTTCGATCCGTGGTTGGTGCGAGGAATGGGCTACTACACCGGGGCAATCTTCGAGGTCGCGCACCCTGCGCTCGGCTACTCCCTCGGTGGCGGAGGTCGCTACGACGGCATGATCGGACGGTTCCTCGGCACTGACGTTCCCGCGGTCGGTTTCTCGCTTGGCTTCGAACGACTGGTCGATCTTGTTGAGCTGGATGAGGCCGCAGTCGAAGACCAGGTTGCTCTCGTCTTCGATTCCGATGTTGAGCCTGCCACGCTCGTGCGGCTTCAAGCCGAGTTGATTGAGCAGGGCAAGCGCGTGCGCCTTGAAGCGCGCCCGCGAAAGTTGCCCGCCCTTCTCGATCAGCTTCGCGGGAACGGCTTTACGAGTTTTGCTGTTGTCCGCGCTGAGTCGCAGTCGGTTGGTAGCCTCGAGTTCAAGAAACTTCTCGAGCAGTAACCGCAGACCAGGAGCGCGAAGTGACCCGTTCACCAGCAACGACACGCAGCACCACTTCGATTCCGATTTTTCTCGCGCTGAGTTATGGGCTGGCATGGGTGTTCTCCCTCCCGCTGTGGCTCGGCGACGGGCTTGAGAGTCCCTTCTTCATCGTTGCGGCGATCGCCGTCATGTTTACGCCGGCGATCGCGGCGCTCGTTGTTGTCTTCTTCGTTGACAAGCACCCCGATCGCAGTTCTCGCCTTCGTGCACTCGGGCTCGGATCCGTGCGACCCGTTGGCCGGTTCATTCGATATCTAGTGCTGGCGCTGGTTGTGCCGGTTGCGCTGATTCTCGCCGCGCTCGTGGTGGGAGCTCTTCTTGGGGTGTACCCCGCAGACTTCGTCCATTTCTCCGGCTTCGCCCAGTCGCTCGATGCTCAGTTGGCCGACCTCGGCGAGGGCCCATTGCCGATTCCCATCGGCATTCTCGTGCTTGCGCAGTTTGCCAACGTTCTGATCGGTGCGATCATCAACACCATTCCTGCACTTGGCGAAGAGTTGGGCTGGCGTGGTTGGCTCTTGCCCAAGCTCTTGCCTCTCGGCATCGTGCCGGCCATTGTCATTTCTGGCGTGATCTGGGGACTATGGCATGCCCCGCTTATTCTGCTGGGCTACAACTACGGTGACGCACCTGGATGGCTTGCGTTGGCAGCGATGGTGGGAATGACAACCGTGATCGGTGCGGTGTTCTCGTGGCTGCGCATCCGCTCACAGTCCGTGTGGCCGGCGGCGTTCGCACACGGTGCGTTCAACGCTGCAGCGGGCTTTTCCTTCATTTTTATTATGGCTGGGGAGACCTTTAGCCCCCTTGAAGCAAGCATTCTGGGGTGGACCGGATGGCTCGTGCCGCTCATTCTTGTTGTCGTTCTGTTAGCGACCGGTCAGTTTCGCGCGCCGGCGACGCAAACGGTAAGCGAAGGTGACGAGTCAGCGCCGGTCGCTGGCTCGGAGTAGGCTTTCTCTCGGACATCCACCACTTTCAGTCCAAACAATCTTTCTTGAAGGAGATCCCCTGTGGCTTTGATCGAAGCAGTTGGCGCCCGCGAAATTCTTGACTCTCGGGGCAACCCGACCGTTGAGGTCGAAGTTTTGCTCGACGATGGCGTGGTTTCGCGCGCTGCAGTTCCTTCGGGAGCATCCACCGGTGCCTTCGAAGCTTACGAGCTTCGTGATGGCGACAAGGACCGCTACCTCGGCAAGGGTGTCCAGAAGGCCGTTGACGCGGTTATCGACGACCTCGGCCCCGCCATCGAGGGCCTCGACGCCTCCGACCAGCGCCTTGTTGACGCCGAACTCATCGCCGTTGATGGCTCCGAGAACAAGAAGAACGTCGGTGCCAACGCGATTCTCGGCGTTTCGCTCGCTGTCGCGAAGGCCGCTGCTGATTCTGCAGACCTGCCGTTGTTCCGTTACCTCGGTGGCCCGAACGCTCACGTGCTTCCTGTGCCGATGATGAACGTCATTAACGGTGGATCGCACGCCGACAGCAACGTTGACATTCAAGAGTTCATGATTCTTCCGCACGGTGCAGAGACCTTCAGCGAAGGCCTCCGTTGGGGAGTCGAGACCTACCACGTGCTCAAGGGACTGCTCAAGAGCAAGGGTCTCAGCACCGGTCTTGGTGACGAGGGTGGCTTCGCTCCTGACCTCTCGAGCAACCGTGCCGCGCTCGATCTGCTCATGGAAGCAATCGAAAAGGCAGGCTTCACGCCAGGCACCGATATCGCCGTTGGTCTTGATGTTGCTGCTACCGAGTTCTACAAAGACGGTTCGTACACGTTCGAGGGCGTCTCGAAGTCGGCCGGCGACATGAGCGCGTACTACGCAGAGCTCGTCGCGGCGTACCCACTCGTGTCGATCGAAGACCCACTGGACGAAGACGACTGGGAGGGCTGGGCTCAGCTCACCTCCGAGATCGGTTCGAAGACGCAGATCGTGGGAGACGACCTGTTCGTCACCAACCCGAAGCGTCTCGCCAAGGGCATCGAGCTCGCAACGGCAAACTCGATCCTCGTGAAGGTGAACCAGATCGGTTCGCTCACCGAGACCCTCGACGCTGTTTCTCTGGCTCAGCGCAGCGGCTACACGGCCGTCATGTCTCACCGTTCCGGAGAGACCGAAGACACCACGATCGCTGATCTTGCGGTAGCGCTCAACACTGGCCAAATCAAGACAGGTGCACCGGCTCGCTCCGAGCGCGTAGCTAAGTACAACCAGCTGCTGCGTATCGAAGAAGAGCTCGGCGATGCCGCAGTTTACGCCGGCCGCTCGGCCTTCCCGCGGTTCAACGGCTAGAGCCCACGAGCGTCGTCTAGCATCGAACGCATGGCGAGGCGAGTAGGGGCAAAAAAGGTAGCGGTCACGCTGCCCGAGGAGAGCGCGCCCGATCATTGGTTGCGCACGATTCGTTTCTCGGGCTTCACCGTGCTCATGCTTGGTTTGCTCATACTCGCCGTCATCGTTCTTGCTCCCAATTTGCGCATCCTGATCGATCAACAGCAGGCGATTGCGCAATTGCAGGCTGAGGTGGATGCGGCCCAAGCCTCCGTCGATGACCTCACCGACAACGCCGCTCGCTGGGACGACCCCGCGTATATCGAGTCCCAAGCGCGCGACCGGCTTTACTACGTCTATCCCGGCGAAGTGAGCTACCTCGTGATTGGTGAAGCGGCAACCATCACCAGCAACGACGGCGTGCCGGTGAGTGCGACCATCCAGACCACTCAAATTGATTGGGTGCAAACTCTCGTGTCGTCCATCTACACTGCTGGTCTCACCGAAGATGCGCCCGATGAGCTCACCGCCCCTGTAATTGAAGGACCGAAGCAATGACCACCCCACCGTTTGACGCTGTCAGCGATGACGATGTGCGCATTGTGTCTCTTCAGCTCGGGCGCCCCGCTCGTGACGTTATCGGCATTGCTGCGCGCTGCGTGTGCGGCAATCCCACCGTGGTCTCCACAAAGCCGCGGCTGAGCGATGGAACGCCGTTCCCCACGATCTATTACCTGTGCCACCCCGCAGCTACGGCATCCGTGTCGACGTTGGAGGCTGAAGGCCAGATGCCGGAGCTGGCCGCGATGCTTGAGGGCGAGATTGGTGAGCAATATCAGGCCGCTCATGATGCCTATATTGCCGATCGGGATGGCGTTGAAGTTGTTCCCGAGCTTGCTGGCGTGTCGGCTGGCGGCATGCCCACTCGCGTCAAATGTCTACACGCCCTCGTCGGCCACTCATTGGCTGCCGGGCCCGGAGTGAACCCGATTGGCGATATCGCCCTCGAGCGCGCCTCCTGGAGCCCCTTGGTGTGCCAGTGCGCTGATTACTCAGAGTCATCGGATGGCGAGCACAACGACGCGCAAGGCGACGAATCAGAGGGCGGGGCACTCCAATGAAGCGCTGGAGTGCGGCAGCAGTCCTCCTCGCGTGTCTCGCCTCCCTGCTGGTGGCGACTCCGGCACATGCCGACGCGGTTCGTGACCAGGAGTATTGGCTCAAGGAGTACGGCATTGAGGCCGCGTGGAAGACCACCAAAGGCGCGGGGGTCACGATTGCGGTCATCGATACCGGTGTTGACGGCACGGTGAAAGAGCTTGTCGGTGCAGTCACCGGCGGAACAGACTTTTCGGGCAAGGGTGCCCCCAACGGCCAGAAGCCGGTTGGTGACGAAAATCCCGCCCACGGCACTCTCGTCGCCTCGTTAGCGGCTGGTCGTGGCACAGGAACGGGTGCCGGGGTAATCGGCGCAGCCCCCGAAGCCAACATTCTGGCCATCTCTATCGGCTTCACGGGCGGCCCCATCAGCTCCGACGATCAGATTGCTCAAGCGGTTCGTTACGCGGTGGACCAGGGTGCGGACGTTATTAATCTGTCCCTCACGCGCGAAACGCTCGACTGGCCGTTGAGCTGGGACAGTGCCTTCCTCTACGCAATGGACAACGACGTCGTCGTTGTTGCTGCGGCCGGAAACCGCGGCAGCGGAACCACCTCGGTTGGTGCTCCCGCCACCATGCCCGGTGTGCTCACCGTTGCCGGCGTTGATGTGAACGGCGTCGCCAGTTTCAACGCCTCGACCCAGGGCATCACCATCGGTGTCTCTGCGCCGAGTGAAGACCTAGTGGGGGTGGCCCCCGGCGGCTCGCACGTGCTTTGGAACGGAACAAGTGGGGCGACCCCGATCGTCGCGGGCATCGTCGCGCTCGTGCGTGCCGCGCATCCTGAGCTTGATGCAGCGAACGTCATCAACCGCATCGTGTCGACCGCGCACGATACCGGAGCGCCCGGTTCCGATGCGATCTACGGTTTTGGACTCATCGATGCTGAGGATGCCGTCGGCGCGAACGTGCCGCTGGTCGACTCCAACCCCATGGGCAGCCTTGCCGAGTGGATCACGGTCTACCGCCGCGCTGAAGCCACTCCAGCCCCGTTGCCGACCTACACACCAACGCCTGTGCCCGAAACTGACAGTCAACCCAATGTCGCGGGCTCGGACACCCCGCTGGGAACCTTGCTGCCGACCGTGAGCATGCTTCGAAATGTGGGTGTTCCCATCGCTGTTTATGCCATTTTTCTCACGATTTTGGCCGGATGGGGCCTTGCAGGATGGCGCCGGTTTAGGAGTATGCGCGAGACAGAGTAAGTTTGGTGGCGAACTTCCCCTTTAGGAGACTCTGACTCGTGCCAAAAATCTTGATTGTCGGCGGCGGTTACGCCGGTTTTTACACTGCTCGTAAACTCGAGAAATGGCTGCGCCGCGGCGAAGCCGAGGTCACTATGGTTGACCCGCTTCCCTACATGACGTACCAGCCCTTCCTGCCGGAGGTCGCCGCGGGTTCGATCGAGCCGCGCCATGCGGTCGTTCCGCACCGCCGCCACCTCAAGACGACCAAGGTCGTCACCGCAAAGGTCACCGGGATCAACCACGCGGCAAAGACTGCGACGATTCAGCCCGAGGTTGGCGACTCGTGGGAGATGGAGTACGACCTCGTGGTTGTTACTGCCGGAGCCGTATCGCGCACCTTCCCCATCCCCGGGGTTGCTGATGAAGCTATCGGCATGAAGACGATCGAAGAAGCCGTGGAGGTGCGTGACCGCATCCTCACTAACTTCGACAAGGCGGCTAACCTCCCCGCGGGTCCCGAGCGCGACCGGCTGCTGACGTTCGTCGTTGTCGGTGGCGGATTTGCCGGTATCGAAGCGTTTGGCGAAATGCGCAGTCTCGCTTCGTCGCTGCTGCCTCTCTACCCGAACCTCACGTTTGAAGACACTCACTTCCACCTCATTGAAGCTATGGGTCGCATCATGCCCGAGGTATCGCTTGAGACGAGCAAGTGGGTTATCAAGAACCTCGACCAGCGTGGTGCCAAGATTCACCTCGACACTCAGTTGAAGTCGGCTGTCGGCGGCGTCGTCGAACTCTCGACCGGTGAAAGCTTCGAGTCAGACACCATCGTGTGGACTGCCGGTGTGATGGCAAACCCCGTTGTGCGCAGCACTGACCTGCCCATTGAAGAGCGCGGACGCATCCGTGTACAGGCTGACCTCCGCGTCATCAACGACGACGGTGTCGTCGAGGGTGCCTGGGGTGCTGGTGACGTGTGTGCAGTGCCCGACCTCACCGGCGGCGGCGTCGGCGGCTTCTGCGTGCCTAATGCTCAGCACGCTGTGCGTCAAGCCAAGCTCATGGCCAAGAACATCGTGGCATCGCTTCGCGGTGAAGGCACGACAGATTACTTCCACAAGAACCAGGGTGCGGTTGCTGGGCTCGGGCTGTACCACGGTGTCTTCCAGTCCGGCAAGATCGCGATTAAGGGCTTCCCCGCGTGGTTCATGCACCGCGGCTACCACGGCATGGCGATGCCGATGTTTGAGCGCAAGGCTCGTGTCTTCAGCAACTGGATCACGAACTTCTTCTGGGGTCGCGACACTGTGTCGATCGAAGCTCGCGTAGAACCGCGCCGCGCATTCGAAGAGTTCGCGTCACGCCCCAAGTAGTGTGACCCGTGCTCCACGTTTTACGTGGGGCGTGCCCCGATAGCCCAATTGGCAGAGGCAGATGACTTAAAATCATCACAGTCAGGGTTCGAGTCCCTGTCGGGGCACTTGCAGCATCCGCTTCATTACAGGGCGGAGCTGCCACAGCGGTAGCTCCGTCCTGTGGTGTTTGAGCTAGGGGCCGACACGCGACGACTCGTGGGCCGCACGAGCGGCGACCGCTCGTGGCGCTCACACGGTGATGCTTGCTCTCGCGTCTTTCTCTGAAGTTCCGCTATGCGGAATCTGCGCGTTCCGCCTAGTGAACCGATTTGTCTAGTAATACGGTTGTTTTGTCGGCTGTTGTGCGTGCTTTTTGTCGAATTGGTGAAAGTAGACCACACCTCACGTGAGCTGTCGTTCCACAATGCGGAATACGTCTTGTTCGAGTGACGCGACTCTTCCATAGTTGTCGAAACCTGAACGCAACGAAGCGAAGGACGTAAAGCTAGTGCAGTCGACAACGAAGCCGAATCACCCCGGCCGATACATGGTGGGCACCGATATCGGTGGCACTTTCACGGACCTGGTGCTTTTGGAGGAGGGACGCAGGCCACGCCTGTTCAAGTCCCCGACAACCCCGCACGACCGTTCGGAGGGAATCCTGAACGCGCTGGCGCTGGCGGCTGACGCAGTCGAGCTGCCTCTGAGCGAGTTCATCGGTGAGGTCGCCTACTTCGCCCACGGCACGACCGCGGCCACGAACGCCCTCATCGAGCGCAAGGGCGCCAAGACCGGGCTCCTCACCACCAGCGGCTTCGGTGACACGATGCTCATTCAGCGCAGCACAACCTCGTGGGTGGGCATGGGCGCCGCGACCGGACACTACAGCGCTCGCAAGAATCCCGTTCCGATCGTCGCTCGCGATGACATCCGCGAGATCTCTGAGCGAGTCGATGCCGCTGGAACCGAGCTGGTCGCACTCAACGAAGACGAAGTTCGTGAGGCGCTGCGCTCGCTCAAAGCTCAAGGTGTGACTGCTCTCTCGGTGAGCTTCCTGTGGTCGTTCCTTGATCCGTCGCACGAAGATGCGATTGTGCGCATTGCCGCCGACGAGTGGCCCGAGGTTTACCTGACGCTGTCGCATGAGGTCGCCCCCGTCATTGGCGAGTACGAGCGCACCGCAACTGCCGTCATCAACTCCTACCTCGGTCCGGTCATCCGCGACTACATGAGCAACCTCGAAGGGCGCCTCCGGGAATCCGGGTTCACGGGTGACTTCTCTGTGATGGACTCGGGCGGCGGAGTGATGCGCGCTCAGGATGCCGCCCAACGTTCCGTTTCGCTACTCACATCGGGCCCCGCTGGCGGAGTGCTCGCAACGACCGCCGCAGCTGCACGTGTTGGACTCACCAACGTCATTACGAGCGACATGGGCGGCACGAGCTTTGACGTGGGCCTCATCATTGATGGCGAGCCCCTGGTGGAGCGCCGGAGCGAGATCGGCAACTACCACCTGTCGATTCCGCGAATCAAGGTCACTGCAATTGGCGCCGGTGGCGGATCGATTGCCGGAGTTGACGAAGTTGGCGCGCTGGTTGTCGGCCCCGAAAGCGCCGGGTCGGTGCCCGGTCCCGCGTGTTACGCCCGCGGTGGCGAACGGCCAACGGTTACCGACGCGGACGTCGTGCTCGGAATCATCGACCCCACTTACTTCTTGGGCGGCCGCATGCCGCTCGACGTGGAGCTTGCCCGTCAAGCAATCAAAACCCACATCGCTGACCCGCTTGGTATGACGATTGAGGAAGCCGCGCTCGGCATCCGCACTGTCGCCGACAACCAGATGGCAGACTTGCTGCGCAAGGTAACGGTCGAGCAAGGCCGTGACCCTCGTGACTTCGCCGTCTTCGCTTATGGCGGCGCCGGCCCCACCCATGCGAGTTCGTACACTGCGGCGGCGGGAATCTCGACGCTCGTTATTCCGCCCACGTCGACCGTTCACTCCGCTTTCGGTGCGGTAACAGCCGACCGCTTTCGTGCACTGCAGGCCACCGACTTGCAGCGCACCCCATCCGGAGAAGCAGATCCGGCTGCGTTCTTCGACCTTGAGCGACTTGATGCCAGCCTGACTGAACTTCAGGGCCGAGTGCACGCCGACCTCGATAACAATCCCGAGGTCAGCTTCGTGCGGTCAATTCATTTGAAGTTCCGTCGGCAGACCCACGAACTCCCGATTGTGTTGCCAGCAGGCCCCGTCACTCTCGAGGTCGTTCGGGATGCGGTCGATGAGTTCTTAGCGACCTACGAGCGCATCTATGGCAAGGGAACGGCTATTCGTGAAGCCGGACTCGAACTCAACACTCTTCGAATCGAAGGCCGTGTCGAGGTGGCTGGTTTGGGCGATGAAGTCAACGAACCAGAGGATGCCGCATCCGCCACACCAACCCCGATCGGTTCGCGAACCGTGACTTTCCTCGGGCACGGCGGAGTCGATGTGCCCGTCTACCGAGGAGAAGACCTCGGCTCAGGAACCGCATTCGTCGGTCCCGCAATTTTGGAATTTGCCGGAACAACAGTCGTCGTCGAACCGAAGCAAGATCTTCGCGTCGATGAATTCCGCAACGTCATCGTCAACTGTGAGGTAGCAAAGTGAACCCCGATCTCGGCCTGACCGCAACCAGCGCACCAGAAGGCATCACTGTCGATCCGGTCACTTTTGAAGTGATTCGTCACCGGCTTCTGGCCATCACCGATGAGCAGGGCGCCACGCTGGCCGCTATCTCTGGCTCCCCGCACGTCGTCAACGCGAACGACTTCAACGTTGGCCTCTACCTGCCAGACGGCTCGGTCGCGGCAATGGGACGCACCATCGTTCTCCACTCGGCATCGATGGCACTCATCACCCGCCACGTGATCGCCGACTGTGCCGAGAATCCCGGAATCAACCCTGGTGACATGTTCGTCGTCAACAACCCGTGGAAGGGATCGATTCACGCTCAAGACATGGGCATCGTCGTTCCCATCTTCTACGACGGCGAACTTCTGGCCTGGGCCGGCGCCATGTGCCACTTGCCCGACATCGGCGGCTCAAAGCCCGGCAGTTTCTGCAACGACGCCACCGAGTGCTACCAAGAGGGACTGCAGCTCACGCCGACCAAGATCGTCGAGAACGGCGAAATTAAGAACGACGTATGGAACCTCATCCTGAGCCACACGCGCGCGGCAGCAGCCGTCAACCTCGATATGCGAGGTCTCGTCGGAGCCAACAACACCGCGGTTCGTGCGATGACCCAACTGGCTGACCGTTACGGCGCCGACACCGTGCGTGAGGTCATGGCTGGGCTCATTAACCTTTCGGATCGCCGTTTGCGTCAGCGTTTGGAAACTCTTCCCGACGCCACGGTCCGCTCGCGGGCCTACCTCGACAACGATGGTGGCCTCGATCAGGTTTACGAGATTGATCTCGTGCTGACGAAGAAGGGGGACACTCTTCACTTCGACTACTCGGGTTCGTCACCCCAAGCCAACGGTTACATCAACTGCACATCGTCAGGATTGATGGCTGGAGTCAACGCAGCACTGCTCCCAATATTTGCCTACGACGCGCCATGGAATGAGGGCCTTTTTCGCGCCGTAGAAGTTCACGCACCAGAAGGATCAATCGTGAACGCCAAACGACCGGCAGCGGTCTCTGGTGGCGCTTTAGAAGCGGGGTGGCTCGTCGAGATGACGGCTGTCGAGGCTCTATCGAAACTGGCCGCGTGCTCTGACGAGCTCATGCGTGAGGGGCAGGCTGCTCCGGCAGGAGGCCCAGACCAGTTCGTGCTCAGCGGAGTCAACAATCACGGCGATCGCTTCACCCACGTCATCTTGGACTGCCTTGCGACCGGTGGCGGGGCGTACTCGCACCGCGATGGTGTCTGGACGCAGGGCCAGCACAACATTGAGCGCCAACGCATCTCGAACGCCGAAGACATGGAGCTAGAGACTCCGTTGCTCTATCTCTCTCGCGGACTCATCACCGACTCCGGTGGAGCCGGCCGGTTCCGCGGCGGTCTCAGCATGGGCTCGACCTTCCTCGCCCACGGCGGCTCGGAGCTCAAGGCGGTGTGCAACGGTCACGGCTGGGAAGTGCCGAACTCCACCGGAATCTTTGGCGGCTACCCCGGAACCGAGAACGATCGCGTTGTCGTCAAGGGCAGCAACGTGCCCTCGCTCATGGGGGAGGGCACGATTCCCACCGCAGTCGAGACGATTCTGGGCGAACGGCCCGAAATGCACGGCCGTCAAGGACTCGTTGAACTCGGCGATGGCGATGTCATTGCATCGGTTCATCAGTCGGGTGGCGGTTGGGGAGACCCGCTTGCTCGCCCCGTCGAGTCACTCGTCGCTGACCTCCACGACCGCGCCATCAGCATCGACGCCGCCGAACGACTGTATGGTGCAGTCGTCGTCGACGGTGAGGTGGATGCCGCGGCAACGGCCACTCGCCGAGCCGAGCTCGTGAAAGAGCGACTCGCCTGGCCTAAGGCATCAGACGCCGCCGAGATCACGGTGCCGGAGTCGACAACTCGTCGCGGCCCCATGGGATCGAGTCTGAACATCCTAGAGACCAGCGATGGTGAAGGTTATGTCGCGTGCAACTGCGGTCATGCTCTCGCGAGTGTCCGGGATCCGTGGCGCGCTGTAGCCAGAGAGAAGCGCAGCGACGATGTTCACGCCTTCACCCGCTCGCACCGACTGAACCCGATCATCGAGTTGCGTGAATACGCCTGCCCGTCGTGCGGATTGCTGCTCACGACAGACGTTGCGCGAGTCGGTTCTGAACTGCTGCACGATATCGAAATGGAGCACTGAGATGAGCACCCTCGCGTACATCGCTGCTACCTCCCACGTGGGGGCGATTATCAAGAACCCGGATGCTCTTCCTGAGCGTTCCGCCGAACTCCACGTTGCGTGGGATCGGATGGCTGCGGAAATCGCCGATGCCAAGCTCGATGCTGTCATCGTCGTTGGCACCGATCACTTCGAGACCTTCAACCTGGAGAACCACCCCACCTTCTGCCTCGGTGTAGCCGAGGGCTATGAAGCGTGGGGCGAGTTCGGCAACCCCGACGGCAGTCTTGACGGAACTCCAGAGCTGAGCGCGGGGCTCCTGGCCGGAATCATTGAGCGCGAGTTCGATGTCTCACGCAGTCACGAGATGCCTCTCGATCACGCCTACATGGTGCCGATCATCCGTTTGGGGCTGACCGAGACCCCAATCATCCCGCTGTACATCAACTGCAATACTCCGCCGCTACCTTCGCTTGAACGCTGCCGCAAAATGGGAGAAGCCATTCGTGAGGCGGTCGAAGCTTTGCCCGGGGATAAGCGCATCGGGTTGATCGCCACCGGTGGTGTCTCGCACTGGGTTGGACTTCCGCAGTTCGGCGACATCAATCCTGAATGGGATCGCGATTTTCTCGCACTATTCGAGAATGCGGACATGGACGCTCTCACCGCCTTCACTGACGAAGAGATTCTGAGGGATGCCGGCAACGGTGCTCTTGAAGTGCGCACCTGGATTCTGGCTCAGGCAGCAGCGGGCAACCCACGCAGCGAGCTCTACAGCTACCAACCGATGGACCCTTGGGGCATTGGGATCGGCATCATGCGGATGGCGGCCACGTCATGAGCATCCTTGCCGTCAACAAGTTCACGGTCGACCTCGAGCACTCGCAGGGCCTGATTGATGAGTACCGCGCTGACGCGGCAGCAGTTCTTGCGCGGTACAAGTTGACCGATGACGAGAAGGCCGCGATCGGGCGACTCGATGCCGACTACTTCCTCACCGCCGGTGTGAACCCCATCGTTATCCGCAATCTACTGGTCATCTTGGGCATTCCGCACAAGGCGATGTACACGCACGACAACAACTGATTAGCCCGACCAAGGAGAACAACGTGGTTCCCGATCCATCCACCCTGAGCCAGCCATCGAGCGAGGCTTCAGAGCAGCGCCCGGTGCTGAGCCTGCGAGGGATTCAAAAGTCGTTTGGTGGCCCGCTGGCGCTCGCCGACGTCAACTTCGACGTGCGATCAGGTCGCATTCATGCGCTTTTGGGCATGAATGGCGCGGGCAAGTCGACGCTCGTGCAGATCATTAGTGGCTCGCTTCCCGCGACGAGCGGTGAGATCGTGTTGAACGGTGCGCCGTTCCGCACGATGACTCCTCGGCGGGCTCGTTCCGCCGGCGTAGCCACCGTCTTTCAACGCCGCACCCTCGTTGGTTCGTTGACCGTCGCTGAAAACATCCTGATGGGCGAATTGCCGGTGCGAGCGGGCTTTGTCGACTGGCGGGAAGCCCACTCGCTCGCTGGCAACGCGCTGGCAGCGATCAGGGCAGAAATCGACCCTCGCCAGACCGTGAACAAGTTGGGAGCGGCGCACCAAACTCTCGTGGAAATCGCCCGCGAAATTCGCAAAGGTGCTTCCTTGCTGATGCTCGACGAGCCGACCGCCGCCCTCGGGGCAGTGGACGCGCGCATCGTGCACGATGTCGTCCGGGGTCTCGCTGCCGACGGCGTCGCCATCATCTATATCTCCCACCACCTCGACGAAGTATTTGAACTCGCGGATGACGTCACGGTTCTTCGCGATGGTCACGTTGTGCTCGACGTTCCAGTCGCCTCCATCGATTTGAAGGAGCTGGTGCGGGCCATGGTGGGTGAGGACGTTCGCTCGGAGCGCCGTCCTCGGAATAACGCGGTCGGCGAGGTGCGGCTCGAACTGGACGACATCTCGGCCGCCGGTGAGATTGACGGTTTCTCGGTCGCAGTGCGCGCCGGCGAAATCGTGGCCGTTCTCGGGCCGGCGGGAGCGGCGCAGGAATCCCTGTTCCCCATCTTGAGCGGCCTGAGCAGTCCAGCATCCGGTGTTATTGAGGTTGCCGGCGAGACGCTGAAGCAGGGGAGTGTGCGGGCTGCGCTTCGCGCCGGGGTGCGGTGCATCAGCGTCGACCGGATGGGCTACGGGCTTATCCCTGGGCTTTCCGTGGCCGAGAACATCACGGCGCTTGAACAAGCAATCGCAAGAAAAGCCTTCGTCAGTTGGCGCGCGATTTCGCTTCGTGCCCGTGAGCTTCGTGAGCAGTTCAACGTCGTCAGCCTGCACGACAACCCGGCGATTGAAAGTCTTTCGGGCGGGAATCAACAAAAGGTTTTGCTCGGCAAGCTGCTCGCCAACGACCATGTCGTCGCGTGCTTGCTTGAGGAACCAACTGGCGGTGTAGATATCAGTGCGAAAGCGGAGATTCACCGCTATGTCGAAGACCTCGCTTCACGTGGTGTTGCTGTGCTGCTCGCCAGCTCCGACGTCGACGAAGTGCTTCGGCTGGCAGACCGAATAGTGGTGGTCAGAGGCACCGCTCAGGTAGCCGAATGTGTCGCTACCGAAACAACACGAGAAGAACTAGTGGCAATGGTGCTGGGAGGCCAAGAATGACCATGACGACAGGTAAGCCCAGACGGCTTCACATTCCCGACTTCGCGAGCCAACACGTTGGTCTGCTGAGCGTCGTGCTCGTGATCGGCGTGTTTCTAGCCATCTCGACCGACGCGTTTGCGACGGGACCAAACATCATCAATATCCTGCGCCAAGTTTCGGTGATGGCTGTGCTCGCGGCGGGCCTCACCATGCTCTTGGGGGCGGGTGGACTGGACTTCTCGCTGGGAAGCCAAGTGGCCGTCGTCGTAGCGGTAGCAGCCCAACTGATCTCGGCCGAGGTACCCGTAGGCATCGCGATCGTGATCGTGCTCATCCTAGGTCTCCTCATGGGACTCATCAACGGACTGATCATCACGATCTTCGGAGTCGCCCCGTTTGTCGTGACCCTCGCGAGTGCGACGCTCCTAGACGGTGCCGCTCTCGTGATCATGAACGGCCAGAGCGTGTCGATCGGTAGCGCGCTGAGTGAACTGGGCACCGGAACCTTCCTTGGTATCCCGTACCTCTTGATCATCGCGATTGTCGCCTGCGTGTTTGTCGGCGTCGTGCTCAAGTGGACGCGCTTCGGTCGTGACACGCTGGCTATCGGCGGCAACTCGATGGCAGCACGTCTCACGGGTATTCCGGTTCGCAGCCGCACGCTCAGTCTCTACGCAATGAACGGACTATTCGCCGCAATCGCCGGAGTCATGCTCCTGTCGCGACTAGGGGCGTCAAGCCCAGGAACCGGCGGACTCCACCTCGAACTATCCGTCGTCGCCGCTGTCGTTATCGGAGGCACCGCGCTCCACGGCGGAAGCGCAACAGTATTTGGCACCGCCCTAGGAGTGATCCTCCTCGGAATGGTGGCCAATGGGCTGAACCTGCTCCAAATCAGCTCCTTCTACCAGCCCGTCTCCGTCGGACTGGTGCTCATGGTCGCCGCAATCGTCAACGAATTGCGTCACCGGAGAAAGCGATAACCCACGACCCCACCAGGGTCAGCACCAACACAGTTCATTACCCCAATAGAAAGTGCAGGATTCAATGAAGAATTCGAAACGGCTCGTATCGATCGCCGCAGTGGCGATCCTCGGCACGTCACTAGCTGCCTGTTCGAGCGGTCCTGAAGCAGAGCCGGGCGCTGAGCCCTCGTTCTCCATCGGTTTCGTCAACGCCAACACGCTCGAGTACCACACGTGCCTCGAGAAGGGTGTCGCTGAAGCAGCGGAAAGTCTCGGAGTCAAGCTGACGGTCGTCAACTCAACGGCTGACCCCGCCAAAGAGCAGACCAACGTGGAAGACCTTCTGGCGCAGAGCCCCGACGCTCTGATGCTCCAGACCGTCAACGTGGACTCGCTTGCCCAGGCGGTGACGAAGGCCAACACCGCCGACGTCCCCATCTTCATGACCTCGGTAGCGGGAAACCCTGAAGCCGACATCTTGGGCGCCGTCGTCGCACAGTTCGCGAAGAGTGCAACCCTTCTCGCGGACTGGGCCAGCCAAGACGCCGACGGAAAGTCTGTCAACGTGGCCATCGTTGCCGGTGCACCTGGTGCAGCATCCGACCTGTTCGTGAACTCGTTCAAGGAGAACCTCAGCAGCAACCTCAACGTTGTCTTCGAACAGCCCGGAATGTTCAACCGCGGCAAGGCTCAAGAAGTCGCCGAAAACCTGCTGCAGTCGAACCCTGATGTCGAGTACATCTACGTTCCCAACGAGGAAATGTCGTTCGGCGTTCTTGCAGCACTTCAGGCTGCAGGTCGCGACGACATCAAGATTCTCGCTAACGGTGGAACCGAAGCTGGTCTCGCTGCTGTAGAAAGCGGTGACTTCACGGTAATGACCACGGAGTCGGCTTACGAACTCGGACACCTTGCGCTGGAGACAGTCGTGCAGGCGCTCGAGGACGAAGAGATCGAAAAGATCCAGGGTCTCGACCCGGTATTGGTAACCGTCGACAACATCGCTGAAGCTCCCGCGTACTGCGGCTAAGTTCACCGAAGCTCAGGGAGAGTCCCATGGCAACACAGTCAGTGCAGTCGGTCGTGAGAGCGATGGACCTGCTCATGTCCTTCAGTGCAGTACACCCGCGCCTCCAGCTCGGGGAACTCGCTGAGGCCGTGGGGCTCCCCAAGTCGAGCACCAGAAGGATAGCGGCGACCCTCGTGGAGGCTGGCTTCCTTCGGCAAGACCCGGGCGGATTCTATTCGCTCGGGGGCAGGCTGCTGGAGTTGGGCGGAATGGTGTCCAACTCCAGCATCCTGGCGGATCTCACCGCGAACGCAATGCGCAAAGCACACGAAATCACCGGAGAGACGATCTTGGTCGCTGAGGTCAGCTGGATCGACCAGTCGACTCTCATCACTCACAAGATCGAAGGGCTGCACGCGCTCGCCGTGACCTCTCCCGTCGGCAAGAGGACGACATTGGGCAACGGGTGCATCGGCAAGGCAGCCCTGTCGGCGCTCCCGCAGGAAGAGGCGGAAGCCGTGATGGCCCGCACCTCGCTCGTGCGCAGAACTGATCTCAGCATCATCGACCCTGAGGTCTTGGCCGCTCAGGTGGCGAAGGCTCGCTCCAAGGGATTCGCCACAGAAATTGGCGAGTTTCTCGAAGGGGTGTCGGGCGTTGCCGTGCCAATCATGGTCGACGGACGCCCCGTTGGCTCCGTCGGTATTGTCGCGCCAAGCTCACGCGCTGGTGCACGTCAACTTGAAACCTGGGGACGACTTCTCGTGTCCCTCACCTCGTAGAAAGCAGGAAAATCATGCCTATTAATCTCGAACTCACTGACGGTGTGCTCGCGGGCTGGATTCATTTTCAGCGCGGAGACGAACTGATCCGTGGCTACCTCGCGATGCCTCAGGATGCCGTAGCGCTGCCCGCAGTAGTGACCGCGCACGAGAATCTTGGGGTTACCGAGCATCGTCAGGGCGTGACCCGTGATCTCGCGAAAGAGGGTTTTGTTAGCTTGACGGTTGACCTGTTCTCCCGCATCGGCGGAGTGTCGCCTCGCAACTACAAAGACAACGACGAGCGTCGCTCGCTGGCATTCCTTTCCGCGAAGGATGAGCAGGCGATCCCCGATCTGCAAGCCAGTGTGGAGTTTCTCAAGTCGCTTCCCGCTGTCGACCCTGACCGAATCGGCACCCTGGGGTTCTGCCTCGGTGGCGGAACTGTCATGGTGTGGGGCACCCAGACCGATGACCTTAAGGTGATCGTGTCGTTGTACGGCATCCCCGTATTGCCGGCCGAGTATTCGCCAACCGGAGCCGAGCAGTCACGCATCCCGGCCCTGGCCTCCCTCCGGGCGCCCATCCAGTTCCACTTCGGCGCTGAAGATGAGGCGATTCCCCACGACCAGATTGACGCACTCGAAGCCGCGCTTCCGACGAGTGCTACGCACGCGGAGTTCTACCGTCACGCTGGTGCCGGGCACGCCTACCACGATGACACTCACAAGAACTACAACCCCAAGGCCGCCGAGGACACGTGGCGCGAGACGATGGCCTTCTTGCGCCGCTACTTGTCATGAGCATCTGGACAGACTTCGCGGGCTCGAGTGTCTCGTTTGTTGAGGTCGCTGGGGTGCGCACTCGCGTAGTCCAGCTCGGCCCTCAGGGCGGCCGACCGCTCGTGCTCTTGCACGGCCGCGGTGGGCATCTTGAGACGTTCCATTGCAATGTGCAGGAGTTGGCTACCCATCGGCGGGTGATCATCTTTGATCTGCTGGGCCATGGGCTCAGTGATCATGCTGGATCGAGCTACGACATTGGCGAGCTGCGGGCGCACGCCGTCGCGGTGATCGAGCACATCGCTGGCACCGACTACGACCTCATCGGTCAGTCGCTCGGTGGCTGGATCGCTACCTTAGTCGCTCTAGAGAACGCGAAGGTTCGCCAACTTGTACTCATCGAGCCGGCAGGTTTCCAAAGCGAGGGTGAGCGGATGAGCGACCCCAAAGTGCGCGCTGCTGTCGAGAAGGGCGGGCGAGCGTTCGATACCCCGACGGAAGCCGATGTTGCGCTGAGATTCGCCCAGTTGCTGCTGAATAAGGAATCGATTGATCCTGAGATGGTGGCGCTTCGCACTCGGCTTTATGTTCAACCGGGAGCAGGAGCGGTGCACAAGGCGGTCCGCACGGCGGATAACGCTCAGTGGCTTGTGACCTCGGAGAACATGTCGACGCTGTCGGCACAGCTGCTCATCGTTCGCGGTGATCACGGTCACATTCCGGAAGCACTGTTGTCGTCGGTGGCGGCAAGTGCAGGCGGGCAACTGACAACAATTCCCCAGGCCAAACAGTGGCCGCATTACGAGAATCCGGTAGCGGCAAACGCCGTGATTGGCGATTTCATCAAGGAGACAACAGCATGAGTTTTTGGATTGATTCACTGGGCGCACAGGTCAACTACTACAACGCGGGCGGATGGCGCACTCGTGCCCTAGAGGCGGGGACCGAAGGCGAGCACGTCATCATGATCGGCGGTCTCTCCGGTCACGTCGAGGGCTTTGTGCGCAACGTCCTTCCCCTCGCCGAGCGTGGTTTTCAGGTACACGCGATCGATGCACTCGGTCACGGTTTTACCGATAAGCCACTCGATGTCACGTACAACGCTCCTGCGTTTACCGACCACCTCTTGCGGTTCATGGATGCCCGGGGAATCGAGAAGGCCCACATTGTCGGCCAGAGTCTCGGCGGATGGATCGGACTCCACACCGCGCAGCACTTCCCGGAGCGAATCGACAAGATTGTGTTTGCAACAGGAGCTGGAGTGTTGCTGAGCGACGAGGCAAGCAAGAAGAAGAGTGAAGAAGTGCATGCCGCCGTCAAGAACGTGACGCAGAAGGCGGTCGGTGCTCCGACCTACGAGAGCGTCAAGGCTCGGCTCGAGTGGCTCATGGCTGACCCGGCAAGCGTGACCGATGAACTCATTAAAACTCGCCTTGCCATTTACCTCCTGCCGGACAGCCGACTAGCGATGCCGAAGCTTGTTGAAGAACAGGCAGGCGAGAGCAACCGCAAGTACCTTCTCAACGAAGCAGACCTTGAGGCTCTTCCGCACGAGACGCTCGTGATTTGGACAGACAAGAACCCGACGACCCCGGTCGAAGTGGGCATGAAAGCCGCCGAGCTGATGCCCCGCGGCGAGTTCGCGCTCATCGAGAACGCTGGCCACTGGCCGATGTTCGAACAGCCGGCTGACTTCAACCGCCTCGTCGGTGACTTCCTCTCGAAGTGATGACTGCCGATCCGCGCGCGTTGGTAGCGAAGGGCTCACGCATCCTCGCTGAGAACGGTCACTCCGACATGGTCTGGGGCCACCTCTCGATGCGTGACCCCGGTGGGGCTGGTGTGTGGATTAAGCCCGCCGGGCTGGGCTTTGAAGAAATTGACCCCAGCGACGTACACCTCCTCTCGTGGGAGGGCGAGATTCTTGAGGGCGAGGGCCCGAAGCATCTCGAAGCGCATATCCATCTCGAAGTGATGCGAGCGCGCCCGGATGTGATGGCCGTAATCCACAGTCATCCCGAGGCGGCGGTAACCCTGGCAGCGACAGGCATGCCGCTTCTGGCGATTGGTCATGAGGCGACGTTCTTTACGCCGCCGGATGTCGCGCGCTTTCACGAGACCGGCGACCTGATTCGCACCCCAGAGCTGGGCCAATCAGTGGCGCACGCACTGGGGGAGCGGAATGCTCTGCTCCTGGTCAATCACGGAATCGTGGTGGCGGAGTCCAGCGTCGAGCGCGCGGTGTTCGGCGCCATCCTCTTGGAGAAGGCCAGTCGGATGACCCTCGCGGCTGCTACTGCGATGGGTGGAGTGACATCGACGCTCTTGACGTCGGACAACGACGAGGCTCTGGCGAAGCGCGATCGCTGCTATTCAGACACTCAAGTGGGCCACGGCTGGAACTACCTCGAACGTACGACACGAACATCAGCCACACCATCAGGAGGCGTCGGATGACAACAGCACGAAATGCGGAACTGGCGCAGGAATTGCTCGTCGCGGCCGCTCAGCGCACGACGGTAGCGCCGCTGCGCGACCGCGTGGCTGACATGACTCTCGATGACGCGTACGAGATCCAGTCACGCCAACTTGATGCTCATCTCGCGGAGGGGCGATCGTTGGTCGGCCGAAAGATTGGGCTCACGTCGCTCGCGATGCAAGAGCAATTGGGGGTTGACTCGCCTGACTTCGGATTCGTGCTCGACACCATGGTCTTCTCCGACGGGGACACCGTGAACATCGACCAGTTCATCGCGCCGCGCGCAGAACCTGAGCTGGCTTTCGTCTTGAGCAGCCCGCTACAGGGGCCTGGCGTGACTCGTGATGACGCTGTCAATGCCGTCTCCGATGTTTTTGCCGCGATCGAGATAATTGATTCTCGGGTTGAGAACTGGAACATCGGACTCCTCGATACCGTGGCTGACAATGCGTCGTGCGGAGCGATCGTCGTCGGTCGCGAGCCACTCAGCGTGCTGCCCGGAGCGACCGCGGCTGTCGAAGTTGAGCTGCAGATCAACGGTGACCGCGTCGAGGGCGGGCGTGGTGATGCCGTGCTCGGTGACCCAATCGCTCCTCTCGTCTGGCTGGCCAACCTTCTCGGTGAACGCGGTGTGACTCTGAACGCTGGCGAGATCATTCTGACCGGTTCGTTTTGCCGCGCGGCCGCTATCGCAGAAGGCGATCGTGTGATCGCAGACTTTGGCCCGCTCGGCGCCCTCTCTGTTGCCTTTGAAAGGAACAACTCATGACCAAAACTGCTGCCATCGTGGGTTCCGGAAACATCGGAACCGACCTGATGTTCAAACTCATGCGCCGCTCGACCGAGCTGACCCCCACCCACATGATCGGCGTCGACCCTGCCTCCGACGGCCTGGCGCGCGCGGCCAAACTCGGACTCACCACGTCGGCCGGTGGTGTCGACTGGTTGTTGGCGCAAGACACACTGCCCGACTTTGTCTTCGAGGCGACATCCGCAAAAGCCCACGCCATCAATGCACCGCGCTATCGGGAGGCGGGGATCACTGCGATCGACCTCACTCCCGCTGCAGTCGGGCCTTACCTGTGCCCAGTGGTGAATCTCGACTCTCTGGAGGCTGTCGATAACGTCAACATGATCACGTGTGGCGGGCAAGCTACGACACCGATCGTCGCTGCTGTCTCGCGGATAGTTCCTGTCGACTACGCCGAGATTGTGGCATCCATTGCGTCGCGCTCTGCCGGACCTGGCACTCGCGCCAATGTCGATGAATTCACCGAAACCACTGCGTCAGCACTGGAAGCAGTGGGTGGTGCTAAGCGCGGCAAGGCAATCATCATCATCAATCCGGTCGACCCGCCGATGATTATGCGCAACACCGTCTACTGCACCATCCCACCCGAAGCCGCTGAAGCCGGCGCGGTGCAAGATTCAATCCGTGAATCGATCGAAACGATGGTCTCGGCGGTTCAGGAATACGTTCCCGGATACGGGCTGCGCGTTGAACCCCAGTTTGAGGCAGCGCGTGCCGACTGGAATGGCCAGGGCCGCGTTGGCGTCTGGCTCGAAGTCCGCGGCGCGGGCGATTATCTCCCGGAGTACGCGGGAAACCTCGACATCATCACTGCGGCCGCCGTCAAGACCGGCGACCTGCTGGCCAGCAAACTCACCTTCGACTCGGCACAGGAGGCACGAGCATGAGCGACACGTCACCATCCCTCGCCGTCAGAATCACCGACACCACTCTGCGCGACGGCTCTCACGCCGTAAGCCACACCTTCACTGTTCCCCAAGTGCGCGACGTCGTTCGTGCACTCGATGACGCGGGCGTCGAGGTGATTGAAGTCACCCACGGAGACGGTCTTGGTGGCTCGAGCTTCAACTACGGCTTCTCGCTCACCCCCGAGCTTGAGCTTGTGGCTGCTGCGGTCGACGAGGCGAAGAACGCCAAGATCGCGGTGTTGATTCTTCCTGGCCTCGGAACCCTCACCGATCTTGATGCTGCACGGGATGCCGGAGCAAGCATCGCCCGCATCGCCACGCACGCCACCGAGGCCGACATCTCCATCGAACACTTTGCCCATGCCCGCAAACTGGGCATGGAGACCGTGGGATTTTTGATGTTGTCCCATCGCGTTGAGCCCGACGCGCTTGCGGCCCAGGCTCGCATCATGGCCGACGCCGGGTGCCAGTGTGTGTACGTCGTGGACTCGGCAGGGGCACTCATCCTCGAACAGGTTTCAGATCGCGTTGAGGCCTTGGTCTCGGAGCTCGGTGACGACGCCCAAGTCGGTTTCCATGGCCACCAAAACATCAGCTTCGGTGTTGCGAACTCTGTGCTGGCGGCCCGCGCCGGTGCTCGGCAGATCGATGGAACCCTCATGGGGCTCGGTGCTGGAGCGGGAAACTCTCCCACCGAGGTGCTCGCCGTTGCGTTTGATCGCCTCGGGATCACTACCGGTCTCGACGTGCAGGGCGTCATGGCTGCCGCCGACGAGGTCGCGCGACCGATCATCACTAGAATGCCGATCATGGATCGACCATCGATCATGCAGGGCTATGCGGGGGTGTACTCGTCATTCCTGATTCACGCTGAGCGCGCTGCGGAACGCTACGGTGTGCCAGCGTGGCGCATCCTCGAAGAGGCAGGCCGTGCCGGTTATGTCGGTGGGCAAGAAGACATGCTCGTCGACGTCGCGGTGCGGCTGGCTAAGGGATAGCGGGGATTCCGCGTGCGGTTCGCGCGGTTGACTGGCTCAGGTGGGGATGTTGCTCAGGCGGGTAGGATCTCCGCCAGTAGTTTCTGGATGCGCGCCTTGATGTCGTCGCGGATCGGGCGAACCTCGTCGATTCCTTTGCCCTTCGGGTCGACGAGTTCCCAGTCTTCGTAGCGCTTGCCGGGGAAGATCGGGCAGACGTCGCCGCAGCCCATGGTGATGACAACATCCGATGCCTTCACCTGATCGGTGGTCATCAGCTGGGGGACGGCCTGCGAGATGTCGATGCCCTCTTCCGCCATCGCCGCGATCGCGGTGGGGTTGATCTCATTGCCCGGCTCCGAGCCACCCGAACGCACTTCGACAGCGCCATTCGAGAGCGCCGTCATGTAGCCGGCGGCCATCTGGGAACGGCCAGCGTTGTGGATACAGACAAAGAGCACAACAGGCTTGCGGGCGTCGGTGGGGGCAGCAGTTTCGGTGGTCATGTCTAAAGCATAGATGAATGTCTATGCATTGCGCGAGGGTTGCGAGTCAGCCGCGCGATTAGTTCACTCAGCGTTCACCGGCGGCAGCGAGCGAAGCAGCTCTCGCACGCGGGCGTCGATGTCGTCGCGCACGGCTCGCACGCCATCCATTGCCATGTCCGCAGGGTCGGGGAGCTCCCAATCCAGGTAGCGACGGCCGGGGTAGATCGGGCAGGCGTCGCCGCAGCCCATCGTGATCACGACATCCGCCCCGCGCACGACCTCGTCAGTGAGCGGCTTGGGGTATTCGCCATCGACGGAGACACCGATTTCGTCGAGGGCGGCCACGATCTTGGGGTTGATTGACGCGGCCGGCTGGGAGCCTGCGGTCAGCACCCGCACCCGCTCTCCGGCCAAGGAACGCAAGATCGCGGCGGCAAGCTGGGAGCGACCAGCGTTCTGCACGCATACGAACAGCACGTCGGTCGGTGCCGCGGTGGCTGCAGCATCCGCCTCGGGGAGTGCCCCCAATCGATCAGCGGCAAAGCGAGAGGTGTGAGACGACAAGTGGCGATCCTTGGGGGCACCCGCGCGCAGTAGGTCGTAGCTGCTGGCGACATACTCGGCGACGGTTTCGCGGGAGAAGACTCCGGCAAAGCGGAGCGCAAGGTCGTCGGTGATGCGGTCGAGAATCGTGGGGTCAACAGCGGTGGCGGCATCCGCGGGGGAGTGCTGCACGAAGCCGAAGACATCGGCCAGGCGTGACGGAACGAGGGAGTACCAGACCTGGCGCCCCTCTTGAACGCTCTGCAAGATGCCATCGTCGGCCATGATGCGCACGTGGTGGCTCACGGTGGGCTGGGTG
>Ga0209344_10001714_pt1 | contig 27379 bp, 23 predicted proteins | sample Cruoilmetagenom6_FD_187293 | JGI IMG/M metagenome (GOLD analysis project Ga0209344, IMG submission 187293) | Oil polluted marine microbial communities from Coal Oil Point, Santa Barbara, California, USA - Santa Barbara Oil Seep Sample 6 (SPAdes)... | ecosystem: Environmental > Aquatic > Marine... | reverse complement strand
AGGGGTTGCACATCAAGTAGTGCACTATCGACAAGAAAGCCGACGATGCCCCCGCTCTGGACGCAAAGCTATACGAGATTGAGTCCGCAGAGTTCCATCTGTTCCGAATAATCCGTTACGGACATCCAGCGCTGTATTGCTTGATGAACTCTGAGATATCAAAGAAGTCGTATCTTCCATCTGAGTTGAGATCAACTCCTGGGTATTCGACATGAAATTGCGATAAGAAGGCAGACATTTCGTAGAAATTGAGTACGCCGTCTTGTACAAGATCAATATGACAAGCATCACTTTGACTCGGGACAATCGCCTCGAGCAAGATGGGTAATGTTGCGAAAGTCTCTCCAGGGATATCGTATTCGAGAATCACGCGGAACACTTCAGGTTCGTTATTCACTTCAAACGAGAAGTTGTAGGTTGTTCCCCATCGAATTGCATTTCGGAACTCATCCGAGTCATTGGTTTTCCAGAATACATTGTAGTTGGATCCAAATCCCAAAATGTCTGAGCCGTCGATGAGCCCGTCGACATCGTCGTGATACTCAACATCACTGAATGAGATCTGGGTCACATTGTCAAAGTAGCCTGCGCCAGGAGCAACGAGCGAGAGGATCGCATTATTCGCATTCTGATTGTGAACAGCGTAGTCATAGCGCCATGTGCCGTTATCAAGATCTGTCGCTTTCGATCCGACATGAATGATCCCATCGTTTGGAATCGTTGCCGATCTGATCGTGACGCTTGAGTCGCGCATTCCGATACCGTTCCCATGATCACGCCACGCAAAGATCGCCGATTTCTGTGTATATGTCGGCCCAACAACTGTCGCATTTGCAGCTCCTGGACTAAAAACAACCTGTCGATAGCTCGCATTGTTCTCGCGTGTCTCAGGAGTCTCTTCAGCACTGGTGATGAGTTGAGTTTCAACAAAGTACAAGGCGCTTGGATCACTGACATCAGCGATATCAATTTGCAATCTCTTATAGATCGCATTGCCTGTTTGATTGATTGAGGTGAACGGATATGGATAGACGCCGCTAAATGGATCGACTTCGCTGCGCGGACCCATCAAACTTTGTGACCCGTTGATGCTACTTCCGCTTGTGTCAGAACATCCAGCGCCGAGTGCAGTAAATCCAGCAGGAGAACATCCCAGTCCGCAAGCATTCCCTGCAAGTGGAAATGTTGTGTGACGAACAAATCCAATTCCGATTTGCTGGATTTGACCATCCTTGAGTCGATACATAGTTTGCGAGATTAGCGGATGCTCATTGGTGTTCGCATCCCAAGGTAGTTCGCTGTCGCCAATATTGCAGACTGTTGTCGCGAAGGAATATGCAATTTTCCCATCCGCGGAACCAAATGTGGTTGCAGCGCCGATCTCCGAGCAAATGAGATCAGGACCTGCGAATGCAATAGAACCTGCAGCTGCCAGTAAGCCGAATGATGATGCAATAAATCGTATATTCATTGGATATTCCTTTATATCGAAGTCGTCATCATCATAACAGAGTGTGATCTTGTTCAGAATAGAATATCAAATTTTATCTGAATCGCTTGTTTGAGAGCTATTCGCTCGCCAATTTTCGATTGCGTCGTAGACATCTTGTGTTGATTTCGCTTCTCTGAGCTCGTTTTTTAGAGGCCGACAGTGTCCGTTGTTGATTGGTTTACCCAACAGATTCGCTTTTTGCCGAAACACATGTCTTGCATGATCTTCGTCTCGATACTCAATCATCCGATTGAAGAACCGAAGTAACATGTCGAGTTTTTCATTTTCACTTGGAAACTGATCACTGAGATCAATCGAGCGGATTGCATCAGTATCAGATGGATTAATCTGCTGCTCGAGTACACGCTGTTGAAGAACCCAACCATATCGGAAAAGCCAAGGGTTGCTAAACGAACCTCGTCCGATCATGACTCCTGCGCACTGGGTTTTCTGCATCATGTGGATGACATCGAGTGGATCTTTGATATCGCCGTTCCCGATGACTGGCACATGCTCAAATCGTTCTTTCACATCATCGACAACTTGCTTGATTCCATCCAGGTCACATTGCCCTTTGAACCGTTGTTCTGTAGTGCGGCCGTGAACAGTAATCATCGCAGCGCCACGATCGCAGAGACCGATCGCGAGTTTGCTTGCAGTGCGGTTTTCTTTCGCGTCTTCATCCCAACCCAGTCGCATCTTTGCGGTGAGCGGAACATGTCCTGGAAGCTCCTTGCGAACCTTCTCAAAGATATCGAAGGTTTGATCCACATCACACATGAGCTTGGATCCGCCGTCTTTTTTCGTCACTTTATCGACAGGGCATCCCATGTTGATATCAACAACTGTGGCGCCGTGATCGGCGCACCAACGAGCGCCTTGCGCGAGAAGCTCTGGATCTGAGCCGTAGAGCTGCATCCCGATAGGTTGATCCATCTCGTTTGTCATCGCAAGATCTCGCGAAGTCTCTTTGGAGATCAGCAATCCCTTTGGGCTCAGCAGATCTGTGCATGCGAGCCCAACGCCGCCGAGCTCTCGACAAGTAATCCGCCATGCAAGTTCGCACCATCCAGCAATCGGCGCAAGAAGAAGATTCGATTCAAGTTGAACCGATCCATCAGGCGCACGCAATGTTAAAGGCTGTGCAATCACAAAAAAAGCGTAGGGATCAATATTGGTTTTCTAAACGCAGATCAGAAAACTGTGAGCAGAATCATGAGCAGGATACCTGCCATGAGTCCTGCGATGAGATCATCAAGCAAGATTCCCCATCCGCCAGCAATTCTTTGCATCACTCCCGCCGGCCAAGGCTTGAAGATATCAAAGAGCCGGAAAAGAACAAATCCCAGTCCCAAAGTCCCGATTGTCGTGAGCGGACACACCGCACATCCGACAGGAATCATCATCAAAGTGATCGCTTGTCCCGCGGTTTCGTCAGCAACAACTTCAGATGGATCTTTGCCCCATTTCGCTTCAGCTTCATGTCCTTTGAGGATACAAGCTCCTGAGTAGACAATTAAAGTGAGCGAAAGCGCGAGGTAATACACCCAAGCGTTCGGATTACCAGGTCCGAATCCAGCTGTGATTAATACTCCAGCGAGCACGACAGTAGGGAGCGAGCCCCATGTGCCCGAAGCCGGGTGCATGTGCCCGAGCCCGTGGGTGGTCAAAAATGACTCCGTTGAGCGATTCATAGTGTTCATTTTTAACCCCTTAGTTGTTTACTTGCAAGCAATTAGCGATTTCGAGCACTCTGACCACCCGTATTCGTCTTAGGACGAGCTTTCGCACCTGGACCAGATGCTTTGGTCGATTTGCGAGCTTTTTTGCCTCGCATTACTTCGAGCATCCGAGCTTGTTGATCCATTGTGTGTTTGAGTGCTTGTCCGATGTAAGGCAAGCCCGAGATGACTGTCGTTGCGACTGTTGCCCATACCAGCATGACGATGATGAGTCGTCCTGTGGAATCTGGGATCGGAGATCCAAACGCGACAATCAGCAGCACAACAGGGATCGTGATTGATTGGAGGATCATTTTTGCTTTGCCGATAGATCCAGCGGAAAAATCGACCCCTTCCGATTCGTAAACCCCCCGGATTGAGGTCACTAAGAGCTCTCGCATGATCATCGCGATGACCATCCATCCAGCGACGCTCGTGAGCTGAATGTTAATGTCATTGGGCATGATGTTTGCTCTGAACGCCGGAGTAGCAAACATGACGAAACCGCCGAGGATTAGGAGCTTGTCGGCCATCGGGTCCATGATGCGACCAAACTTCGATTCAACCTTCCACTTGCGTGCAAGATGTCCATCGAGCGCATCTGTGATCGCGGCGATGATAAACACAACTGTTGCGGCGATCAAAAGACCTGTTCCAGGTTGGGAAATGTCTCCAAGTCGATCAATCCCAGTAGGTTCGGTACTCAAAGTACGCGGCGAAACCATGGAGAGTAAGATCACGAAGACCCAAGCAAGCACGACACGCGAAAGCGTGAGCATGTTTGGGATATGCGCTTTGGACGATTGCTGAGTTTGCATCATTACTTGAGGTGCTGCCATGGCGACCATCATAGAGACTTTATCCGATCGAAGCTACGAACTGCGCATTTTTGATCTCTCAACGATTGAGACAACATTCTCATCGAATCCGCTTGTATGCGTTTGTAGTGCCCGTTTGAGTTGAAGGATTCACCCAGCCGCACTATCCTCCTGATCTATGCTTTCGGTGCTCTCGAGCACTTCAGGCACTCGAAGTTTTAAACAGGGGGCACTTGTATCTATAGATGATACACGCACCCGGTTTCAGCTCGTTGATTGTGCCAGCCGGCAAAACCCTCTCTGCTCAGGATCTTTGAACAGAGAGATAGTGTGGATCCCTTCTTTGGGCTTGTGAAAGAGACACGGTGGAACAGATCATCTCCCCGATTGCGTTGTACCTCATCTGCGGACTCGGAGCTATCGGCGTTGCCTTAGCTTTGCCTAGAAGAGGACACAGCGGTACTAAAATCCCACTCCACATCGTCGGAGGACTCGTCCTCGCAATGGCGTTCGGATTCGCAGCTCTCGTCCTCGGACTGAAAGCGACCGATGCTGGAAACCCACTCCCGAACTACTTCTTCTATCCATTCGCAGCGATCGGAATCGGTGCTTCGGTACGGATGATCACGCACAAGCGCCCTGTGTATTCAGCGCTCTACTTTATCTTGACGATCATTGCTTCATGTGGAATGTATCTATTGCTCAGCGCCGAGTTCATGGCCTTCGCACTCGTCATCATCTATGCAGGCGCAATCCTCATTACTTATCTCTTTGTGATCATGCTTGCGACTCAAGCACCAGTCGGAGACAACGACGATGACTTGAATGATGTTGATGCAGTCGCTCGTGAACCAATGCTTGCTTCAGCAATCGGATTCGTTCTTGTTGCACTCATTACAGTCTCCATGTTCCGTGGAATCGGCGATCTACCTCATTCACAAATAAGCAGCGCTCAAGCAGCGGACGGCGTGCTCGCGGTGCTCCCAAAGAAGATAGATAAAATACTCGATCGTGCAGGACTCCTCGAAGACGGCTGGCTCGTCTCTCGCGATTCAGAAACTGGACACGCGATTATCGATGTTGATGCTCAAACAGTTCAGATTCAACTTGTAGATGGCGTCGATTCACATGGACACGAGATCGTACTTGCAACGAGAACAATCGGTCCAGATCAATGGCCTGAAGAACTCGCGGCTCAAAACCTTGATCGCTTGGGATACAACTTGCTCAACGACCATCCAATGATGATCGAAGTCGCAGGCATCATCCTGCTGATGGCAATGCTCGGAGCAACAGTACTCGCACGCAAGCACATCGAGCTTGAAGACGCACTTAAAGCTGCTCAAGCAAGGAAGCTAGGAACGATGTTAGACACCGATGAGTCAAACTCCGTCAGGGGGCAAGCATGAACCATCTGAATCATTTGGTCCAAGCAATGGATTCTGTCCAACTCGCTCAGATGTCATTCCCTGCTGAGTTACCTCAAACAGTGCTCGCGCCATACTTGTTCGTATCTGCTGCGATGTTCGCGATCGGGTTGATTGGGTTTCTCACTCGCAAGAACATGATCATCATGTTCCTTTGTACTGAGTTGATGTTCCAAGCTGCTGGATTAGCATTGATCGCTTTTGGTAGACATCATCTCCAAGCAGATGGACAAACATTTGTGATTTTTGTGCTTTGTGTCGCCGCTGCTGAAGCTGCAATGGCACTCGCACTCGTGGTATTACTCTTCCGTCACCGTGAATCGCTCAGCGCCTCGGCGTGGAAGGAACTCAACGGATGATCACCGCTTCGTTGTTCAATAGCTTATCGATGCCCGCGGTCCTCTCTGATTCATCAGCAGGTCACGGCGAAGCATCACAGAGTCTCGCTCATCTCGTAGAACATGCCGCTCAACATCCAAATACTGGACCAAAGTGGGTACTACTCATTGTTCTGCTCCCAGTACTTGGGTTTGTGCTCAACGCGTTCTATGCAGCATTCGGGAACAAATCGAAGATCCCTGCTTGGACCACCATCGCACTGCTCGCGGCTGCGTTCATCGCAACACTCTCGATGTTCCTTTCATATGAAGGTACGCCGTACACGGTTCAAGCATTCGAATGGTTCAACCTTCATTACGGCGACAAGTCCTTTGTTGCCAACTTCTCGTTCTATATCGACAAACTCACCATCTTGTGGATGCTCTTTGTCACTGGACTCGCGACATTGATCGCGTTGTACGCTTCTGAGTACATGTCGCATGACATCGGAGCAGGATACTGTCGATTCTTCGCGGCGTTCTGTCTCTTCGTGTTCTCCATGGCGTGCTTAGTCATGGGCGACAACATGCTCATGCTCTACCTAGGTTGGGAAGGCGTAGGACTCTGTTCATACCTATTGATCGGATACTTCTACAAGAAACCGTCCGCAGTAGCAGCAGCGAAAAAAGCATTCATCGTCAACCGTATCGGTGACCTGGGACTCGCACTGGGTGTCTATTTGACATTCGTTCACTTTGGAACGATTCAGTACGCAGAGTTGTTCGCAAACGAAACACTCCATAGCTATATCAACGCGGCCGCGACAGGGGATTTCTCACATATCCCTGCTCAAGCTCAATGGATTGCACTTCTGTTGATGGTTGGCGCGTTCGGTAAATCCGCACAGTTCCCTCTGTATGTGTGGCTTCCAGACGCGATGGAAGGTCCTACCCCGGTTTCAGCGCTGATTCACGCTGCGACAATGGTAACCGCAGGTGTATATCTCATCGCTCGTTTCTACCCAATCTTCTTGGTATCCGAACATGCACTCCCAATCGTTGCATGGATCGGAACTATCACTGCGTTGCTCGCAGCAACAATCGGGATGGCGCAGTTCGATATCAAACGAATCATGGCCTACTCGACTGTTTCACAGCTCGGATACATGTTCGCAGCTCTCGGGTTACTCTCGACAACTGGCGCCGCGTTCCATGTGTTGACACATGCGTTCTTCAAAGCGCTGTTGTTCCTCGCGTGTGGTGCTGTGATGCACGGTTTCGCAGGACAGCTCGATCTTCGCAAGCTCTCAGGAGTTGCATGGATGAAGGGTTGGGGAATCGTGGGAGTCACAATGCTCGTCGGATGTATGAACCTCGCGGGTCTTCCATACATCACATCCGGTTTCTACTCCAAGGATATGATCCTCGCAGAAGCATTCATTACTCCAGGGTATCGGATGATTGGATGGATCCTCGTCTTTACCGCAATCCTCACCGCATACTACACATTCCGAGTTTACTTCAGAGTATTCGTCGGCCCAGAGCATGCAGAGCCAGGTGATGAGCATGATGATCATGACGACGATCATCACAGTGATCACTTCCATCCACACGCGCCAGGTTGGGCTATCAACACAGTGCTCGTGATTCTCGCATGTGCTTCGATGCTCTCAATCTCACTCGCATATATCCAGAAGGCCGAGCATCATGGATGGGTCGGTTCGATGGTTGCAGAGTCATCCGCGAGCTATCACTCACCTTATGCTGCTGAAGCACATCATGCTCATGTCGAGCACGCTGATATGCACCCAGTCGCAGGACCAGTCGGTACTGCAGCTCCTGGAAAAGTCTTTGGAATGGATGCACACGCAGGAATGATCCTTGTCTCAGGACTCGGCGCAATCTTCGGAGTCCTCGTCGCCGCATATTTCCACGGCCCCAAGGGTTGGCAAGGTTTGTTCATCGGCGGCCGCACCGAATCTGGGAAGTGTCGCATGGATGCAATCGCAAGACGCGCAGGCCCTCTGCCAAGACTTGCAGAAAACAAATGGTATGTTGATGAGATCTACGCCGCGATTTTGGTTACCCCATTGCGGATCATCTCTCACGTATTCCATTGGATAGATAAGTTATTACTCGACGGTCTCGTGAATCTGTTCGGATTCCTTCCACGCGTGTTCGCATGGATTATTCGTCCGAGCCAATCAGGAGTCCTCCAGGGATACGCGGTTTCGATGGCCGGAGGGTTAGCAGTGCTGCTCTTTGTCGTTCTCGTGATCGTGATGAACTCAGGAGGTGCAGCATGAGTCAGCAAACAGTTCTACTACTTGCTCTGATGATTGTGCCGCTACTTGTAGCGATGCGAATAGCATTTTCAAAGAATCCAGATACCGGATATCGTCCTGCTCTAATCACAAGCTGGCTCTTAATGATCCCAGCTTGGAAGCTGATTGCAGACTTTGATTTCTCACAAGGAGCAACAACGCAGTTTGCATACTCGATCTCATGGGTCGAGTCACTCGGACTCAAGTTCTCCATCGGTATGGATTCAGTCTCGTTGCTGTTGATCTTGTTGTCTGTATTGCTCGGACCAATCGTAGTCATGGCATCGAAAACTGCGATTGTCAAAGACAAACGCATGTACTACGCATGGCTCATGGTTCTCCAAGCCGCGATGGTTGGCGTGTTCGCTGCTCAAGACTTGCTTTTGTTCTACATTTGCTTCGAGTTTACTTTGTTGCCAATGTTCGTGTTGATCCGCAAGTTCGGATCGACGAATCGTGTTGCTGCATCTGTAAAGTTCTTCCTCTATACCTTTACAGGTTCGATGATGACTCTCGCAGGTATGGTTTACATCGTCTGGTTTGTTGCTCAACCTGATCAACTCGGACACTGGACACTCGACATTGCAACACTGACTCAGTACGCGAGCAACATGTCGATGGGTGAACAAACTTGGGTCTTGCTCGCGATGCTCGCAGGGTTTGCAGTCAAGGTTCCGTTGTTCCCGTTCCATACTTGGTTGCCTTTAGCGCATACCGAAGCTCCAACAGCGGGTTCAGTGATCCTCGCAGGTGTACTCCTCAAGCTAGGAACCTACGGCATCTACCGCTTTGCGATTCCACTGGCGCCGACTGCATTCTTCGAGTATGCTCCAGAAATCGCAGTGCTCTCAATCATCGGAATCATCTATGCAGGTTTGATCTGCTGGGTGCAAACCGACATCAAGAAGCTTGTCGCGTACTCTTCAGTCTCTCACTTGGGATTCTGTGTACTCGGACTCGCAGCTCTCAATGTAACCGGGTTTAGTGGATCAATCCTCTACATGCTCAGTCACGGCCTTTCAACGGGCGGATTGTTCCTCATGATCGGATTCATGTACGAACGATACCACACACGCGATATGAACGCAGTTGGTGGACTTGCATCAAAGATGCCAGTCTGGGCAACATTCATGGTCTTCTTCGCGATGGCCTCCGTCGGACTCCCAGGTCTCAACGGGTTCCCTTCCGAAGTGCTCTGTTTGATCTCTGCGTTCCAGTCAGATGCAGCATGGTCCGCCGCAGGCGAACCAGGTGCTTGGGGATCATCACTCGGTCCATGGTTCACAGTCTTCGCAGGAACAGGAATGGTCATCGCCGCGATGTACCTCCTCTTCATGGTCGGCAAGATCTGTTTCGGTCCGCTTCGCGAACCTGAAGATCATCATCCTCATGATGTGCTCCCGACGGATTTGTCATTGCGTGAAATCATTACACTCACTCCGCTCGCGATCGGTTGTGTTCTCTTCGGACTCCAACCAACGCTTCTTCTCGATGCGATCTCAGAACCAGTGAACAACACAGTTGTTCTTGTTGAGCAAGCAAACGGACTCGAATCAGCTCCTTCTCGCATTGATAGTGTGATCGAACATGCAGACGAGCATAGCGAAGCTGAAATAACTCCAGATCATCACACGCCGGAAGGAGCCTCGCATGAATGAGAAGCTCGCCATACTTTGGCCTGAAATCTTCCTCTTCATCGCCACCTGCCTTGTGATGCTCACAGGGCAATGGCCATCACGCGCCATCAGGCAACTCACTCCTTGGATTTGTGCGATCGCATTAACAATCGCATTCTTCGCAGCGATGATGTCACCTGCAACCCAAGGTATGTTCCCAGCGATCGTGCCCTACGCAAAGATGTTGATCGCAGGAGTCGGGATGCTCATCCTCTTTCTCCTCAGCGGGACAGTCGATCGAGAGCTTGAAGCTGAAGTCGATAACGGGAAACCGTTCTCATCAATCCGCTCAAACCGCGGCGAGTTCTACGCATTCTTCATGTTCTCAATCACAGGATTGATGCTCACTGCATCTGCAGATGATCTCATCTGGCTCTTCCTCGCTCTTGAACTCACCTCGCTTCCAACCTACATCATGGTTGCAATCTCCACTGAAGAGAAAAAATCTCTCGAAGCAGCTGTGAAGTACTTCTTCTTGGGCGCTCTCGGAGCTGCAACATTCCTCTATGGGTTCGCACTAATCTACGGCTCAGCAGGTTCCACAAACCTCAACGAAATCGCACAGGTTTATGCAACAGATGGTATCTCATCATTAGGAATGATTGGATTGCTCATCGCAGTGATCGGAATTTCGTTCAAGATCGCCGCGGTTCCAATGCACTTCTATACACCTGATGTGTATCAAGGTGCTGCATCACCAGTCGCTGCGATGCTCGCATTTGTTCCCAAGACTGCTGGTTTCCTCGCACTCATTTTTATCTTGGGTACCGCAGGTTGGTCATCTAACGGTTTGCATCTCCCAGTTGAGCTCGAAGCAACTCTCTGGATCATGGCCGCACTGACAATGACAGTCGGGAACATCCTCGCGTTGCTCCAGACTTCTGTCAAACGAATCCTTGCATACTCCTCGATCGCACACTCGGGTTACATGCTCGTCGGATTGATCGCAGGTCCAGGAGAAGCCGGCGGCCCGTTCTACCAGAACGGTATCGCAGCGGTTCTTTTCTACCTACTCACCTACGGCGTAATGACCGTCGGAGTCTTCGCGGTACTCGCCTCGCTTGAACATCGCAATGGCACTGAAGCTGATGACATCAATGACATCCGTGGATTGTGCAAGTCACAACCAGTGCTCGGATGGACCCTAGTCATCTGTGTACTCTCGATGCTTGGTTTTCCGCCGTTGCTCGGGTTCTTGGGTAAGGTCGGACTGTTCACATCAGGTATCGCCGCTGGACAATATGCTCTGATCGTGATCCTAGGAATCAATTCCGCGATCGCAGCTTGTTACTACCTTCGTTTGGTTGCAACTGCATACATCGATGATGATTCAAAGTCAGGTCCTTCTGTCTATCTCAGCCCATTCTTCATGCGAAGAGTTGCTGGAGTGCTTTCCGCAATCGCGGTGCTTTTCCTGCTCGTCTTTGCTCAGCCGCTCGTCAACGGCGCGTACAAAGCTTCCCAGTATGTCCCAGCAATCGCAGGTGAACCTGAGCATGATGATCATCACGCTCAAGATGGGAACAAAGTTGAAGACGAACAAACGAGCAATGAAATCGCGTTAATCTCGAACGACTAATCTGATCTAGTACCAACTATGATTTTCAATACCCTACCAACATGCACGCTCGCGATGTCAGATGCGATTGCTGTCGCATCAACTGAACCGGTTTTGTTCTTCTCAACTGCAGGAATGATCGCACTCCTTACGCTGACGATTCTTGAAGTCGTTCTGGGTATCGACAATGTCGTATTCATCGCGATCCTGACAAATAAGCTCCCAAAAGAGAAACAAGCAAGGGTCCGGAACATCGGTCTCATCCTCGCGATGGTTATGCGATTGATTCTCCTCGCGTTGGCGTATCTGATCGTTCAGCTTACTACCCCTTTGTTCACAATCATGGATCGAGACATCACAGGCAAATCGCTCCTGCTCATCGCAGGTGGATTGTTTCTGATCGCAAAGGCAACACTAGAACTCCATCATCTGATCGACCATGTCGAGCATGGAATCGCTGAAGTCCCTGACCCAGAGATCAAACGAGGAATCAAAGTCAAAGCCGCAGCAGTGTCCGTCGCATCTGTACTGATGCAAGTACTCATGCTCGATTTGGTGTTCTCACTTGATTCCGTAATCACAGCAGTGGGGATGACAACGAACTACTGGATCATGGCCACCGCCGTCGTGATCTCAATCATCGTCATGCTTGTCTACGCAGGAGGCATCGCTCGATTCGTCAATGCACATCCAACGATGAAGACATTGGCTCTCGGGTTCCTCGTCATGATCGGAATGCTTCTCGTCGCAGAAGGAATTGGTCAGCACTTCCCAAGAGGATATGTCTACTTTGCGATGGTCTTCGCGATTCTTGTTGAAGTCGTGAATATGAAAGCTGGACATCGAAAAGTGAAAAAGACCGTTGCGTCTAAATCTTCGAAGGTGTAAGCGCCATGACAGCATGTGGGCCGATACCTTCAATTTCGAAGATCCCTCCAACAATTTCGAATCCGAGTTTCTCGTAAAATCCAAAAGCAGATTCGCGTGCGTTGCACCAAATCACTGCTCGATCAACTTCCCAAACTCGATCGCGCGCGATCTCGACAAGTTTCTTTCCAAGCCCGGTTCCGCGAGCATTGGGGAGCGATGCCATCCCGCGGATGCGCCAACCAGAGGAACCTGAGATTGCTTCAGGAGCAGATTCGTGATACATCGATAAAATCGCAAGAGTCTCGTCGCCAAGAACTGCGCCAAGATGAAAAGTATCCGCAGCATCATCACCTGGGTAGATAAGTTCGTGAGCTTCTTGATGTGGACGAAGGACCTTCTGTCGAACCGGACGGGTTTGTTCGACGCTGATCTCAAGAATCGTAGGTTGATCGCTCATATCTATGCTCATTCAGTAATTTGATGCTGTTCAATCGCGTCGAGGAAAGCTCGTCCAAATGAATCAAGCTTCTTCTGTCCAACTCCACGAATCGACATCAGCTCGTGTCGAGTTGTCGGTTTAGCAAGCGCCATCTCACGCAATGTTGAGTCATTGAATACAACATATGGAGGAACTCCTCGCTCTTGCGCGATCGACATTCGCAATGATCGAAGTGTTTCAAACAACTCTTTCTCTGCTGTGCTGAGTGGACGCCGTTCGATGACTCGAGATGCACGCGTTCTTCGGTTTCGTTCGCTCTTCTCGCTCCCAGTACCGATAGGTTTAGCAAGCGAGAGAGTCTCGATCCCTTTCATTACGGATACACCGCAGGATCCAAACGCGAGCGTTTCGTATCGATCTTCAACAACACGAATCAGCGCATCCGATGCAACCATCTGATCAATAAACGACATCACTTCTGCTTTGCGGCGATTCTCAAGCATTCCATGGACACGCAGATTGTCGTGTCCATAGTTTTTGATTCTTTGACCGTTTCCGCCGCGAACAACATCACAGATGTGTGCTGCTCCAAATCGCTCGCCTGTGCGAGCGACCGCAGACATGATAATCTGCCCGATCCGATGAGCGTCTTCTTCATGTGCTGTTTCACCCAAGCAGACATCACAAGCGCCGCAGTCTTCTCGCTCAGCAGGAGGAGTGTACTCTTGTCCGAAATGTTTACTCAGGTATTGATGGCGACAAGTAAATGAAGCGACAAACTTCCGCATATCGCGTACGAGTTCGAGCTGCGCTGTAGGATCTGATCCATGCTCTTCAGCGCTCTGCTCAATCAATCGTTCCCATCGACCGCCATCACTTGGAGAGTACAGTAGTAGACACTCCGCTTCGAGACCGTCACGGCCCGCGCGTCCTGTCTCCTGTTGATACGCTTCAATCGATTTGGGCATCGAAGCATGAACTACAAGACGAACATTGCTCCGATCAATCCCCATTCCAAACGCAACAGTAGCAACAACGATATCCAGCGTTTCATTGCTGAATGCTTGCTCTATGTTGTGACGATCAGAAACTCCGAGACCTGCGTGATACGCATCAGCATCGAGCCCAAGTGCACGAAGTTCTTCTGCGATCTTCTCTGTATCTTTGCGACTCAAGCAATAGACAATTGCGCCGCTGCTATCCCCGGCCTCGCTGTGTCGAGCGACGGCCGCCGCGATCTGCTCACTCGCACTCTCACGAGCTTGTACTCGATAAGTCAGGTTTGGACGATCAAAGACTCCGATGATGACTTCAGGATTCCGCAAACTCAGCTGATTCGCGATATCTTCTCGAACGCGAGGCGTAGCAGTTGCTGTAAAAGCCTGAATCGAAACATTGGGAGCGATGCGTCGAATCTCAGCGATTCTTCGATACTCAGGTCGAAAGTCGTGACCCCATTGAGAGATACAGTGAGCTTCATCGATCGCAATGCAACCAAGACGATCAAGATCACACATCGAACCGATCAGCGTCTTAAATGAAGCAGTCATGACTCGCTCAGGAGCTGCAAGGACTAAATCCAGTTCTCCTGTGAGCAGTTGCTTTGCAATATCGCGAGACTCTTCGTGATCGATCCCTGAATGCATCGCCGCGGCCTTATATCCAAGCAACTCAAGTCCACGAACTTGATCCCGCATCAATGCGATAAGAGGAGATACAACAATTGTTGCTTTCCCTGTAATCAAAGGCGGAACTTGATAACACATGCTTTTGCCGCCGCCGGTGGGGAGGACCGTCAAACAATCGCGTGATTCGATCCCCGCACTGATTGCCTGCATCTGCAAAGGCCGGAGCGAGTCGTAGCCCCAAACATCGAGCACCGTCTGGGCAACCGCGTCGTTTATCGATGTTTGGGAATCAATCGGCATGGTTCGAGTATATTATTCTCGCCCGATCCAATCTCGCTATTGAAGCATGGAATCATCCAATTCATCGAAGGAATTTGATTATGAAACGCCTAGAAACCAAAGTTGCACTAATCACTGGAGCAGCACAGGGCATCGGGTTGGGAATCGCTCAAGCATTTATCGATCAAGGAGCGATCGTCGTCCTTACAGATATCAACGATGAACTCGGATCAGAGCAAGCAATCAAGCTAGGGAGCAGTGCCAGTTATCGACATCTCGATGTTAGGATTGAACCCGAGTGGGAAGAAGTTGTTCAAGACATTCTCAAATCCCATGGGCAACTTGATATTCTTGTCAACAACGCAGGAATCACAGGCTTTGATATCGAATCAGGGGCTCAAGATCCCGAAAACGCGTCGCTCGAATCATGGCGCCGTGTTCACAGTGTCAACTTGGAAGGCACCTTCCTTGGATGCAAGCACGCGATTAAGGCCATGAGACAGATCGGCGCGGGCTCGATCATTAATATGTCTTCAAGATCGGGTGTCGTCGGAATCCCCAGAGCAGGAGCTTACGCTTCGAGCAAAGGAGCGATCCATAATCATACCAAAAGCGTGGCGTTGTACTGCGCAGAAGAAGGATTGTCGATCAGGTGCAACTCGATCCAGCCCGCCGCGATTATGACACCGATGTGGGACGCCATGATCGGCACAGGTCCTGATAGAGAAGCGAATATCCAAAAATTCGCAGCCGATGCTCCTCTCAAACGATTTGGAACAGTCAAAGAAGTCGCCGCGATCGCGGTTTATCTCGCCAGCGATGAATCCGGATACACCACAGGAACTTCGATCAACCTCGACGGCGGGATGCTCGCCGGTGTCGCAACTCCGCCGGTTCCAAAGTGATGCACAAGAGCGATACGCAAGGTCGCAACCTTGAGCACTGAATCCATCTGAAACTCACGAGTGGCCTATTCAGAGTGTTTGGCTCATCGGCTGTAAATTATTGAAATAAAACGTTTTACAGTTTCATAGCTCTTAGTACGTGCATATTTAGTGTTCAAGCGAGTTGATTCGCACAGCGAGCGAATTAGAATGATTCTAAACACACTTAGGGAGATTGAAATGACCGATTCATCTGAACCAAAATGTCCATACATGACCACCGCTGATGGAGCCCCAATTGCTCGTCAACACGCATTGACCGCAGGCCCTCGCGGCCCGGTTCTCATGCAAGATGTCGCGCTTCTCGAGCAGATGCAGCATTTCAATCGTGAACGAATCCCAGAACGCATCGTGCACGCAAAAGGATCCGGCGCCTACGGCACATTCACTGTAACTCACGATATCTCGAAGCATACCAAAGCATCAATCTTCTCAGAAGTTGGTAAGAAGACAGAAATGTTCCTTCGCTTCTCAACAGTTGCAGGAGAAAAAGGTGCAGCTGACGCTGAGCGCGATGTCCGCGGGTTCGCAATGAAGTTCTATACAGAAGAAGGCAACTGGGACCTTGTCGGAAACAACACCCCGGTGTTCTTTATCCGTGATCCGTACAAGTTCGCAAACTTCATCCACACACAGAAGCGTGATCCAAAGACAAATCTGCGCGATAACGACATGCAGTGGGATTTCTGGTCCCAGTGCCCTGAGTCACTCCATCAAGTTACTATCCTCTTCTCCGATCGCGGAATCCCTGCTTCCTATCGCAATGTAAACGGATACGGCTCACACACCTATTCATTCATCAACGCAGACAACGAACGCGTCTGGTGCAAGTTCCACTTCAAAACAAACCAAGGAATCGAAAACTGGATGGACGACGCCGCGGCGAAGACCATCGGAGAAGATCGTGAATCGCATCAGCGTGATCTATTCAGTGCGATCGAAAAGGGTAACTTCCCAAGCTGGACACTCAAAGTACAAGTGATGACACAAGAGCAAGCGGATAACTTCGAATGGAATCCGTTTGATCTCACCAAGGTCTGGCCTCACGCTGACTTCCCGCTCATCGAAGTAGGGCAGATGGAACTCAATCGCAATCCAGAAAACTACCACGCAGAGGTTGAGCAAGCAGCGTTCAAACCATCATCGTTCGTTCCAGGGATTGGTCCAAGCCCTTGTAAGATGCTCCAAGCAAGATTGATGTCATATTCTGATACACATCTCCATCGTCTTGGAGTGAATCATCATCAGATCCCTGTCAACAAACCGCGTTGTCCAGTGATGCACACGATGCGCGACGGACAAGCTGCGACCGCAGAAACCTACGGCGCTGCAACTAACTACTGGCCTTCAACCAGACCCGATGCCGCGCTCCCAGACGAAAAGTTCCTCGATCCAGCATGGGATCTGGGCAACTCAATCGTCGATCGCTACGACTCAACTATCGATCATGACGATTTCACTCAAGCAGGCAATCTCTACCGGATGTTTGATGAGGGTCAACGCGATCGTCTCACTTCGCGCATCGCAGGAGCACTCGGAGACGCAAGACAAGACATTCAAATGCGTCAGCTGTGTCACTTCTTCCGCGCTGACCCAGACTATGGTATGCGAATCGCTCAGAAACTCGGGATCGAAATCCCGAAAGAAATGCTCCACGGTGTATAACGCACCTAAGCGTAACTAAATCAAGTTCGAGCACCCGCACACACGGGTGCTTGTTTTTTATTGTACATACTGCAAGTTCCAAACAGCTCGGCGCGATCAATCCAAATAGGATAACTCCATGCACAACCAAGACCGCGATGTCATTATCAATGCACTTGATCACGCAACCCAGAGTTGCGGATTGTCAGATGCACTCCAGATATCAACTCAACTCGCATCTCAATGTGCGAGCGCAGACAATCAGGTAGATCATCCTGCATGGGATCAGGTCGCAGATCGCATATCTCAAATGAACAATGCTCAGATCGCCGACATGATCCGAGTCGGAACTGCCCGATTTCATCTGCTCAATTAGGCCGAGCAACTCAATATCATCCGAGTGAATCAGCAGCGTCAACGCGATGCAGACGCGGCGTATCCAAGAGCGGAGTCAATCGACGACGCAATAACGCGCCTTGCGGATGCAGGTTGCTCGCAAGATCGTGTTGTTGAGTTGCTCAACGATCTGGATATTGAACCGACGCTCACTGCGCATCCAACCGAAACCAGACGACGAACAGTTCTTGATAAACAAACACAGGTTGCCAAATGCATCGTTGCATTGCGTGATCCAGATCTTTCAACGCGTCAACGCGAAGATATCTCTACCAAGCTCGATCGCGTGATCTCGATGATGTTGATGACTGACGAGATCCGCGCCGAACGACTCGGAGTCCCGGATGAAGTGAAAAACGGGATCTACTTCCTTACAACTACTATCTGGGAAACTGTACCCAAGCTGTACGAAGACATCGTGTTTGCAGCCAACCAAGTCTTTGGCAAAGACCAATCGAAGATCGTCGCCAACGAGTTACCAACGATTTTGCAATACCGATCCTGGATCGGAGGCGATCGTGACGGCAATCCAAGTGTCACTGCGCAAGTCACAAAGCAAACCCTCAGACAGATGCGCGATGCTGCAAAAAAACTCTGGGACACAGAACTTGCGTATCTCAGACACATCCTTTCCGTGTCGAGTCGGCGTGTGGATCTTGGTACAGAGATCCAAGACGCGATCGAATGTGATATCGATTGGATCACCGATCAAGGGCATTATTCGCAGCGCCGCTTCGAACCTATACGGATCCGAATCACCCAGATGCGTGCACGAATCGCTTCAGATCCCGCTTATAGCTCTGCATTCCTGCTCGAAGATTTGCAGTTGATCCGACGCGCACTCCATCAAGGAGGGTTGCATGATCACGCAGAAACAGGCCCGTTGTCTAACGCAATCATCCGCGCCCGCGTGTTTGGTTTGCATCTTGCAACACTCGATATTCGTCAACATTCACATATCCACAACGCCGCAGTTGCTGAGTTGTTGAACCTCGCAGGGGTGTGTAATGACTTTGCATCTCGCTCAGAGTCTGAAAAGCTGACGGTACTTGAAACCGAACTTCGCAATGCTCGCCCGCTTACTCCGATTAATGCACAACTGACAGAACCAACTACTCAAGTGCTCGATACTCTGCGAGTTGTTCTCGACGCAGTTGGAAAAGAACCAGAATCAATCCGTGCATGGATCATCTCTATGACACACCATGTCTCTGACATGCTCTCAGTCTTGCTCTTGATGAAAGAGATCGGGCTCTATCGTCCAAAGAATAATGATCAACCTGCGATGAGCATGGTGCATGTGGTTCCACTCTTTGAGACGATCGAAGATCTTGAACTTGCTCCAGTTTTGATGGATCAGACGCTCACAAATCCTGAGTTCCTAGATCATCTTCGCGCAATCAATCAAGAGCAACCACTCGAACAAGAAGTCATGCTCGGATATTCCGATTCAAACAAAGACGGCGGATTCCTGATGGCGAATGTCGCACTCGCGACTGCTCAACGTCAAGTTGCAGAGGTCTTCCTCAAAAACAACACCCGCCTGCGATACTTCCACGGCCGAGGAGGCACCATCGGCAGAGGCGGGGGACGCGCCGGACGAGCAATCCTCGCAGCGCCACAAGGCGCACGAACCGGACGTATGCGATTCACTGAACAAGGGGAGGTCATCACTTTCCGGTATGCACTCCCTGAAATGGCGCATCGACATCTCGAACAAATCGTACACGCATCACTGATCGCGTCGTCCAAGATCGATTCGCCTAAGCGCGATGAAAACCTTGAGACTCTCGCTCATCAACTCGCATGCACCGCGCGAGATGCGTATCGCAATCTGATCGATGACCCGATGTTCTGGGATTGGTTCATCGCTGCGAGCCCGATCGAACATATCGGCGCAATGCCCATCGCATCGCGTCCAGTATCGAGAGCTACTGGGAGTGCTCTCAACTTCGATCGTCTTCGAGCAATCCCCTGGGTATTTTCTTGGGGCCAGATGCGAGCACTCGTTCCAGGATGGTACGGAATCGGAACTGCGATCCAAAACGCAACAGCGACCCAAATCGAGCAACTCAATCATGCCGCCCAAAGACCATTTGTGTCAACGGTACTCGAGAATGCATCGCAAGAGCTTGCTCGTGCAAGAATGCCAATTCTTCGTAGATATGCATCTGGCGCACCGCAAGGGGATGCGATGTTCAAACGAATCGAAACCGAGTTTAATACTACCAAAGACGCGATCCTGAAAGCAACAGGCAAAGACAACCTGATGGCTCATTCACCGGTTGTCGGAAGATCAATAGACGATCGAAACCCTTGGACGGACATACTTAATCTTGCCCAAATCGAGCTACTCAAAAGGTTCGCGAAGGCTGAGCAAAACGAGCAGATCGAACTCAAACTCATCCTCCATGCGAGTATCAACGCGATCGCGTCTGCAATGCAATCCACTGGATAAAACAGGAACACTGATATCCTCGATACAAAGTATAAAGATTGTATGATGGAGTTTAATCTGAATCTGTTATCATCAATCAAGCACACCAATGATCACTTTATCTCAAAGGGAGAACCACTTGAAATCCAATCTCACAATCCTTCTAGCATGCACAACACTCTGCACCCTTTCTGCAAACGCAACGATCGTCCAAGTCGACATTGTCGGTTCAGTTGATTTCGGAGGCGTCAACATCGGACAATGGGCAAGCGCAGGCGCAGGCGACTCTGTTGTCATGAGTTTTCAAGTTGACTCAAACAACTTCGTTGACAGTGGAGTCTTTCCTGTCCGAGGATACGAAGTCATTCAATCATCATTCTCCTTGAGCATTGATGGGAATACTGCAGGACTCGCAGGTGCTCAACCATTCGGATCTCCATACTTTGTTCTTCGCAACGATGATCCCGCAGTTGATGGGTTCTTCCTTGGACAAAACATCGACGGCTTCCCAAGTGGTATTGCAACAGATGAATCGGCACAGATCGCAGATACATTCGATGCGCTCTTCCAAGCAACCTATGAAGGCACTCGTCTCGACTCACTCGATATTCTCGACGCAGTTGGAAATTACGACTTCACCGGACTCTCCGTGTTCAACTGGGGTCTCGAAGACGGCCCTGTCCAACCGATGGGATTCATCTTCGATCATTGGTCAATCACTGCAGTCCCAACCCCAGCATCAGTCATTGTATTGGCGCCACTGGGTTTGATGACTACTCGTCGTCGTCGATAAATCGGGTCAGAAACATATCCAAAACTATAAAACGCCCGATTTGATTCGGGCGTTTTTTAATAATCACTCTTCCAAATATTACGAATCAGAGTTTGAATGCAACGCGAATGGATTTCCTTCGCTGTCCTCGATCAACGCTCTGAATCCGTGCGGCCCAATCGGGTGCGTACCCATCGTAACCTTTCCGCCGAGCTCATCTACAAGCTTGCAAGCATCCTGAATTCGCCCATCCACATTCAGATACACTATCGGCCCACCCGATGCAGGTTTGGTTCCTTCGGTCCTTGGAATCAAACAACCTCCGTTCCCATCATCATGAGCAATCACCGCAAAGCGGACATCCCCAAACGATTCTGGATGCATCTCGCACCCAAGCACCTTTGCATAGAACGAGCACGCCCGATCTAGATCATCCACTGGAATATCCATCCAAACAAACCGGTTTTTCTCGCTGTTGTAGTCACTCATTGTGTTCATCCTGTACATATTGATTTGCTATTTTACCCGCAGCTTCTACTCCACTATAGTGTTCGATTAGACCCCTTACATCAGTAAATAGATCACGATCCATATACTGATGGACAATCTGTGCAATGGATGTGTCATCCGCCAAGTGCTCGTAGAATGAAACCCCAGCAGCATTCCATAAGTCTTTCTCTTCTTGGGCGTAGCACCACTCCGCAAACTCAAAGCATCGGCGAATCAAATCTTTGTCTCTACGCGCCACAGCCGAGCGTAGGGTGTCGTAAAGCGTAGAAAATGCAAGATAGATCGAGTCTTCGCTTTCCCATTCAGATCGTTCTTCAGGAATAGTTTCTATTAGCCTTGTTTTCCAATCAGGCATTCGCGACATCATTTCTTGATTCTTCAATTCGTTTTAGAAAATCCAAGCGCGTCTCTACATCGCCGAACGCGTGGAATGGAATAGACTCAGCTATTTCATTCTTTCGAAGAATGTATAGCCTCGAGTTTTTTTCTTGGATGGATTCGATTTTGCTCAGTGGGTATGAGTTTTTTTCATTTCCATCGACCCAAAACCATTCGATGATGTTGTCTGTTATCCTCATTTGATAAGTGCCGATTGGAAGGTCTGTTTTTTGATCAAGATATTTTGCAGCCAGTTTCTTTGCTCCTTTTTCAATCGCTACATGATTTGGTTCTTTGATGACAAATATCCAGAAAACAAATCCAAAGATACCCGCGATACCGAGCCCTGAAACAACTGTTTGATCTTGAAGCCGGATAAGGAAGAAAACTACAATTGGAAAGCAGAACATGGGAAACAATAAGACTTTCCCTTTTCTTCGAGTATCGCGAGCTAACTCGCTATTACTCGAATAGAGGATGCTGTGCTCTGTGATATCTAGATGATCTGTTACAGAATGATTCCATTCAATCAACATTTTGTGTGTTTCGTCAGTGGTAGTCATTATGGTAAGTATATAGAAAAATGGGGATGACACAATGCCATCCCCGTTCTCATGTTGTTTTATTGAAAACTGAAATTACGCCAACTGGCGGCTCTCATTCAACTTCTTACGAATCACTGTATGAAGAATCCCGCCATTACGGAAGTACTCGATCTCGACAGGAGTGTCAACTCTGCACATCGTTACAAACTCGAATGTGCTCCCGTCAGGGCGCGTTGCACGAACAGGCACATCGCATCTTGGTGACAGATCCGCAGGCATCAATACATCGAACGATTCATCGCCCTTGATGCCCAAGCTCGCAGCGGTATCGCCGTTCTTGAACACAACAGGAAGCACACCCATAAACACAAGGTTGCTGCGATGGATCCGCTCGAAGCTCTCTGCGATCACTGCTTTCACTCCGAGCAACAAGGTGCCCTTCGCGGCCCAGTCACGCGATGAGCCCATGCCGTAGTCTTTGCCCGCGATGACAACGAGTGTTGTACCCGCAGCTTTGTAATCCATCGCTGCATCGTAGATGTACTCAACTGGCGCCGAAGTAAGATCGTTACCTTTGGTAAAGTTGCGTGTCCATCCACCTTCTGGTTGTGTCTTTCCGTCCGCCGCGATCTGGTTCTTCACACGAACATTTGCAAATGTACCGCGAGTCATAACACGATCGTTTCCGCGCCTTGAACCAAACGAGTTGAAGTTGTTGACTGCAACTCCCTGTTCGATGAGGTATTGTCCTGCAGGAGTTTCAGGTTCAATCCGACCCGCAGGGGAGATATGATCTGTCGTTACAGAATCTCCGAGCAAGCAAAGCACACGAGCGTCGGTAATCGCGCCAAACCCTGGAGCATCTTCAGTCATGCCTTCAAAGAATGGTGGATTCTGAATGTAAGTAGACTTGTCTTCCCATGGGAACAAATCACTCTTCGAAACTGGAACCGCATTCCATGCTTCGTTTTCACTATAAACCGAACCATACTTCGCAACAAACTGCTCAGTCGTGACACATGATTGAACTGCTTCTTGTACTTCCTGATTTGTAGGCCAGATATCCTTGAGATAGACGTCCTTCCCATCAGGTGTCTGACACAAAGGTTCGTTGTATACATCAATATCAATCCGACCCGCCATCGCGTACGCAACAACAAGTGGAGGAGATGCGAGGAAGTTACCCTTAATCTCAGGATGGATTCGTCCTTCAAAGTTTCTATTCCCTGACAAGATCGAAGTCACCGCGAGGCCGCCATCTTTGATCCCGCTCTCGATCTCACTTGGGAGTGGTCCAGAGTTACCAATACATGTTGTACATCCGTATCCAACCGTGTTGAATCCGATCGCATCAAGATCTTCTGACAGATGAGCCTTGTCAAGATACTCTGTCACAACCTTCGAGCCAGGTGCCAATGAAGTCTTCACCCAAGGCTTCCGATTGAGTCCTAGCGCCCGCGCCTTGCGTGCAACCAAACCTGCAGCGACAAGCACATCAGGGTTCGATGTATTGGTGCAACTCGTGATCGCCGCGATCACGATTGAACCATGCTTGAGATCAGACTTCATACCAACATGATCAGGATGTGATTCTTGGGTATGTGTAATCTCAACACTCTTGTTTACATCCGCAGGATCAATTCCCAAACCCTGTGGCCCCATCGGACGCACTAGCATCTCAGCAAACGCAGTATGCAATGAATCAAGCTCAATTCGATCCTGTGGCCGCTTCGGTCCTGCAACACATGGTTTCACAGTTGAAAGATCAAGCTCTAACGAAGCGCCAAACTCAGGAACAGGCGCATCAGGAGTCCAGAAGAACCCGCTTGCCTTTGCCCATGCTTCAGTCAATGCACATTCTTCTTCGCTCTTACCTGTGAATCGGAAGAACTCGATTGTCTTCGCGTCAATCGGGAAGAACCCACAAGTCGCGCCGTATTCTGGAGCCATGTTTGCGATCGTCGCACGATCTGGGATCGAGAGTTGTTCCATGCCTTCGCCGAAGAACTCAACGAATTTCTCAACAACTCCGTGAGCACGAAGCATCTGAGTCACAGTTAATACCAAATCTGTCGCAGTCGCACCCTCAGGCAACTTGCCTTTGAGTTTGAATCCAACAACTTCAGGAGTCAACATGTAGACAGGTTGTCCGCACATGACTGCTTCAGCTTCGATCCCGCCGACACCCCAACCGAGTACGCCAACGCCGTTGATCATCGTTGTGTGCGAGTCGGTACCTACAAGTGAGTCTGGGTAAACCCACTGTGTGCCTTCTACAGTTTTACTCAAGCATCCTCGTGCGAGATACTCAAGGTTCACTTGATGTACGATACCAGTCGCAGGAGGAACAGCTCTGAAGTTGTCGAGTGATTCCTGTCCCCATTTGAGGAAGGTGTATCGTTCGTTGTTTCGTGAGAACTCTTTCTCTGCATTGATCGTTAATGCAACGAATGTCGCAAAGTCATCGACTTGAACCGAGTGATCAATCACCAAGTCACACGCAACCGCTGGATTAATCTGCTCTGCGTCGCCGCCGAGGTTCTTCATCGCGTCGCGCATCGCCGCAAGATCTACAACGCATGGAACACCAGTAAAGTCTTGCAGCACAACTCGTCCAGGCATGAACGGCATCTCAACTGAGTTAACCGATCCCGCGTTGTAGTTCGCTAAGCCCTTGATGTCATCTTGAGTGACGATGAACTCGTCATGATTCCGGACCATCGCTTCAAGCAAAACCCGGATCGAGTAAGGCATCTTCGAGATATCCCCAAGCCCTTGCTCTTGGAGAGCTTTGAGTCGGACATACGAATATGTCTCGCCGTTGATTTCGAGATTGTCTTTTGCGTTAAACGGGTCACTAGTCATTTTCGAGCTCCTTGCAGTATCTTTGGGGCATTATCTGCCCAACTACAAGAAGTATCGGCTCAATTCATCCATGAATCAAATCAATCATATTTACAAGATAGATAGAAAAAATTTATGACATGATTCCCATTCTCTGTAACAATCAAAAACCGCTTTTTGAAACGCAAAGCGTTAGCGAAGTGTCTGCGGAACTTGCACGCATGAGAGTTTCACTGAGAATAGTTTGTTTATTCGAAGTCAGATGCTGAAATTCGTACCACCACATGACCGTTCTTGTCCCCGGAATCAACATAGGAATGGGCAGTTGCAATATCCTTGATTGGGTATACGCGATCGATTACCGCTTTGATTCGTTGCTCACTGCACATCTTGATGAGCTCATCAAGATCTTCCCGTCGATACGATGCAAACTCAAAGAATACCTTCTTGGTACTAAACAAAGATCGAGTAAATCCTCTGAGCATTTGTGATACGCGAGGGTTCGCAAGGATATAACGGCCATTCTTATTCAATGACCGCAAACTCTTCGAGTAAGAACTCTTTCCCACTGCATCAAGAATTACATCATACTGAATTCCATTCTTTGAATAGTCCTCACGCTCATAGTCAATCACATTGTCAGCACCAATCGACAACAACATATCGAGCTTGTCCGATCGATCAACACCTGTGACTTCTGCGCCAGAGTCTTTCGCGAGTTGCACGGCATAAGAGCCGATACTCCCCGCCGCACCAATGATCAATATTCGAGTGCCTGTCTCGATTTTTGCCTTGCGAATGTAATGGAGTGCATTGAGTCCACCAGTTGGAAGAGTTGATGCCGCTTCAAACCCAATGCTGTTAGGCAATATAGAAATTGCTTTTTTATCCACATTTATACAGACAAATTCTGCATGCCCACCCATTCGCACTTCAGGCGCTGCAATTACCTGATCGCCAATCGAAAAGTTGTTCACGCCCTGTCCAACTTTGGTAACCACGCCTGCTAAGTCTTGCCCAAGCACACGAACTCGCTTCGGTTTTAAAACTCCAGAGTAAAGTCTCAAAGGGACCCAGAACCACCATGGAAACCGAAAGCTACGAAACTCACAATCCCCAATCACAACTGTCGATGCGTGGATCTGGACTTGGACCTCATTTCCCACAGGTTCAGGCGTCTCAACCTCTCTTATTTCAAGCACTTCGGGCGGGCCATACCGTTCAAAAACAACAGCTTTCATTCAGACTCCGTATCTATGACATATTCACTGAAAGTCGGCTTATCTCTTGGGAACTCACTGTCTTTGTTTTCAACAGAGTTGAAGTGATTCAATAAAGTTCAACCCAACAGCGCGCGTTCAAATGCACCCGCTGCATGACTCAGAAATCGATCTCTTCTTCGAATAACTCCGAGCCCGCGTTTGAGTTCGTCACCTCGAGCTCGTAACCCAGCTTTGTCGGGGAGCCCGTATTTGCTAACAAACCCAACTCCGATTCGAGCGTTGACCATCTGAACAATCGATTCGATTGATCTGAGTTCCATCACAACTTCGAGATTGACGCCGTGTTTGTTTGCTGCTGTATCGATCATCTCACGAACTGCTGAGCCCGCTTCGAATGCGACTACTGCTTCGCCTTCAAGATCTGACCATTGGAAACTCCGCTTCCCATCGAGTCGATGCCCCTTTGGAACGATCAGTCTGAGCTCATCAGTAATCTCTCGCACGACCATGAGCTCATCGCTGCGTGGATGAATCACAGGCAATGTAACAATCCCAAGATCCAACTCCCCTGAGATAACACCGTCTGCGACCGCGCTCGATCCCGCTTCACGGATCGAGAATCGTAATCCAGGATACTCATCGCGCACAGAGTGAATCGCACTTGGTAGGAGATATCCAGTCGCCGTCGCGCCTGCGCCAACACGGATTGATCCAGTTTCGAGTCCAACCAATGATCGCACCGCTTCTCGCGTCTGTGCCGCCGCTCGCAATGTAATCTGCGCATGCTCAATAAACACCCGTCCCGCCTCGGTAAGTTCGACCCCGTGTCCTGTTCGATGAAAGAGTTCTGTTCCAACTTCTTCTTCAAGTTTTCGAAGTGCTGCAGACAACGCAGGTTGAGAAATCCCAAGTTCCTGCGCCGCTCGCGTCATGTGTCGATGCTCAGCAATCGCCGAGATCTGCTTCATTGTGCGTAGTTCCATCAGAATCTCCATATGATAAACCGATTACGGCAAGTGATTGCATAACTATAGCTTATTAGAGTAGCCTTGCTCATGTCTCTCGTTGGATTGGATATCCTTCATCTACATATGAAATCATCATCCTCATCACGCTTCTTTCAATTAGCTCTTGCGA
>Ga0209344_10001713_pt1 | contig 27379 bp, 31 predicted proteins | sample Cruoilmetagenom6_FD_187293 | JGI IMG/M metagenome (GOLD analysis project Ga0209344, IMG submission 187293) | Oil polluted marine microbial communities from Coal Oil Point, Santa Barbara, California, USA - Santa Barbara Oil Seep Sample 6 (SPAdes)... | ecosystem: Environmental > Aquatic > Marine... | reverse complement strand
CAGAGCGGCGATAAGGCGTTCTGGCGCTATTGGTTTTGTAAGAAAATCAGTTGCGCCGGCGCGCATCGCTTCCACGGCGATCGAAACTTTTGATTGTGCCGTGATCACCAGAATCGGAAGATTCGGGCGCGCTTCCGTCAATTGCTGGATGAGGTTGGCGTCATCGGAATTTGGGGCCCAATAGTCGATCAATACCGCATCAATCGCTTCGCCATCGTTTGATCCGAGCAGGAGCAACGCGTCATTGCCAGATTCCGCGCGAAGGCTTTTCCAACCTGCACGCGTGGCGATAGCGGCGATAAGCCGACCCTGGGCCGGCTCGTCGTCGATAAGCAACAATGTTTTTGCCTTCTCTGGCAGCATTCACGACCTCGCATGGTGTTGAGCCAAAACGCCATAGACCATGGGGAGTAAAAGCCACCTTAAGGACCGCGCGCAGCTAAGCTTGGCCGCAGTTCAGAAAAATCATCGGCAAAATCGCTTGAGGCGGGTGGAAGCGGCGGTTAGACACAAGCCGAAATCGATTTACGATATTTGCAGGGGTAGCACTGATGACGAATGAAAACGGCCATCCGGATATGGATTACAAAGCCCATGGGAACACCTATTCGCGCTTTTTGGGTATTCTGAAATGGGGATCGGTGCTTTCGATCATTGCAGCCATCGCTGCGATCATTGCGATAACCTGATCAGGAGCCAGATCTTTTGAAAATAGCTGTCCTTAAAGAGAGCGATCCGCTCGAAACCCGTGTGTCTGCAACGCCGGAAACAGTGAAAAAATTCATTGCTTTGGGCGCCGATCTGGCGGTTGAGGCGGGCGCCGGCGCTATCGCTGGCATTGCTGATTCGGAATATACGGAAGCGGGAGCGACAGTTGCTGGCCGTGCCGCCGTGGTTGGCGATGCTGATGCAGTCTTCTGCGTGCGGGGCCCGGATGCTGGAGACCTGGCATCGGCGAAACCCGGTGTCTTGCTTGTTGGTGCGCTTGATCCTTTCGGCGGGCGCGAACGGGTCGATGGCTATGCGCAGGCCGGGATCGATGCATTGGCAATGGAATTCATGCCCCGGATAACGAGGGCTCAGTCAATGGATATATTGTCGAGTCAGTCCAATCTTGCCGGTTACAAATCGGTGCTCGACGCTGCGTCTGAATATGGCCGGGCCTTTCCGATGATGATGACCGCTGCGGGGACCGTTTCGGCGGCCCGCTGTTTTGTCATGGGGGTCGGTGTCGCCGGTCTGCAGGCCATTGCGACAGCCAGGCGGCTAGGTGCGCAAGTTTCAGCGACCGATGTTCGGGCGGCTACGAAGGAACAGATTCAAAGCCTCGGAGCCAAGCCGATTTTCGTTGAAGAAGTCGAGGGGATCGAAGGCGAGGGCACGGGCGGTTACGCGACCGAAATGTCCGAAGAATATCAGAAAGCTCAGGCTGAATTGGTGTCTTCGCATATCGCCAAACAAGATATTGTGATCACGACAGCGCTCATTCCGGGGCGGCCAGCGCCACGGCTTATTTCGGACGCGCAGCTTGCGACAATGAAACCGGGCAGCGTGATCGTTGATCTTGCGGTCGAACAGGGCGGTAATGTCGAAGGCGCGGTTGCTGGTGAAGTCGTTGAGCGCCATGGCGTCAAGATTGTTGGCCATTGCAATGTGGCGGGCCGACTACCGGCTGATGCCTCAGCCCTTTATGCTCGCAATTTGTACAATTTTCTCAGCGCGTTTTGGGATGCAGAATCCAAGGCGCCAGTGTTGCCGGATGACGACGAAATTGTTCTGGGCGTACGCCTGACCAAGGACGGACAGATCGTCAACGAGCGGCTCACGGCGAATTAGGGGTTATTCATGGACTTCATTTCAATTCTCTCAATCTTCGTGATGGCCTGTTTTGTCGGCTATTATGTTGTCTGGTCGGTCACGCCGGCGCTGCATACGCCGCTCATGGCGGTAACGAATGCGATTTCATCGGTCATCATCGTCGGGGCGCTGATCGCAGCGGCCGCTGGCGGTGCGCTGGGCGGTGAGGAAGCCAAATGGCTCGGCCTGATCGGGATCGTGCTGGCTTCGGTGAATATCTTCGGCGGCTTTGCCGTCACTGAACGCATGCTTGCGATGTACAAGAAGAAGGAGCGCAAATGATGAGCGCCCTTCCTTTCACAGTCAAAATTGCTTTTTCCAGTGCGGCTGTTTTGATTGCCGCGCCGGCTTTTGCTGCTTCTGGCGAAGCGACCGTCAATCCTCTGGCAGCGCTGGCCTATCTCGCGTCCGGTGTATTGTTCATCCTCGCCCTGCGTGGGCTCTCCCATCCGGAAAGCAGCCGGGCTGGCAATCGTTTTGGCATGATCGGCATGACCATTGCCGTTGTCACGACGTTAGTGACTCATGACATCGCCAGCATATGGGAAATTCTGATTGCAATAGCGATCGGCGGGTCGATCGGTTTCATTATAGCGCGCCGCATCGCCATGACGGATATGCCCCAGCTTGTGGCCGGGTTCCATTCGCTGGTGGGCATGGCGGCCGTGCTCGTAGCAGCCGCTGCCTATGTTAATCCAGCCGCCTTTGGTATCACGGATGCTGCGGGCATTCTCTTGCCTGTCAGCCGGGTCGAAATGGGTCTCGGCGCGGCGATTGGTGCCATAACCTTTTCCGGATCCGTGATCGCGTTTCTAAAGCTCAACGGTAATATGTCGGGCGCGCCGATCCTGTTGCCCGCTCGCCATGTGCTGAACCTTGGCACATTGGCCGCGATACTTGGCCTGATCGGCTATTTCTATTTCGTCCCGTCGCCTCTTGTTGATACTCCATGGTTGTTCTGGACTGTAATCGGCCTCGCTTTCGCCATCGGTTTCTTGCTGATTATCCCGATCGGCGGGGCAGACATGCCGGTCGTTGTTTCGATGCTCAACAGCTATTCGGGCTGGGCAGCCGCCGCGATGGGCTTCACGCTTGGTAACACCGCGATGATAATCACGGGCGCTCTGGTGGGTAGCTCGGGCGCGATCCTATCCTATATCATGTGCCGTGCGATGAATCGCAGCTTTATCAGCGTGATTGCTGGTGGTTTCGGCACGGCGAGTGGTGATGGCGAAAAAGGCGAAAAGATCGATAGGCCATGGAAGGCCGGATCGGCCGAAGATGCCGCGTTCCTGATGAAGCAAGCCGAAACGATCATTATCATCCCGGGCTACGGGATGGCCGTAGCGCAGGCACAGCATGTGCTACGGGAGATGGGGGATTTGCTGAAAGAGGAAGGCGTTTCCGTCAAATATGCAATCCACCCGGTCGCAGGCCGGATGCCGGGGCATATGAACGTACTGCTCGCCGAAGCGAATGTCCCCTATGATGAGGTTTTCGAACTTGAGGATATCAATAGCGAGTTCTCGCAGGCCGATGTCGCCTTCATTATTGGCGCAAATGACGTTGTGAACCCGGCAGCGAAAACCGACAAAAGCTCGCCGATCTATGGCATGCCAGTGTTTGACGTCGACAAAGCTAAGACAGTTTTCTTCATCAAGAGATCGATGGGCGGCGTCGGTTATGCCGGCGTTGATAACGAGGTTTTCTATAACGACAACACGATGATGCTGCTTTCCGATGCCAAGAAGATGGTCGAGGAAATCAACAAGAGTCTTGGCTAGATTTGAACTGAAAATATTCCTGAACAGGGAACGTTTTTCATTATGTATCGTTGGTTGGCGGTAAGCCAGCCAACGAACAGGGGTGTTGTGATGCGTAAACTGGGTTTGATCGGCGGAATGAGCTGGGCCTCGACCGCAATATATTATGAGCAAATTAATCGCGGCGTTCGGCGGAAGCTTGGCGGCCGACACAGCGCGCCATTGATCATCGAGAGTTTGAATTTTGAGCCGATCGCCGAAGCGCAATCGCGCGGCGATTGGGATAGCCTCGGCAATCAACTTGCAGAGAGCGCCCGGCGCCTTGAACAGGCGGGAGCCGAGGGCCTTATCTTGTGCTCGAATACGATGCACAAGCTTTACGACTATCTTACCGATGCCGTTGCCATCCCAGTTCTGCATATCGGTGATGTAACGGCACGGGCAATGCAGGCCGAAAATATCACCCGGGCTGCGCTGCTCGGAACACGCTTCACAATGAGTGAGGGGTTCTTGCGAGACAGGCTCAAAAGCCATGGCATTGAAGTGGCCATTCCAGACCCAGAACGGATGGCCGAGATTGACCGGATCATTTTCGATGAGTTGGTGGTGGGTGAAGCGACGATTGAGTCCAAGCGCACGATGAAGACCTTCATTACCAATCTGGATAAGGCCAAGAACGAGGCTGTCGTGCTGGGTTGCACAGAGCTTGTGATGGTCGTCAATCCGACCAGTAATGTGCTGCCGATATTTGATACGACAACCCTGCATGCCGAAGCCGCAACCGATTGGATTTTGCAAGTCAGCGGTTAACGCAGGCCATCTTCCACCATTTTGACTCCAATTCGGACATAGTCGAAACCACATCTTGACGCGGTGGCAGATATTGCTTCCGGCTGCGGGCCAGCGGCGCTCCCTCCCCATTCTATATGTCGCTCAAAATAGGGCATTATGCGCGTTTGTGGCCGTTTTGGAGCAAGTCTGGGCTTCTCTGTCCGCAATGGCATGAATATAGAGAACATAGATAGAACGGGGAGCGAGCATGATACAATCGGATGAGCAAGGCCAAGAAAAAGACGGCCCCGCTTCGATATTGATCGTCGCGGACTCTCCTGGAGGGGAGCAGCGTTGCAAGGTTGCAGTCGAGGCGATCGGCGCTCGGGTTGTGGCCATGACGAGCCCCTCAGAGGCCATTGTCCGGATTGGTGAGCAGATTGCACCCGATGCCGCGCTTGTAGACCTTGTACAGGATCATGGTGACGCTCTGGATGACTTTCTAAAGGAGATTGATCGCGGAGCCCGGGCAGGGCGCTATCGCAGCGTTGTCTCTGTTTCCATGAACCTTCTCGATATCGTCGATGCGCAGATTAGCCATGGCGATATCGCCCTGCTTTGCGCAGCGCAGGGAATTGATCAGGCCGCGGCGCTTGGCCTTGCCGTTGCCAATCGCTCGCTCGCGCTGCAGGATATCAGCCGCGAACGCGATGAAGCGCGCCTCCTCCGTTTGAGCGAGGAGGTCAGCCGTATCGCCAAGGCGCTGGCCGAGCTGTCGCATGAGGACCGCGCCAAACCAAACGGCGACGACAGGCGCCTTGCCGAAGCTCCGCTAGCTTTCCGTACCGAGCCATCGGAGCGCGCTGCGCTACAGCCTGAGCATATTCGCGCGATGATCCGGATGCGGCGTCTGCGCGATCGTTTCTTCGATGTTGACCTGTTCGCCGATCCCGCATGGGATATGCTGCTTGATCTGATGGCCGCGCGGCTTGAAGGGCGGCAAGTCGCCGTCTCCAGCCTGTGTATCGCCGCCGCCGTCCCGCCGACCACTGCGCTTCGGTGGATCCGCACTATGACGGACCGGGGTCTTTTCATCCGCCACTCCGATCCGCGCGACGGACGCCGCGTTTCCATCGATTTGGCCGACGATGCCGTGGCGGCTATCAATCACTGGTTCGCCACCGCCCAGCAGAATGGCGATCTCCTGCCCGGATAATCACTTGCGCCCCGCGTCCAGTTTTGGCAGGGGGCACTTCGCACTTCATCGTGCGGGCGCTTAGCTCAGTTGGTAGAGCATCTCGTTTACACCGAGAGGGTCGGCGGTTCGAGCCCGTCAGTGCCCACCAGTTTTCCCGAAGCGAAAATGCGCTGGGCGCATTTTCCGGCAAAACTCCCCGAGTGCAAGCGAGGGGCTTATCCGAAAACTAAACCCTCCGCACCATTGTCACCGCAAGCCCGATCCAGACTGGGTCGCTGACCACTTGTTGGCGGCCGCCTGCGCCCAGTGGCAGGAGTTGCAGTTTGTTGCCCTCTCTTCCGATCAGGCGGCCGAACAGGAAGCGGCCGGCGGGGCGGGGGATGAGGACGTCTCGGTTGAGGGCGCTGGCATAGCTGTCCGGCGCGATGCGCTCACACCAGATTTCGTCGCCTGCGCGATAGTCGCCGATCCCGGCGGTGACCTGGATGGCGACCATGCCGGGGCTTGGGCGCGGGGCGGGGAGGCGGGTTTCGTGAGTTGGAGCTTCGGCGCCGCTGCCATCAAGGATCGCGGCGACCGGTAAGTCCGCCTGTTCGGGCAAACGGACCAGATCGCTCGCCTCAACGCCCAGCGCCTTTGCGATACGGTTTAGCCATGCCACAGATACGGTGCGCATGCCGGTTTCGAGCCGCCCGATCGTTTGGGCGGTGGTCGGCGGTTCACAGCGTTCGGCGACCTGCTGAAGCGTTAGTCGCTTGGCTTTGCGGATCTCTCGGATGGCGGTGATCATGGGATGGAATTCCTTTGTTTGTCAGACTTATTTTCTGACAGACGTTTCTCAACTAACCAATTAGGTTTTCTCTTTCCTACAGTATCGCCCAAATGGCAAGACCGATTTGCCACTCACCGTCCCGCTGAAGGAAATCATCCATGCCGAAACGCCGCCAATCCCGATCTGCACCCCGATCTGCTTCCCGTACCGCTCGCAGCCCTGATCCGCGCATCCTGGTCGAGCGACCTCTACCGCAAGACGGCGCGCTCCGGATCGAGCGTGCACGACCGGGAACGCCGGTGCGCAAAGGCAGGCTCGCACGGTCGGTCACGGTCAATCTTGCGGAATCGCCGCTTTCCTGGCTTCGCGCGCGCGGTCATGTTTCGGCGCGGCAATATGATGCAGGCGAGGCGCTGCGCCGCGATTATGAGCTGTCGCAGCTGCCGCCGCGCCTCACCATGCAATGGGATGCGCCGCCTGCGGGTAAGACAGCGCGCGGTGCGCCGGACGGTCTCGATCCCAGCGAAGCGCAGATTGCGGCCAAGCAGCGGTTTGCGGAGGCGATTGCGGCGCTGGGGCCGGGGCTGGAGGATATCGCGTGGCGAGTGTTGTGCGCAGGCGAGGGGTTGAAGACTGCTGAGAGCGGCCTTGGCTGGCCAGCGCGTTCGGGCAAGCTTGTGCTCAAGCTCGCGCTCGATCGATTGGGCGATCACTACCGGCTGCTCGGGTGAAACCCAGACAGCCGGCAATGCAGCGTCGAGGCAAGGCCTACTTTTGGGGAGCGGCCTGATTGACCGCAATCTTCGGAGTGCGGACGCGGTACGGCCTGGCTATGCGAGGCGGATAGATGGAGCATGACCTATGAGCGGGAACAGTGAGATTTTTGACACATCGGCGCTGGAAGATCGGATAGCAGGTGTCGATTGGACGGCCATCGCCGACACACTCGATGGACAGGGTTTTGCGACGATTCCCGCGTTGCTGCCGACCGCGCTGTGTGATGCGATGATCGGCCATTATGCGGATCGGGATCGTTTTCGTAAACGCATTGTCATGGGGCGGCACGGCTATGGCAGCGGGGAATATCAATATTTTGGCTATCCCTTGCCGCCGGAGGTCGCGGCGCTCCGCACCCGGCTGTATTCGCCGCTGGCCGGTATCGCCAATCGCTGGCAGGAGGCGCTCGGTCTTGCCCCGCGCTTTCCTGAGGATCACGCGGCCTATCTCGATACCTGCCACCGCGCCGGGCAAGAGCGGCCAACGCCGTTGCTCCTCAAATATGGCGCGGGCGATTTCAACCGGTTGCATCAAGACGTGTATGGCGAACATCTGTTCCCGCTTCAGGTTATCACGTTATTGTCTGCGCCTGGCCGCGATTTCACAGGCGGCGAACTGATTATCACGGAGCAACGGGCACGAATGCAGGCACGAGCGGAAATCGTGCCTCTCCAGCGCGGCGACGCGGCGATCATCGCGGTTCGCGAGCGCCCGGGCAAAGGTGCGCGCGGGCCGATGCGAATGACGATGCGCCATGGGGTGAGCCGGGTTCATTCGGGCGAACGCAACACGCTTGGAATCATATTTCACGACGCAACCTGACAGCGGCAATGGGGCCGGAGCTTGTCATTCCCGCCATGCTGCGGCTAGAACCGTTTCTGTCGAAATATAGGGGCATAATCATGGAAGATTCACAACCGGGGCAACCGCCGCGTCCGCCAGTACAACCGGTTCAATCCGGCGATACCAACGGGATGGCTTTGGCTGCGATGATCATCGGCCTTGTCGCCGTGTTGCTCGCGCTGATCCCTGTCATCGGATTCATTTCATGGATATTGGCGCCGCTTGCGATTGTGTTCGGTCTCATTGGCAAGAACGGCGCCACCGGCGGCGGATTTGCCTGGACAGGCATTATCAGCGGCGGGGTTGCGCTCCTGATCTGTGTCGCCTGGCTTATGCTCTGGTGGGGCGTTGTTAATCTGGGCGAAGAAGTGGTCCGCGATTATGAGAACCAGATCAACGCCGCGCAAAGTTCCGGGAACACTAATAAATAGGTTTGATGGCAAGCGCTTTATTTTGCGCCAGACTGGTGCAACTTTATAAGTTGCTATTAAAAACTGATATGCTAGCAATGCGACTTCTTTTTCGCAGCTGCAGGAACTTGCTCGCATGATCATTTATGGAACTTCTCTTTCTCCGTTCGTTCGCAAGGCCGGTGCCTTTGCCGCAGAAAAGGGCTTGGATTACGATCACAATGCCGTGATGCCTGGGGCAGACGACCCGGAGTTTCGCGAATGTTCGCCTTTTGGCAAAGTCCCGGGTTTTCGCGACGGCGATTTCCGCCTCGCCGATTCCAGCGCAATCGCGCATTATCTCGACACCAAATATCCAGGTCCCGCTTTGATTCCCGCCGATGCCGAAGAACGCGGCCGTGTGCTGTGGTTCGAAGAAGTTGCCGATACTGTTCTCGTACCTCCGATGGGCGCGATCTTCTGGGCGCGCGTTGTGTCGAAGCTTATGGGTACGGAAGGCGACGAAGCTGCCGCTATAACAGCTGAGAACGAAACCTTGCCGCCGGTACTTGCCTATCTGGAAAGCCAATTGGCCGATGGCCGTGAATGGCTGGTTGGCGATAGCATTACCTTGGCTGATATTGCCGTCGCATCGCCGTTCAAGAATCTTGAATATGGCAAGGCGAATATCGACTGGGCGGCCTATCCTTACCTTAAGGCCCATGTCGATCGCGTGCTGGCGCGGGAGAGCTTTGCGCCTCTATTGGCCGCCGATGCCGCCATGGTTGGCGCTATAACCGGCTAGAAAAGATATCTGATCGCTATAAAGCCGCCGACGCCGACAATGGCGACGGCGGTTGTTATCAGGCCGAAATGCCTGTCGATGATACGCTTGACTGGTTCGCCGAACTTCCAGAGCAAAGCGGCCACGAGGAAGAAGCGCGCTGAGCGGGCTATTACGGCCGCGGCGATCAAGACGTAGAGCGGCATCGCGGTCGCGCCGGCGGCAATGGTGATCACCTTGAACGGGAGCGGGGTGAAACCGGCGAGCAACACGATAATCCAGCCTTGCTCATTAAACTGCGCGGCAAAACTCTCAAATCTTCCACCCAGTCCGTAAAAATCGAGAATGGCTTGGCCGACGGTTTCGAGCAAGAAATAGCCAATGGCATAGCCGAGTAGCGCGCCAACAACCGATGCGATTGTGCAGATCAGAGCATAGCGAAACGCGCGTTCCGGCTTCGCCAAGCACATCGGGATCAGCATGATATCGGGCGGGATCGGGAAGAAACTGGATTCAGCGAAAGAGATTGCGCCGAGCCAGCGTTCCGCATGGCGATGCCCGGCTTTTTCAAGCGTCCATTCATATAGGCGTTTCAACATGGAAGCGCCTTATCGCGGACAGGCCCAAAAGGGAATCGTCTTTCTCCTGCGGCCCACCCGGGACGCGCAGGGTCTATGCTAACCGAGCGCGCCCGATGTGGATCAACCGGGCGATCAATGGCCCGGCGCGCCCGCTGCTTCTTCCTTCAATTCTGCCGGCGTTTCGCGGCCATGATCCGTGCCAGCTGAGCGTTCTCCTCGCGCCAGCGCGAAGACAACGCCGGAGAGGGCCATCAGTGCCACGATATTCGGCAATGCCATGGCAGCGTTTGAAATATCGCCCAAGCGCCAGATTAGATCGAGCGGAACGGAGGCACCGATATAGATCACAACGCACCACAAGACGCGCCAGATCAGATGCAGCCTGAGCTCGCCCTTGCGGGTTGCTCCGGGGACCTGATCATACAGGTAGGTGATGGCGCGTTCGCCGTAATAGCTCCATGTCAAAAGCGTCGTGAACACGAACAGGATCAGCGCTATCGAGGCGATCAGCGTGCCAATCGGGATGCTGACGATTTCGAACGGGAAGGCGGCAGCAAAGGCACCTGATGTCATGGCAAAGCCTTGCAAGTCTGACTGCCAGGCATGCTCGACCGTCTGCACGATGCCATTCGCGTCAGTATGGGTGAAGCTGCCCGTCACGGTGAGCATGACGAGCGCGGTCATCGTGCAGATGACCACCGTATCGATAAATGTCCCCATCATGGCAAACCGGCCCTGTGCAGCCGGATCGTTGGTTTGGGCGACGGCATGGGCGATCGGCGTGGAGCCTTGCCCTGCTTCGTTGGAAAACAGCCCGCGCGCAACACCGGCGCGGATCGCGATGATGATCATAGCGCCCAAAAAGCCGCCCGCCGCAGCATCATAGCCAAACGCTCCGGAGAAAATTCGGCTGAAGGTTTCGGGAAGATAGGGCAGGTTGATGATGAGCGCGATGAACGCCATCAGCAGATAGGCCCCTGCCATCCAGGGAACGATCGTTTCCGCGACCCGGCCGATGGATTTGATGCCGCCAAGGATAACGATGAAAACGGCAATCGCGGCGATTAATCCGCCGACCCATTCGTCGAGTCCGGTGAGTTCATGAACGCTGTCACCAAAGCTATTTGCCTGAATGCCATTGCCTGTCACAAGCGCGGAGAACAGCGTGCCGATGCAAAAAAGGATGGCGAGCCATTTCCATTTCGAGCCGAGACCATAGGTAATGTAGGTCATCGGGCCGCCGCGATAGACTCCGTCTTCGGTCTTCTCGCGAAAGCGTACGGCAAGCGCGCCCTCACCAAAGGCCAAGGCCATGCCGAAAAGCGCGGTTACCCACATCCAGAAGATTGCGCCCGGTCCGCCTAGCGTTATCGCAGTTGCGACGCCTGCCAGATTACCCGTGCCGACCTGACCAGAGAGCGCCGTTGAAAGGGCGGCGAAAGGCGAAATTTCGCCTGCGCCTTTCCCGTCCGATTTCTTGAATATGCCGACAAGGGAGGAGCCGAGCTTGCGGATCGGATAGCCTTTGAGGCCGATCATGAAATACAGACCGGCGCCGAGCAATATGACAACCATCGGCGGCAAAGGCAGCACGGTTTCACCGTTCCAGCTGCCACCCCAAATGAAGTTGCTGATATTCTCGATGCTCTCGATCGTTGATTCCCAGCCAGAAGGCGCCCCTGTCGCCATAAACCTTACTCCCTCAATATGTGTCAGTGTCCCGGTGATGCGAAAACTCCGCATCGCCGCGCCTGCTTGATATGGGGCCGTGGTTTAACGCAACTGGGGCACATGTAAATGTGGAGCGCGCACAGGGCTGCGGTTTCGCGCCGGTCTACGCTCAAAACTTTGTCGCGCGTTAACCAATGGCTTCAGGAATATCTCAACCAGGCGGTGAAATAAGAACCGGGTGGGGGCACAGCCTATCTTGACGGCCGAGAATACCGGCCCATTTCCGTATCGGCCGTTTCGTACGCCGATGCTGGCGCATGTCGATATCTTCAGCGGAGGCGTGCATATTGGCGCTATTAAGTTGCACAATCTTTCATCCCGGGGCCTTGGAGGCAGCGGCTTCGCTTTGGAGCAGCGCAAGAATCTGGCGGTTCAACTATCCGGAATCGGGGAAGTTTCTGCCGAGCTGGTTTGGAAAAGCGGGGCCTATTTTGGCTTGACGTTCGATCACCAAGTTCATGTCGCGGCATTTGATCTGGGCGGTCCTGCTTCCGGGGTGAACCCCTCTGCTCTCGGTACCGTTGGCAGCAGTCAGTTTCACTCGAAAGAACATGATCATCCATCGGCCCACGGCGGAGGCGGCTTTGTGGGGTCCAATGGCGCGGTTATCCCACGTTATTGCGATTGACTCGCAACTAACCTTTGCTACAGACGCTGCATGGCCAGCGTGACAGATTCAGAAAATGATACGGCCACAGAGAGGCGGAGCCCACAGGTAAAGCGCAGCAAGCTCTGGTTTCGGCTCCACAGTTTCGTTGGCTTGAATCTCTCGCTTCTCCTGGCACTGGTTTTCTTCACCGGCACATTGTCCGTTTTCTCCAGCGAGATGGATTGGCTACTGCAACCCAAAATGCGCGCCTCGGTTGTTGTTCCGGCAGAGGAACTGCCCCTGGAGGCGATTGGCGTATCGCTGGCGGACTACGCGCCCGATGCCGAAATCGAATCCATAGAGGTTAGCGGATCTCCCATTCTTGCACCGGCTGCCTATCTCATCCGGCCCGATGGCGGAATCCGGACCGTTTATTTTGACACGGAAACCGGCGCGGTTCAGGCAGAGGGTGTACTGTTTTCAGTGAAATCGCTTTTGCGCGCAATCCATTCCAGGCTGCTGATGCGGGACCCATCTGGAACGGTGCTGGTGTCGCTAATGAGTCTCTTTCTGTTGACCAGTCTCGTTACCGCTACGCTTGCCTATAAGAAATGGTGGCGCGGTTTTCTCAGAATTCCGCGACTGGGCCGCGGCCGCCGTGTTTTCTGGAGCGATACACATATGTTTGCTGGAGCCTGGGGGTTGGTCTTCGGGTTGCTGATGGTGTTCACCGGCATCTGGTATTTTGCGGAAGAAGTCGCGGTTCCGGCTCCCGGCTTTTCTGTCGTGGCCGGACCGGACGGTAAGATCACGAATAGCGAAGCCGCAGCTTTGCTTCCTGCAGCGCTCACCGCAGCACGCGGCGCCTATCCGGAGCTGCAGATCCACCGCGTCGTGTGGCCCGGTTCCAATGGCATCAGTTTTGGCTTTTATGGACAAGACGGAACGGCGCTGGTTCGCTCGCGCGCCAATGGCGTTCTCGTCAACGCGTTCGACGCGACTGTGATTGACCAGCATTCGGGCGGCGATGGGTCCGTGCATCAGCGGATATCTGAGGCAGCAGACCCGCTGCATATGGGTCTTTTTGCAGGCTATTGGAGCAAGACTCTCTGGTTTATATTCGGTTCATTGCTGACTTTGCTCGCTTTTTCCGGCGCTATGGTTTCCGTGAGGCGACTGACTCAGCGGAAGGGAGAAGGAGGCGCTTCGGCGGTCAGCGCCGCCAAAGGCCGATGGGCCTGGTTGCGGATACGCGGCGGACTCGGCGCTGGCGTGATCGTCGCGGTTTTGATGATCGGAATCATGCTCTATCTCCTGCCTGGTGAGATCGCACTGCTCCGATAGGCTGCCTCTTTCCAAAGCCTTACGAATTCCGCTAGATAGATATGAAAGATCACACTGGATCGCATCCGGAGACGTGAAGGGGCGGGGAATGGCGAACGATTTTTCACAAGTCGAGGCATTTGCGGGGCTGGACGAAGCCGGGCTTCAGGCATTGCAGGACGCGGCCACACCCATTGTGGTCAAGGGGGGCGATTATCTTGTCCGCTTTGGTGAAGAGGCCGATGCGCTTTACCTTGTCTCGACCGGTCGATTTTATGTTCAACTTTCCAATGGCCGCGTGGTCGCCGAAATCGGCGCCGGCGAACCAGTAGGCGAACTCGCTTTCTTTTCCGGCGGTACCAGGACGGCGGACGTCCGGGCCAGCCGTGACAGCACTGTCTATCTATTGACCCGGCAGGCCTATGATGCGGTTGTCGCGTCCTATCCTGAAATTGCTGACGGTATTCTTTCGACTGTATCGGCACGCCTCGCCGTTGCTACACGGTCGGCCAGTGCGATGGAGGCCAAGCCCGGCAAGGTCGTTACGTTGATGCCGGCGGCCGGATCGCAACTGCCGGAAGGCTTTGCCGAGCGCTTATGTGCGGCGCTGGTGCGTCATGACGAGCCGCGCATGATTACGTTTGCGGACAAACCAAATGGCGTTGCCGCTGATAGCGAAGGCTTTGGCCGTTGGCTTGGCGAACTTGAGCGCAGCGCGAAGCGAGTAATCTTGGTCGCTGACGGCAATGAGGAATGGGACAAGGCGATCGCGCGCAATGCGGATGATCTGATCATCGCTGCGCCTCTGTTCGAAGAAAATTGCGAGCGATCCGATCTGGAAGATTATGCGATCCCGCTTTTCCTGCGTGGCAATCGTACTTTGCTGCTTTGGCGCGAGCATGAACGGCAAGAGATAACGGGAAGCGGGCGCTGGCTCGATACCCGCAATGTGAAGCTGCATCACCAGCTTCCGCTGGATAGCGAGGCCGCCTTTGCTCGGGTTGGTCGGTTCTTGGCAGGCCGCGCGAATGGCGTGGTCCTTGCCGGCGGTGGGGCGCTGGGCTGTGCTCATATCGGCGTGATGCAGGCACTACTCGAAAATGACATTCCCATCGATTTCTATGGCGGAACCAGTGCCGGGGCGGCGATGGGCGGCGCTCTGGCGCAGGGGCTGACGCCCGAACAGACGATCATCCAGATGCAGGATATGTTTATCGACAAGAAGGCGATGAAGCGGGTGACCGTGCCTGTGCATTCGATCCTCGATCCGCGCGTTTTCGATGAGCAGTTAGAACGGCGCTACGGCAACACCGATATCGCCGACCTGCCGTATAATTTCTTTGGCGTATCGACCAATCTTTCGACGAACAGTGTCTATGTCCATCGCCGCGGGCCTCTCTGGCATGCGGTGCGCGCTTCTGGCTCGTTGCCGACCATCTTGCCGCCTTTCATCACCAATGAGGGAGATATCCTCGTCGATGGCGGGGTGCTCGATAATATTCCAGTGACGATCATGCGCGAAGCCAAAGCCGGGCCAAATGTCGTGGTGTCGCTGCGCAGCGATGCCGGGGAAGAGTGGCGGTTGGATACGAAATACAGTTCACTCAGATCGCGCGGGAAATTGCTGCGCGATTTGATTTTCCGTCGCAAACCGAAATTCGAGTTTCCGAGCATTGTCGACATCATGTCCCGCTCGATGGTTGTGTCGAGTGCCAGCGGGGTGCGCGAAAGCCTGAGCCAGGCGGATGTGCTACTGCTGCCGCCCATCCCTGAGACGATGAAGATCCTCGACTGGCATCTCGGCCGCGATCTCAGCGAGTCCGCACGCAATTATACCGCCCAGCGGATTGCCGAGCATCAACCGCTTGCCGATATGAAGGATATGCTCTCCGCATAAAAAAGGGAGGCGGGCGTGCCGTGAAGCCGCCCGCCCCGAGGGGAGTTGATTGTCGCTTGGTTTAGGCTGTTACTGGCTGTGCCGAGCTTTGCTCTGTGTCCGGCTTGGCGACAGATTTTGCGAATTCGGCTGCATAATCGGGATGCTCGGTTCCACAGAACTTGTCCCACCAGGTGAAATAGAAGCCGAAATTATGCTTGAAGCTGCCGGAATGGTGGAGATCATGATGGGTGGTTGTGCTGATCCATCGGGTCAGCGGTGTTTTCAACCACCAGCGGGCATGGAGCTCTAATCCCGCATGCCCCATTACATTGCGAATGATCATAACAAGGAGGAACGCCGTGATAGCGGTCACTGACGAGGGCACCACCGTCAGCCACAAGGGCATGAAGGCCGCCATGACGATCGCTTCGGGCGTTGCAAAGGCATAAGCGGCAAACGGTGTCGGCGTGATCGAGCGGTGGTGCAGCCGATGAAAGCTTTTGAACAGTTTCGGATGGTGCATCACCCGGTGGGTCCAGTAGAAATAGGCATCGTGAACCAGAATGATTAGCGCGAAGAGCGCAAGGTCAGTCCATGGTCCGAAACTCAGCACTACCTCATACATGATCCCGAAGCTCAAGCCGAAGGCGACGACAAATCCCGATAGCGAAAAGATCAGGCAGGTTCGTAAGGAGGCAAAAAATTCACGTCGGTAATCGGCTGAACTGGCAAGGCGGGGCTGGATCTGGCGATAGCCCCAAACCGTCTTTTTCAGGATCCAGACGATCGCTGCCATCACCGGTGCGGCAATAAGGTAACGGCTAAAATCCGAAGCAGCCATCGCAGGGAAATTCACGATCATATTGACTACGGGTTCGGGCAAGGCGGCGAGAAGAGATGATATGGACATAGAATGCTCCGGGCTTGTGTTGCCCGATGCTTCTGACTGGTTGGCGGCCTTGATTCTCCGCGCGCTTCGAAACTGACTGGCTGAATTTCGAAATCGACAAGGCTAGAAATGGCGGAAAACCGGGAATCTGGCGGATTCTCTTAATCTTTCACTGTTCCCGCGAATTATCCGTCGCTGAACGTGTCAAAGGTCAGCAAGTCTCCCGGCTGGCAGTTGAGCTCCTGGCAGATCGCTTCCAGTGTCGAGAAGCGGATGGCCTTCGCTTTGCCCGTCTTGAGGATGGAAAGATTGGCGATGGTGATGCCGACACGCTCGGCAAGCTCGGTCAGCGTCATGCGATTGTCGTGGAGCAGATCGTCCAGCTTGACGGAAATCGTCATCAGACCGTCCCTTCCAGATCATCTCTCATCGCCGCGCCATGGGCAAAGACGCGGGCCAGCACGAACAGGGTGAGGGCAAGGACGAATCCACCCAGATCGAGATCAAGACCGCTGGGTTGGCCGGAGATCTCGTCCAGCCGCGATTGGAGGAAAATGACGGGCAGAGCCACCAGCTGAAAGGCGAGTGCCAGCCAGCCCATGTTACGAAGCCGCCGCGCGTTAATCGGTAGAAAGGGATTTCCTGCGTCAACCGATTGTACGATCCGCGTGAGCAGGCGAAAAAAGACTACGCCGAATCCGATGCCGAGCAAGGCAGTCGGTAGCAATAGCCAAAGATGCGTCTTGAACGCTGCGAGATCGATACCGGGATATTCGCTACGCAATTCCGGCGAGCCGTTTGTCATGTCGAAAGTGACGAGCGCTCCGCCGATCACGATCGCGATCGCAGCGAATATGAGTAGGATCGTTATCCCTCGTGTGACGAAAAGGGTGAAAGTGAGCAGCGAATCTTTGCGTGCGGAAACCATGAGAATGTCCTTATCTTCAATATTGCAAATCGATACATGATTTATTGATAAAAGACAATATAGATATTGATAAACGATAAAGCATGTGAGATAGGGCCTGCCATCAAACAGATGGAAACCGAATCATGGACTCAACCGAAACCGCAATCACGGCTGCCGATGCGCCTGTTCAAACTCCCGTCATGAGCCGCTGGCTCATCCTTGCCGAGGTGATCGGCTTTGTCGCACTGGCGCTGGGTTCGCGCTATGTGATGAGCCTTTTCTTCTGGCGTTTTGCGGGGCCGGTCTCACTGATCTTCACGCTGGCAATCCTAACCGTCTATCTGCGCGGGCGCGGGATTGGTTGGAAGGACATGGGCATGCGCGCGCTACCCGGGATAAAGGCCAAGCTTCTCGTTATTCCGCAGACGATGTTGGTTGGTGTCGCCTTTGCCGGCGCGGTCGCAACCGTACTCATCGGCGGCCCGGCTATCGGCCTCGATTTTATTGGCCAGGTTCCCGATACGGTTGATGAACGCTGGGGGAATCTGGAGGGCAATATCCCGCTTTTCCTGCTCTGGCTCGCCATTGTTTGGACAGTGGCGGCGTTCGGCGAGGAGATGTTCTTCCGCGGCTATCTGATAACAAGGCTGGAAACCGCGTTTTCCGGCATTCGCTGGGGCGTCGTTCTAGCCGTTCTGTTGCCCGCGATGCTGTTTGGCTATGGCCATTACTATTATCAGGGATTGAGCGGTGTGTTTGTGACCGGGGCGATCGGTCTCGTGCTCGGCACAATGTTCGTGCTCTTCAAGCGCAACCTCTGGCCGGTTGTGATTTGGCACGGCATGATCGACACGCTGGCCTTTACAGCGACCTTTATGAATTGGGATATCTAGCGATCAATCGAAGATGATTTCGGTTCGATCTGTCTGTTTTGCGATAATGGGTCGGATCGAGCCAAGTCTTGCCTCACGCAATTGAGAGGGCAGGGCCAACTGCTGCGCTGATGCACATTAGGCTGAACAGAAGGGCGCCGATCGCGGAAAATGCGGTTCGTTGAAGTGTGTTGAACGTGAGTGTCATGATAAGTCTCCGGTTTGTGTTGACCGGTACTGGATGGCGTAATTGGCGGTGCCTTGCTCCGCTTGGTTCGAAAGCAATCAGCCGGATTTCAAAATCGATAAGTGCCAAAAAGTCTGAAAATCAGCCGATATTCGCCGTGCGGTACTGGCTGGGCGTCATGTTCTCGGATTCCCGGAAGGCCCGGTTGAAAGGCCCGAGTGAACCAAATCCGGCATCGAGTGCTATCGTCAGGATCGGAACTTCGCGCTGTTCCGGATCCGCAAGCGCCGCGCGAACCTCCTCCAGCCGATAGCTGTTGAGGAAGCCGGCGAAGTTGCGATGGCCAAGCTGGCGGTTGATCAGGCGGCGCAAGCGATATTCCTGCGATCCCAGCCTGCGGGCGAGTTCTGCGATGGTCAGGCCTTCTTCGCGCCAAGCCAGTTCCTCGGTAATATGACGATCAAGTTTGGCCGCGAGTTCGGCATCAATTATGGTCGTTTTTTCGTGCAGCGGATCTTCGCCGCGCTTTGGCGCGCCAAACAGGTCAGCGCGATTGGTGGCGAGAATTGCCACGGCCGAAGCCAGGGTCAACAAGAAGATGCCCAGGATAAGCCATGAGCGTGCACCGTCAGTCGTATAGAGAAACCCGGGCCGCATGCCGATTTCCACGATCAGGACGAACATGGTGTACAAGCCGATCGCGCCTAGTCCCCAAACTCGCAGCCGGCGTCGTTCCTCGATCAGGTCTTCGCCGCGCCCTCGCCACGACACATGGAGCCCGAGAATCACCAGGCCGATGGCACCCGCCCGCCCTGCAAAGCCGCTCGGCAGTATCCATGGTTCGACATTCCACCAGAGCATCCATGCATGCCAATGCATGAGCATCACAGAGAGTGCGACCAACCCCCAACTGCGCCAACTCGGCCTTTCATCGCCGAACCAGGCACGCGCCAGAAGCCAGAATAGTCCTGGAGCCGCGTTGGAAGCGATTTCAAAAACCCAGTCTATCAAGGACGGCGGACCATTGAATCCAGCCGCCCGGATGGTTGCAATGATGTGGCAGGCAACTGCGGCAAGGAAGATCATTCCGATCCGGCCAGCAGCGGTTTGGCGGTGATCACGCCAAAGGATCAGAACCATCAGAAAGATGATACCGATTGCGCCCCCCCGGACGAGTAGGTTGAATTCTTCCCAGCTCTCCATCGGCTTGTGGTGTCAGAGAAAGGGGAGGGGCGCAATCCCCGAGGAATCCACGGCCTAGAGCACCTACTATCAACCAAAAGTACCATATAGGTAAAAATATCTTGACATCGTAACGCTATTTGGTTAGAGATACGGAAGATCGAAAAATGCATCAAGCCAGGACGCGAAAACGCTTCCCGGCTTTTTTTGTTGGCGGATACCGGATGGCTGAGAAAGATCGACTAAAGCGCCCGGCAAGAAACTATACCGGCGACAATCCGGGCCGGGCCCAAATCCGCGCCGTTCGCCATGACGGATGGACCGACGAACGACGAGAGACGTTTCTCGAAACCCTGGCAGCGACCTGCAACATCACAGCCTCTGCTGCCGCAGCCGGCAAGACCACCAAAACAGCACGTGATCTCCGCAAACGAGATTCGGCATTTAGTGAAGCATGGGAGGAGGCGATCGCGATTGCGTATGAACGGCTCGAACTGGTGATGCTCGACAGGGCGATCAGCGGGACCGAGAAACCGATCATACGTGGCGACAAAGAGGTCGCGACGATGACGCGGTATAGCGATGCGGTCGGAATAAGGCTGCTGCAGGCACATCGCGACATGGCGATGCGCGTCCGCGGACGAGAAGGCGGGGCTTGCGATCCGGAAGAAGCGTTCGAAGAGTTGAAGCGTCGACTCGCCGTGATGCACGAGCGGTCCAAACAGGGATTGCAATCCGACATCACCGATGGATGAGGCGTCAGTCGCCGAGCAGCTCGCACGGTTGGATGAACATGAGCGGCTCTCGGTGTTGGATGGGTTAGATCCGGTCCAGCGGGCGGCACTCCTGCGGTATTGGAAATTCTGGGGGCGTGACAACCAGCGTGCTCCCGATGGCGCATGGCGTGTCTGGCTGATTCTCGCGGGGCGCGGTTATGGCAAGACGCGTGCCGGTGCCGAGTGGGTTCGCGGCTTTGCGGGTCGCTACGGGGCATGCCGCATAGCGCTGGTCGGCGCGACGATGCGGGAGGCGCGCGCGATCATGGTCGAAGGAGAAAGCGGATTGCTGGCGATATGCGGGGATCGGGAGAGGCCGCGGTTTGAACCTTCGCTCGATCGACTGATCTGGCCGAACGGAACCATGGCCATGCTCTATTCGGCTGCCGAGCCGGACAGCCTGCGCGGGGCATCGCATCATATTGCCTGGGCGGACGAGATCGCCAAGTGGAGGGAGGGCGAGGCGGCGTGGAACAATTTGATGCTCGGTTTGCGGCTTGGCGATTATCCGCGCGTCGTTGCTACGACAACACCGCGGCCGGTCGCGCTCGTCCGGCATCTCGTCGCTGATCCTGCAGTTGCGCTAACGCACGGCCGGACGGCGGATAATCTCGCCCATCTCGGCAGCGGTTTCGTCGCGGCAATGAACCGCGCTCATGGCGGCACACGGCTCGGGCGGCAGGAACTGGACGGCGAACTGATCGAAGATGTCGAAGGGAGTTTATGGCCGCGCGCGTTGATCGACGCGTGCCGGGTGCGGGCGGTGCCTGTGTTGAAACGGATCGTCATCGCGGTCGATCCGCCAGCGGGGGCGGGAGCGGGAAGCGATGCATGCGGCATTGTTGTGGCCGGGCTGGGCGAGGATGAGCACGGTTATGTGCTGGCTGATGCCAGCGTGCAGGGGCTGCGGCCTGACGGTTGGGCGCAGAAAGTGGCGGATACGGCGGAGGTATGGAGGGCGGATCGGGTTGTTGCCGAGGCGAACCAGGGCGGGGCGATGGTTCGCAGCGTGTTGCGGGCGGCCGAGCGCAATTTGCCGCTACACCTGATTCATGCCTCGCGCGGAAAAAGCATGCGTGCTGAGCCGGTCGCCGCGCTTTATGAGGCAGGCCGGGTTAGCCATGCAGGCACCTTCCCGGCGCTCGAAGACGAGATGGCTGGGATGACCATCGGGGGCAGTTATGAAGGGCCGGGGCGCAGTCCGGATCGCGCCGATGCGCTGGTTTATGCGCTGACGGAATTGATGTTGGGCGGGATAAGCGAGCCGGGTGTGCGGGGGTTGTAGGCCCTCCGACCGCAGAACGATCTATGACAGGAAAATCCATGAAACTATTCGGACGAAAATCCGGGAGCGCTTCGGCGCGTCCGGCGCTTCTGCGTGCGCCCTGGGGCACGGCATCGCTGGGCGAGTGGCCGCGTGGCTATGAGGCGCAGGTGCGCAGCGGCTATGTCGATAATCCGGTGGCGCAGCGCGGCGTGCGGCTCGTGTCCGAGAGCGCCGGTGCGGCACCGTTGTCCGGTGGGGAGCGCGAATTATCGCTCTGCAACACGACATCTGCAGGCCAGTCGCTCATTGAGACGACCGCCGCGCATCTGCTGCTCCATGGCAATGCGTTTATCCAGATTATCTGCGATGCGGATGGCGCGCCGGCCGAGCTGTTTGCGCTGCGCCCCGAACGGGTGACTGTGGAGCCGGACGCGCAGGGCTGGCCCGCCGCCTATCTGTATCGTGCAGGCGAAAAGGTGACGCGGCTGGAGGCGAAAGATGGCCTCGGTCGCCCCAGCCTCATCCATATTCGCGCCATGCATCCGCTCGACGATCATTATGGGCTCGGTGCGTTGGGCGCGGCGGCGGGCGCGATCGCGATCCACAATGCGGCGACCAAATGGAACAAGGCGCTGCTCGACAATGCCGCCCGGCCTTCGGGCGCGCTGGTCTATGATCCCGGCGATCCGGGCACGGCACTGTCTGGCGAGCAATTTGAGCGGCTCAAGGAAGAGATGGAGGCGGGCTTTGCAGGCGCGGCCAATGCGGGGCGACCGATGCTGCTCGAAGGCGGGCTGAAATGGCAAGCGATGAGCCTTTCTCCGGCCGACATGGATTTCGTCGGACTGAAGGCGGCGGCGGCGCGCGAAATTGCGCTGGCCTTTGGCGTTCCGCCGATGCTGCTCGGCCTGCCCGGCGACAATAGCTACGCCAATTACCGCGAGGCGAACCGCGCGCTCTGGCGGCTCGGCGTGCTGCCGCTGGCGGGCAAGATATTGGGCGGTATCGCGCAGGGGCTGGGGGCCTGGTGGCCCGATGCCGCGCTTTCCATTGATCTGGACAAGGTGCCCGCGCTTTCCGAGGACCGAGAGAAATTATGGGCGCAGGTGAGCGCAGCCGATTTCCTTTCGCCCGAGGAGAAGCGCGCGATGCTGGGAATCGAGCGAGTGTGATTGCGCGACGCCAGCCATCTACACATGCTGGTCTATCAGGACCGGGTTTCCATCCGGATCGGTGACCATGCAGCTTGCCGGGCCGGTGGTAGTTTCGTCGGCCTCCGACACGAATGACACGCCTTCGGCTTTCAGTGCCTTTTGGATGTGGCGCACATCGGTGAAGCTGGCGAGTGCATTGCCGTTTTTGTCCCATCCCGGGTTGAATGTCAGCATATTGTTTTCGAACATGCCTTGGAACAGGCCGATCGTGCACGATGGCGACTTGAGGATCAGCCAACCCTGTTCGGCGTCGCCGCCGAAATTCTCAAAACCGAGCTTTTCGTAAAAGGCTTTCGAGGCCGCGATGTCCTTCACCGCGAGGCTGAGTGAAAAATTGCCGAGTTCCATGATCCTGTCCTTCTTCTTCGATGGATTGAGGCGACCTGGCTATCGTTCCGCCGCCTGTATTCCAATCGCCCATAAGGGTGATTTGGCCAAATTGCTGCGATTGGGTGACCCTGACCACACAACTGGATATCCGACATGACTGAAAATGAAGAAATGCTGGCCCGGCTGGTCGCGCAGCTGTCTGATCAGGGCAGCGATCTGGTCACGGTCCGGGCGGTGATCGAGGAAGCGAGCGAGTTGGGCGCGACCCATGCATTGCACAAGCTTGGCCTGTCCGATGCGCATGCGCGCCGGGATCTGGACGAGCTGCGCGAATTGCTGGGCGCCTGGCGGATAGCGCGGCGCGGGGCGTTACGAACCGCATTTGGCTGGATCGGGAAGGGGCTGCTGGCGCTGGTTCTGTTGGGGCTGGCGGTGCGTTTCGGTCTGGTCGATTGGCTGGGGCGATGAGCGTGCGTTTCGCAGGCTATGCTGCAATCTTCGACAAACCGGACAGGGGCGGTGATGTGATCCGCAAGGGCGCGTTTAAGCGCGGGCTGGGGCAGAAGAGCGAAGTGCCGCTACTCTGGCAACATGAGCGCGGCGCAGTGATCGGGCGGATCGAAAGCCTTGAGGAAGACAAACGCGGCCTGCGTGTGATCGCGAGCCTCGACGACGCAAAACTGGCTGCGGGCGTGGAGAATGGCACGCTCGTCGGCCTGAGTTTTGGCTATCGGGTGCGGAGCGGGCGACCCGGCAAGGCGAATCTGCGCGAATTGATCGATCTCGATTTGGTGGAAGTCAGCCTAGTGACAATCCCGATGCAGCCTTTGGCGCGAGTGCATGCTCTGGATGATCAGTCGGTCGACTTCACGGTCGTGGAAATTGTCGCCGGATGATCTCGTAGACTTTTCTAGCGTCGGGAATGTCGAGGAAACGAACGGAACCACCGAGGGTAGGAACCCAAACTCTGAAACTATTCCAACCGTAAAAACTATCGAACAACGACGAGGATGGTTCGAAGGAGATTGTCCCGCTTCCGTTTCGTCTTTCGGTCAAATCGAGTGTCGGAAGAGAAGCGATATCGAGCGATTTCAAGCTCTTGCCCATACCGCCATTGTACACCAGTACACGCTGGTTGGTGACAGCGTAGTAAATGTGCGTTCGAATATACGCGTCATGCAGAAATCGACCGAAAATCAAATAGATGCCAACAAAAAGAAACGGTAAGCCCCAGAGTCTGAAAAACGATGGTGCATCCGCTTCCCAAACGGAAAAGTTCCAGAAAATCGCGAAGCCTCCCCAAAGGAGACTGAAGGGTATGAGAAAAGCATCAGACGACTGAAATTGGATGCCTTGTTTCGGCCTGCCGTTCCAAAGAATATGCTCGCCAGTGAGCAGATAGTTGCGGAGACCTTGAGGCGAGTCGATCACGCCTCACCAACATCCTCGAACCAGGCCTCGACTTCGCCGTTGAGCTTGATCGTTAGCGGGTTGCCGTGGCGGTCGCGGGTTTTGCCGGCTTGGACGCGGATCCAGCCTTCGGAGATGCAATATTCTTCAACGTCGACCCGTTCGCGCCCTTTGAAGCGGATGCCGATGCCACGCTCTAGGATTGCGGGTTCATAGAACTCGCTCGATGGAATGGTCGAGAGGCGGTCCGGCATAGAATTGGCGGGCGGAGTGTCTTTAGGTGTGTCTGTCATGCGCTGCGATTTAGTTTGAAAACGTAACAAAGGGAAGGCGGAAGTCTTCTCGAAATTCACCGCCTCCGTGCCGACCGGCCCGGGGGCTTTTTTGCGTCCCTATTCAACCCAGGAGAAAGTCACGATGATTGAAACGAAGATGGACCCGCTCGCCGCAAGCTTTGCGGCGATGGAGCAAGCACCTCACGAAGAGGCTGCTGCGACTGAGAGCACCGAAGCCGAGCAGACCGAAGAGCAATCGGCTGTCGACAAAGTCGCTGAGCATATCGCGGCGGTGAAACGCTGGATGGATGCGCACACTGTGGCGTCTGCGCGCCCGGCGCTTGAAGGCACGAAATCCATGCCGCGCGCCCAGAGCGATTTCACCGCGCACTATTTGCGGCGCGGGCTGGAGATCGGGTTGGAGCGCAAGAGCTTTGACGGCACGTCCGGCGCGGCGGGCGGCTACGCAGTCCCGCAGGAAACCGATTCGCTGCCTGCGCCCGTGTTGATCGAAGAGAAAGCGCTAGGAGCCAAGGCGGGGGAGCAGGGGGCGGCACCTTACCAGTTGGAAAGACAGGGTGCAGATAAGGCCGCTGCCGAAATCGCATTGCGCTATTATGAGCCGGACCGCGACTATCAAACAGGTCTGCAACGCGCCTGGGCGGAAGGGCCGGGCCAAGCGACCGAGCGCATTGATCTCCCGGCGACGCTTTCGGCATTCCGTGCCAAGGCCATTGCCGAAACGCGGCTTGGCCGAATCTGGACCGAAAAGGCGAACGCATCGATAGCGCTGCCCTGGACGGCAATGAACTTGCGGCCGGGCGATGCTATTCAAATTCCCGGTCAGGCCGGATCATGGCGGGTTGCCGGGTTCGAGCTAGAACGGATGACGGTCTCCCTCAATTGTGTGTGGGCCACTGCAGCCAGCGCCGCGAACGCTGATGCTGCAACTCCGGGCCGGGCGGTTTCTGATCCGGACCTCGAACACGGCCCCACGCATCTGGAGCTGCTCGATCTTCCAGCGCTAGATGACAGCCTCGATGCTGCGCCGCGTTTGCTGATTGCCGCAGCGGGGCCATTGCCGGGATGGCGGTCGGCCAATCTTGAGGCCAGCTTTGATGGCGGGACGAGCTTTGAGTCGCTGGGCCGCACTGCACCTCCCGCCATTATCGGCGCAGCGGTTGGCGTTCTTCAGCCGGGGCAGTCGGCATTGCTCGACACTGCATCAGCGATAGATGTTGAGTTGTTGCATGAAGATATGTGGCTGGCGGGCGTGGCGGATGGCGCGCTGGTGTCCGGTAACAATATTGCTGTGTTGGGTGATGAGCTGATTCAGTTCGGAATTGCAGCGGCGCTTGGTGGAAACCGGTTTCGCCTGTCGCGTCTTTTGCGGGGGCGGCGGGGTACCGAAGGGGCGATGACGGCGCATGTCTCTGGGGAGCGCTTTGTCTTGCTCGATCCGGAAACGGTGAAATCTCTCGATAGGCCGGGATCGGCCATTGGCGGGACGGTTGAACTGCTTGCAACAGGCATAGGCGATTTTGGAGTTCCAGTGTCTGTCAGCAATATTGTTCATGGCCGGTCGGTACGTCCGCCTATGCCGGTGCATCTCACTGCGCATCGAGAGGCAGATGGCGCAATCCGTTTCGATTGGATCCGGCGAAGCCGCATCGGCTGGGCCTGGACATCGGGCGGTGACATACCGCTCGGCGAGGAAGAGGAAAGGTGGCGGGTCGTGATAGAGCCTGCTTCCGGACAAACACGAACGCTGGAGACAGACGAAGCGTTCCTGACATATTCTGTTGCCGATCAGTTGGCCGACGGCACCGAAGCCGTCGACACATTCGTACTGTCAGTCACCCAACTCGGCGTGATTGCAGAATCGGACCCGGCCGCGGGTGCCACTTTCCACCTTTAGAAGAGGAGCATGTGTATGACCGATGTAACCGCACGCCTTGGCCTGCCATTCATTCAGCCGGGCCAGGCTCAGAAGGAACTTTTCCATAACGAGGCACTCGCGCTACTTGATGGGGCGGTGCACCCGGCGGCTGAGACGCGGGGTGATACTGTGCCGCCAGTAAGCCCAGCCATCGGCCAATGTTGGATCATCGGGGCATCTCCCACGGGTGATTGGAACGGTCAGGCGGAAAAGCTTGCGATCTGGACGGCAGGCGGCTGGCGTTTCGTGGGTGCTGTTGAAGGTATGCAGATATGGTTGCGGGATGCTGGTGTGTTTTCATTCTGGAACGGATCAGAATGGCGAGACGGCGAACTGCTTTGCGATGCGCTTGTAATTGCTGGGCAAACTGTGGTTCGCGAGCAACAGGTGGGGGTGCCAAATGTGTCTGGTGGCTCTATAATCGACGCAGAAGCGCGGGTTGCGATAGCCTCCATTCTCGGGGCTCTCCGCGCGCATGGGCTGATAGCGACATGATCTTGCGAGAAATCACAATTAAATAACCAACGTTCCTTGCCAGTTTGCAACCATCTCGTCATAGAAGCGTTAGTTACTCTGTTGCTGCATGTCGTTCATGGCATCATCAGCCATTTGATTACTCAAATGCGGCATTTTGGCAACAGATACTCCAATTGTCCGCTTGCGTGGACAGTATGGTTTCGATATTAGTTTTTGTATTCCTACGCTAGGAATTTGTAAGAGAAGGGGAAAGTTATGCGCAAGTTCGCCATCCAAGCGGCGCTCGCTACCACCGCGCTCACATTGGCGGCTACGCCAGCGCTGGCTCGCGACGATTCTTGGTATATCGGTGCGGAAGCCGGTGGAACGATTATCAGCAATGCTGATATCGACG